>ERZ773035.1586-NODE-1586-length-16188-cov-4.453976_pt1 | contig 16188 bp, 17 predicted proteins | sample MGYA00511487_ERZ773035 | MGnify/ENA primary metagenome ERZ773035 (study PRJEB29015, sample SAMEA2737985) | human oral metagenome | biome: human oral; feature: human-associated habitat; material: dental | place: China | collected 2024 ...
AATATTCAAAAAAAAAGCTGTAAAAATTTGCAGTTTTAAAAAAGAGTTGTACCTTTGCACCGTCAATCATTGAGAAATTCATCATTTGCGGGTGTGGTGAAATTGGTAGACACGCTAGACTTAGGATCTAGTGCTTCACGGCGTGGGGGTTCGAGTCCCTTCACCCGCACTTGCAAAAGGCTGCCAATCATGGTAGCCTTTTTCTTTTTATGTACTTACAGATTTGCTAATCTGCTAATTATTTTTTACTTTTGCACCATTAAAAAAACAACAACCTAATGATATATTATGCTATTCTTTGTATAGGCGTGGCGGTGCTGCTTTATATGATTATAAGGCAAGGCATCGCTAACTTCAAACGCGAAAAGGCAATAGAAGAATTGCGCGAAAAATGGCAAAATGCCTTAGTAGACGAACGCCAAACGCGTGAGGTTATTATGAACTTAGTGCGAAACACTTATGGCGAAAACACTGTTAGTGCTATAGAAAAAGGACTATATGCCGAGGGTATGCCTAACTATTTAGTGAAAATGGCCGTAGGCAGACCACGCGAGGTGCAAAGTGCCGTATTTCAGGGGGCTACTACTGAGCGTTGGCATTATAAAACCCTTACTCTTACCTTTCAAAACGGCAGACTTATAGGCTGGGAAAGTGTTGATAACTCTACTCCAAAAGCAGGAATATAATGATGTTAAAAGATTACTACGAAATATTAGGCGTAAACCAAAAAGCCTCAGCTGAAGAAATTAGAGAGGCCTATAAAAAACTTGCCAAAGCCTTTCACCCCGACAAGCATCAGGGTGATACTTTCTTTACTGATAAGTTTAAAAGCCTACAAGAAGCCTATAACATACTGTCTGACACCAATAAGCGCCGCGACTATGACAACCAATTGGTGTCGCAAATGAACAAATCGGCGGCACAGTCTGCCCCAAGTAGTAGCAGCGAGCGCACCAGCACGGGCGAGTCTGCCCCACCTTCGACCTCGGTTATCGACCTGCCTACGCTCATCGATATGTACTTCAACAAACGCATAGCTACTGTACAGGCACGCAAGTTTTACGATGGTTTTCTCGCTACGCCTCGTAAGCGACACATCACTTGGTTGAAGTTTATCATCGTTTTGCTTATCATAGGGCTTAACCTACTGCTATTCAACCCCTCTTGGGGCTTTTTGAAAGACTTACTACCCTAATTAAACACTAATTTATTTTATTTTTGCTACCTGATATTTTCTCTATACAAACAGATGCCGATTTTGTGCAGGCTGCCCTACAGACTTTTGGGTATCAGTACCAGCACAATCAGGTGTACCAACGCTTTTGCACCTTGCTCGGTCGTACTCCAGACAAGGTGCGCCGGCTTACTGACATTCCGTTTCTACCTATCGAATTTTTTAAATCAGAAGCTGTTTACTGTGGAAATGAGCGTCCCTCTACCGTATTTACCAGCAGTGGCACTACGGGTAGTCAGACCTCGCGCCACTACGTGAAAGACCTCGCGGTATACCAACAGAGTTTCCGACAAGGATTTGCTGATTTTTATGGGAATATAGAAGAATATACTGTTTTAGCACTACTCCCCTCCTACTTAGAGCGCACAGGCTCTTCGCTCATCACTATGGTTGCTGACCTTATAGAGCGGTCGGCCAGTGCTGATAGCGGTTTTTACCTAAATGAATACGACTTATTAGCCGAAAAACTAACGACTTTAGACCGCAGCGGACGTAAAGTGCTGCTAATAGGGGTATCGTTTGCGCTATTAGACTTGGTAGAGACCCATCGTTTTCAGCTAAAAAATACGATTGTAATGGAGACAGGGGGAATGAAAGGAAGACGTAAGGAGTTAATACGCGAAGAGTTGCACGCTATATTGTGCGAAGGGTTTGGAGTGGAGTATATACATTCAGAGTACGGAATGACTGAGTTGCTCTCGCAAGCCTATTCAGCAGGGAGCGGGCTTTATGAATCGGTGCGTTGGCTAAAGGTGCTAATAAGAGATACTAATGATGCGCTAAGCTACCAACGACCGCTAAAGACAGGTGGCATCAACCTTATTGATTTGGCAAACATACATTCGTGTAGCTTTATTGCTACCCAAGATTTAGGTCGTTTGCACCCTGACGGCAGGTTTGAAGTACTCGGTAGGTTTGACAATGCCGACATCAGAGGCTGCAATCTACTCATCGGCTGATTTATCAATAGTTAAATCGTCTTTTAGCTTCTCTATTTCTTTCTGAGTTTCTTGCACTATGTCGTTATGAGGGGTAACCTCATTTACACCGCGTTGTATTTCGTTTTTAATTTCATCGGTAGCCTCGCGTACTTGTCGGGCGGCTTTGCCTAAACCACGCGCTATCTCTGGCAGCTTATCAGCCCCAAAGAGGATTAACACCATAAAAAGAATAAAGAATATTTCTGAAATGCCCATAGTTGATTTGTCAATTTGTCGATTTGTTAATTAGTCGTTGCTAACAAGCTGATAGACTAACTGTTCTGCAAAATTACATTTTTTTCTTCACAAAATAGCGATTTTGATATTTTTTTTATACCTTTGCCCGTATGAAAAAGGTAAAATATTATTATGACCCCGAGACGCTTTCGTATAAGCGCATTCGGAATAAGAAGCGTACAAAAGTGCGTAACGCCTTGATTTTCTTATTAGCCGCCGCTCTTTTCGGAAGTATCTTATCACTGATTATTATTAATTCTCGCTTGTTTTTCACCCCTCGCGAGGTGATGCTAGCACGCGAAATAAAAACCTACGAAACCAACTACGAAATCTTAAACAGAAAGATGGAATTGGTAGAGCAGGTATTAGCCGATGTGCAAGAGCGCGACAACAATATGTATCGGTTGTACTTCAACGCCCCTATCATACCCGATAGCGTGCGCAAAGGGGGCTTCGACCCTAATAAATATAAAGACTTAGAGAAATTAGGCAACTCTAAATTAGTAGCCAATACTACTAAACGTTTGGACAAACTTCGGAAGCAGTTAGTTATACAATCTAAATCATTAGATGAAATCAACAAGTTAGCTAAAGAAAAAGAGAAGTTTCTGGCCTCTATACCTGCCATTCAGCCGGTAAACAACAAAGATTTGAAGCGTATGGCATCGGGTTATGGCTGGCGTTCTGACCCATTTACTAAAGCGCGCAAATTTCACTATGGTATGGACTTTTCATCGCCACAAGGCACCCCTGTATATGCAACAGGCGATGGGGTAGTAATACGTGCTGACGACGGCTCATCGGGCTATGGCAACCACATACGCATAGACCACGGTTATGGCTACGTGACCCTCTACGGGCACCTTTCGGCCTATAATGTGCGGGCAGGACAGCACGTAAAGCGTGGCGACCTAATAGGCAAAGTGGGGAGTACAGGGCGTTCGGAAGCCCCTCACTTGCACTACGAAGTGATAAAAAATGGTGAGCACATCAACCCTATACACTTCTACTACGGCAACCTATCAGCTGACGAGTATGCTGAAATGCTACGCGTATCTACCCAAGAAAACCAATCTCTTGACTAACGGACAATGGACATCAATCTACCGGACAAATTGTATTACTCTATAGGTGAAGTGGCTACTGCTTTTGGCGTAAACTCTTCGCTTATACGCTTTTGGGAAAAAGAATTTGAGATTATCAGTCCGAAGAAGGACACTAAAGGAAGTAGAAAGTTTTCAGCCGACGATGTAAAGAAGCTGCAACTGATTTACCACTTAGTAAAAGAACAAGGCTTTACCCTTGAAGGAGCACGCCAACGGCTAAAAGATGAAAAGCAAAAGACGCTTTCTACCTTTGAGATAGTAGCGAAGTTAGAAAAAGTAAAACGAGAACTCGTAGCACTAAAAGAGGCAATGGATAATTAGAAAAAGGGATTGCCTCATTATGGGGCAATCCCTTTAATATCTGATTTTTGTTTTTATTATTTCACTCCATGCATCATACGTTGTAGCTTCTTGTTGAGTAATACCATACCCAATCCGCAGAGAATTACAAAGCCTGAAATAACGGTAAATACGATACTAGGGCCTAACTTTTCTACATATGAAGCAATAACACCTCCGGCAGCATTAGCAAAGAAGGCCGCGGTCATCCAAACCCCCATTAAGAGTCCTGCTAATTTAGGAGGAGAAAGTTTAGTAACAATTGAAAGCCCTACTGGCGATAAGCACAACTCGCCCATAGTATGTGTTAAGTAAGTAAGTACTAACCACGCAAGGCTTGCTTTTACTGCCATATCAGAAGGATCGTTGCCTATACTACCCCCACGTTCGTATACAGCCCCTAACATAAAGAAATAGCCTATACCCAAGAGTATTAAACCGGTACCCATCTTAAATGGTGTAGTGAGTGTTTGTCCAAACTTGCTATTCCAGAAGCTTGCAAATACAGGTGCTAATATTACTATAAACAGCGGATTTACTGATTGGAACCAAGCGGTAGGTATTTCAAAACCACCAACCACACGGTCTATAAATTTATCGGTGTAAAGGGTAAATGACGAACCTGCTTGCTCAAAACCTGCAAAGAAGAATATCGCAAAGAAGAAGTATACAAATATAACTGTGATACGCTCTTTTTCTTCCTTAGTAAGCGGTGCATCAGACACTTCAACATCTGCCACTTTCTTCTTACCTCCTTTAGGGTGTAGCCCTAAATCGCCGAGATATTTTTGCGCAAATAAAAGGAATATAACTTCGCTGACAAGCATACCTATAGCAGCTGCCAAGAAACCGTATTTATAACCGAACGACATTACTACTTCGCCTGTTTCGGGGTTAGTAACGTTGCTTGCAAAGATGTTGTCAGTAAGCAACCCTGTAAGAAGCGGCGCTAAGAAAGCCCCAAGGTTGATACCCATATAGAAAATAGAGAATGCTGAGTCGAGGCGTTTATCACCTGGTTCGTATAGACCTCCTACCAAAGCCGAGATATTAGGTTTGAAGAAACCATTACCGATAATCAGCAAGAAAAGTCCCAAATAAAGCCCTATGTGCGAGTGCATAGCAAATAGCACAAACTCACCAAAGAACATAATAAGCCCCCCGAGTAGCACCGCTTTGCGTTGCCCTAAGAAATTATCAGCTATCCAACCACCAATAAGCGGCGTAAAGTAGGTAAGCCCTGTGGCAAACCCGTAAATAAGACTCGCTGTTTGGGGGTCGAATGCTAGACCGCCTTCTAAGAATGTTTTGGTAAGGTAAAGCATCAAGATGCCTCGCATACCGTAATAACTAAAGCGCTCCCACATCCCTGTCAGGAACACTAAGTAAAGCCCCTTAGGGTGCTTCTTTTTCACATTTTCTACGTTTGTATCCATTGTATAATTAGTAATTAAAAAAGTTCTGTTTTTATAAATTCTCTTCTATAAATTGGGTCATTTTGTAGTATAGCTGCCAGCGTGTGCTGCCAGTGTTGTCGTATATACCGTGATTGCGGTCGGGGTAGATAAGCCAATCGAAATCTTTGCGCTGAATGACTAATTGTTCTATGAGCGACATTGCGTTTTGCACGTGTACATTGTCATCGGCAGTACCGTGCACAAGCAGGTATTTGCCTTTTAGCTTATGGGCGTGCGTAAGAGGAGAATTGAGGTCATAGCCTGCTGGGTTTTCTTGTGGGGTACGCATAAAGCGCTCGGTATAGATCGTATCGTAAAAACGCCAGTTAGTAACAGGGGCTACGGCTATTGCCATCTTGAAGATATCGCCTTTTTGGAAGATACAGTTGCTTGACATAAAGCCCCCAAAGCTCCAGCCCCATATACCGATTCTACTTTTATCTACATAAGGGTAAGCACCCACTATAGTAGCCACTTCGGCTTGGTCATCTACCTCAAACTTACCTAACTGCTCATAGGTACATTTTTTGAATTCTTCACCACGATAGCCCGTACCGCGCCCATCTACACAAAGCACTATATAGCCTTTCTGGGTAAGCATAGCGTGCCAAAAATCGTTCATATCCCACCATTCATCAGCTACCTCTTGTGAGCCAGGTCCTGAATACTGATACATCAGCACAGGGTATTTCTTCTCAGGGTTGAAGTCAGCGGGCTTCATCATATAAGCATTGAGGGTAGCACGAGAGGTTTTTATCTGGAAATACTCTTTAGTAGGTAGCTGATAGGCTTTTAGTCTTTCTGCAAAAGCATTGTTATTGAGTATCTCTTTCAGTTCTTTGCCATTGGCAGCGTGCAACGTATAGCGTGGCGGAGTAGTAGCACTGCTAAAAGCATCAATATAATAAGCAAAGTCACCGCTAAAGGTAGCCTTATGCGTACCTGCTACTGCCGAAAGAGTGCGTTGGTTTTTACCGTTGAGCCCCACTGCACAGATAGCACGCTGTATGCCATCGGCTTGGGTAGCTTGGTAAAACAGCTGTTTGTTTTTGGCATCATAGCCGTATAGGTCAGTCACCTCTGTCTGCCCAAAGGTGAGCTGTCGCACGCTCTTACCTTGCGCATCGCAGTGGTAAAGATGATTATAACCGTCTTTTTCTGACTGATAGATAAAGCTATTATCGGCTAAGAAGGTTATTTTGTCATTGATTTCTACATAAGTTTTGCTTTTTTCTATCACTAACGGACGTGTTTGAAAAGTTTGAGCATCTACTTGCACCAGTTGCCAGTCGTTTTGATGCCTATTGAGCGTCTGCACTGTTAGGTACTTAGGGTTGTTAGACCATTGCAAGCGCGGAATGTAATACGCCTCTAAAGCTATAGGGGTAGTTTTGGCTTTAGCAAGGTCGTAGATATGAAGACTTACTACTGAATTGGGTTCGCCTGCTTTAGGGTATTTAAATGTCTGCTGGGTAGGGTAAAGCCCTGCACCATAAACGTCCATTGAGAATTCTGGCACTTGCTGTTCGTCAAAACGGACGAAAGCCAGCTGCGTGCCATCGGCATTCCAGTCAAAAAAGCGCACTGTGCTAAACTCTTCTTCGTACACCCAGTCAGCAATACCATTGATAATCTTATTCTTAGCGCCATCAGTAGTGATGCGTGTTTCTTTGCCGGTAGCCAAATCATACACATACAGGTCGTTATTACGCGCAAAGGCTATCTTCTTTCCGTCAGGAGACACTAACGGACTTTGTATCTTATCATTAGTAATTTTCTGTAGCTTGCCAGTAGCCAAATCGTACAAATAATAATCGGCTATAAACGAATGGCGGTAGATATACTCGCTATTAACAGCGATGAGAAGCTGCTGCTCATTGGGGGTAAAAGTATAACTATTCAGGCGCACAAACTGCTTATGGTCAGCCGCCCTAAAAATAGTTTTTACTTTAGTGAGGGTAGCAAAATCATAGAGATTAATCTCTTGAGCCCCATCAGCAGGATTGTACTCTAATACAGTGTATTGAGGTGCGTGCTGTAGGGTTTTGAGATTGTACATACGGCTCGGGTAGAAAGTGCCCTGCGTCCATATATTGTCAAGGGTAATAGCGGGTTGCCCCCAAGCTATCCCCGTAAAAAGGGTAATAAGAAGAAATAATATTCTCATAATTAAAAAATAGATGCGTAAAGACGATGCTTCCTGATTAATTTGGCGTCAATATTATGAAATATTTTTTAAATAACGGCTATTGTTCAAAAGATTTTTTTATCAGCATTTCTTAAAACACTGATAATCAAATAGCAAAAAGATAATCGGGCTACTTATTCTCGTTCCAATAGTAGCTATCAGGGTAGATACGTTGCCCGAAGATGGCTGTACCTACGCGCACGATAGTAGCGCCTTCTTCTATAGCTGTTTCAAGGTCGCCACTCATTCCCATTGAAAGCTCCTGAGGGTCTACATTAGGCAAGCCGAGAGCGATAATCTCTTGCTGAAGGTGTTTAAGCAGTTTAAAGCAAGCACGCACCTTTTCGGTTTCGGCACTAAAAAGCCCTATGGTCATCAACCCTTTAATGTGTAGGGTAGGCAGTTGTGCTACCTGCTTCACTAAGTCGAGCACCTCAGCGGGGTCAGCCCCAAACTTGCTTTCCTCATTAGAAGTATTCACCTGAATAAAAATATCGAGTTCCTTACCTTCGCTCGCCAAACGGTTGTGCAACTTCTGCGCCAAGTCAATACGGTCTACCGACTCTACACAGCTGACCTCATAGCGCAATATCTCTTTAATTTTGTTGGTTTGTAAATGTCCGATGAAGTGATTGGTATGGGGCACTTCTTTCAGCGCTTCGTACTTCTCCTTCAGTTCTTGTATTTTATTTTCGGCAATGAGGGTATTCCCAGCCTTAAGCGCTATTTTGATGCGCTCTGGGGTTACGGTTTTAGTAGCTAAAAGCAGTTTTACTTCCTCTGGCTTCCGCCCTACCCGTTGGCAAGCGGCAGCTATGCGTTGCTTAATAACCTCTATATTTTGCAGAATGTTTTCCATTATTTTTCTCTTTCTTAATAATATTCAATAGTGCGCTTAGCAGTACTTTTGAGTATCTTGTTTTCGTATTTCTTTATTTCAATAGCACTGCCGTGAGTGTCGTATTGGTATTCGTAGGTAATTTTTGTTTCCTCTTTGTCAGCGTTTTGCGAAAGAACAGTAGTTGCAAAACCTCGATTATTATAAGTGTAAATGTTTTTAGTTATAGCAAGAGGGTCATCTTCTTTAAAAACTTCTCTAATTATCAGAAAACCCTCTTTGTTATATGTAGTAACTTGTTTTACATTTATCATTTTATTATCCGATACAAGAGTTATTTTGTAATCTTTAGGGTCATAGTGATAATAAAGTTTTACTTTTTCAGTGGTATTCAGTTGCATTTCCATTTCAATAGGAAAGCCTTTTTTATTCAATTTCACCACATTCCTTTCAATCTCCTTCCCTTCTTGATTGTAAACTACAGTAGTTGCTACCGCTCTTCCACGCTCAAAAATAGTTTTAAATGTTTCATTAAGGGGTGCTCCTTGCAATGTTCGCTTTTCGCTTTTGGCTATAAACCCATCTTTGCCAAAAGAGTAGAAAACAGTATCAATAGCACTAAAAAAAGGCATTTCATAGGCAATGATTTCCTTCACCTTTTTCACTTTCCCATTCAACTGATGTTGTTGCACATCTGTTCGTAATCGAAAATTTTGTGCTTTTACATTAAGAAAACATAAACTAATGATTGTAAAAAGCAATAGTTTCATATTATTGATTATCAATTGTCTAAACAGGTTCGTTTTCTTCTATTATACCCTCCAGCTCGGCTTTAGTTTTGTGGCGAGACAGACGGCGTTTTATAAAGTCGTTTAGGTCTTTACCTTTCACCGAATAGGTATTGAAAAGTAGCATCGGGGTGATTACCCCAAAAGCCAAACACATAGTGATGAAGCCCGTTTGTAAGCCTAATTTAAAGGTTTGATACAGCAAATCGAGGGTCTCTTCCTGAGGCGTTTCAACCGTTACTATCTGAATAATTTTCATCATAAACTCATAGCCGTATTTGCCCGGAATCATATTGATAACTGCCGGAATGGTAAATACGATAGGAGGGGTATGTACGCGGTGTGCAAAATAGACCGCCAAGAGCCCCACAGCACAAGCGCCTAAAAAGGAGGTAATCACTATCTGTTCGGGCATTATAGTGCCCAAAAGCACAAACTTGATGCCCCAACCTACACCTCCTAACAAACCTGTAATCCAAAGGGCACGGCGTGGAGTGTTAAACAATAAGGCAAAACCTATAGAAATCCACATCGACCAAAAGATGCGGACAGAAAGTGCTAATAATACATCAAGGAAGCTCATAACCAAATAACAATAATGCTAAATAAAAACCTAAAGAAATCATAAATACCAAGATAGCTGCGTGGGTAAGCTTTGCCACCCCTGGCACTATACACCCCGAAAGCATATCGATAAACCCATTGATGAGCGGCACCCCTGGCACCAACCATAGCACACAAGCGGCTAAGGCGTTGTGGTAATGCTCTACCCCTAACAGACGGAAGATGCTCATCACCGATACCGATACAAAAGCCGCCCAACCCCAACAGATATACACGTTAAACTTGCGCAATTGCAATATGCGTCTGCCCGCTAAGCCTAAGAAAGTAGCGATAAACGACATCGCAAATTCAGCATAACTAGCTTGGTCTTTGCCAAACACATAGGCTAACGAGCCGCCAGCTACTGACACGAAAAACCACATTACATACATATTGTAATGTGGCTTGGCTTTTATAGTAGCTACGTGTTTTTCAATTTGTTCGATAGGCAAATGTTTCTCGAGGGCTTCCCAAGAGAGGATGCTTATATCAGATATAGCGCTAAAATTCACCCCGTGATGAGGGATAGTACGCACTATGGTTTCTTTCTCGCCGGTAGCTTTGTCTTGTACGGTGAGAACTATAGCCGAATGCGAATAGAAGCTTTCACAGTGGTAATTCAGGGCGTTAGAGATACGCTCTACATTGCGTTCTACCCTACGCGTATTAGCTCCGCTGGAAATCAACAACTCATTAATATCCGCAAACAAATTTGCTGCTCTTTCGATAGCCTTCATTCCTTATATTCTTTGTTTCTTCTAAAATTATCTTCGTTATCAGGGCACAAAGGTACAAATTAATTAACAATTTACAATTGATAATTCTCAAATTTGGGTTAATAAATGAGCTCCCCCCCATCGGTAATTTCCTTAAAATGCAAATAACGCCTGCCCAAAGGCTTGCCGTTTAGCTGTAGCTGCTCATTAGTGTTGCCCTTGCGTATCGTGAAAGTTTTACCATTATCCAAATGCAAAGTAGCTTTGCTAAAGAGGGGTTGCCCTATGTAATACCGACTATCGGCAGGGTTGATAGGGTAAAAACCGAGCGCACTAAGCACATACCAACTCGACATTTGTCCGCAGTCCTCATTGCCGCAATGTCCATCGGGGGTATTGTGGTATTGGGTGCGCAGTACCTCGCCCACACGCTCACTGGCTTTCTCAGGGTGAGCGGTAAAATTGTACAGATAAGCTACGTGGTGACTTGGTTCGTTGCCGTGTGCGTACTGCCCTATCATACCGGTACTAAAGATAGGCAAACGCTCATCAGGGGTAGAAGCAAAGGTGAACATCGAGTCGAGTTTTTGCTCAAAAGCCTCCTTGCCCCCCATCGCCTCTATAAGTCCGGATACATTGTGGGGCACAAACCAACGGTACTGCCAAGCATTGCTCTCGCAGAAATAATCGGTGTAGTCTTTGGGGTTAAACGGACTGATAAATACGCCTTTGCTATCTTTAGGACGGAAGAAAGTAGTGCGCGAGTCGAAGAGATTGCGCCAGTTTTCTGCTCTTCTGGCAAAGTAGTCAGCATCGGTACCCTTGCCTAAAGCAGCGGCAAACTTAGCGATACACCAATCATCATAAGCGTACTCTAAGGTCTTAGACACCGACCAGTTTTCGCCCGACTTGTCTAAATCGTAAGGTATATAGCCGTATTGGCGATAGAGGTCTATCTCGCGTTCATCTACCATTGCGCTGGCACGACAGGCTTCGTAAGCCAGCTTAACGTCCATCGGTATATTTTTGAAGTAAGCATCTACTATTACCGGCACGGCGTGGTAGCCTATCATCATATTAGTTTCGCCCCCTTGCATACTCCACACAGGCAGCGTGCCATTCTCTTTGTAATGGGCTAAGAAACTACTGATAAAATCGGCATTCGCTTCGGGTTGCAACAGCGTGTAGAGGGGGTGTGCCGCCCGAAAGGTATCCCACAGAGAGAAAGTATCGTAGCGCACAGGCTCTTTCACATCGCTGTAGAGGTTTGGGGCTAACATAGTTTGGTAGAGCATAGTATAGAAAATGGTCTTCTGCTGTTCATCATCGCTGGTTACCGTTATTTTCTGCAATTGTTTTTCCCAAAGAGCGCGGGCTGCCTCGCGATAGGTATCAAAAGCAAAATGAGGGGCTTCCTCTTGCATATTCTTATATGCCCCACTAAGGCTGTGCATCGAAAGGGCGGTTTTTACCACTATCTGCTCGCCCTCGGCTGTAACGTACAGCAGTTCTGCTCGCCCTATCTGACTCTTGCCGTCTATTTTTTCAGAAATAAGACTACTTTTGGCAAAAGGTTTAGAGAACTTCATCACGAAATACACCTTTTGGTCGCGTGCCCAGCCGGTAGAGTAGCGATACCCCTCTAAGGTGCTATCATCTACCACTTTCATATAGGTTTCGGTAGGCTTGTCCCAGTTGATACTGTAGCCCAAATCTACCGTTATTTTAGAAGTGTCATCTTTAGGGAAAGTATAGCGCTGCACGCCTACACGTGGGGTAGCAGTAAGTTCAGCGCGTATGCCATAGCTACTGAGGTCTACCGCATAATAACCTGCGGTAGCTTTTTCGCTTTGGTGTGAAAAGTAAGAGAAAGGTTTGCCTTTATTCTCTTTGATGCGCTCATTAAACCGGCTATTGGTCGGCATCACTAATATATCGTATAGGTCACCAGCCCCTGTGCCTGATAGGTGGGTGTGCGAAAAGCCAGTGATGAGGCTATCAGGGTAGAAGTAACCCGGAATTCTATCCCACCCTGGGATTCCTATATCCGGACTTAATTGCACCATACCAAACGGAGTGGTAGCCCCTGGGTAGGTATTGCCCATACCGTCAGTACCTATAAACGGATTGACATAGCGGGTAAGTTGCTCATCAGTATGCTGAGCCTGTTTGTCAGCTTGGGGCGTTTGGCAGGCTACAAGAAGCAAAAAAACTACTATAATAATTTTCAAACTTTGAAGTTTAAGTCTTTGCATTTCTATTATTAGGTTATCTTATTGGTTATTTGTCATTTATCATTGTCATTAAAAAATCTGGCGGAAAAGATTCTACTGAGTGTAGGCAGGCGTGCGATAGCTGAGGGGCTTTCAGTCCGTTAGTGAAAACGGTATCGCCTCTAAATACAAGAGCCTCGTCCCATAGGTCAGCTTTAATAAACTGCTGAAGCGTATGCGCTCCCCCCTCTACTATTAGGCTTTGTACCTCGCGCTCGTAAAGCACCTTGCAGAGCTGCGGCAATACCTCTCCGCCAAAATCAATACAAGCTACCTCGGTGCGTTGCCCAAAATGCCTAACGCCCTTATAATCGCGGTCGGCTATAAAGAGAGTTGGCACCTCATCATCCCATACCTTGAAATCTTTGCGCGTACTTAGGCGCGGGTCGATAATAACGCGCAGCGGACTCTTGCCATACCAGCTGCGGGTGCTTAGCGAGGGGTTATCAGCCCACACAGTGCCTGCCCCTACGAGTATGGCTGCCTCGGTACTGCGCAACAGATGCACATACTGGCGAGCATAAGCGCCGGTTATCCATTGGGGGGCACGCTCCTGCTTGTGCAAAGGCGCTATCAGTCCATCGCGAGTCTCTGCCCATTTAAGGAATATATAAGGTCTTTTTTTCTGATGAAAAGTGAAAAACCGCTTATTGAGCGCCTCGCACTCTTCTTGGCAGACCCCTACTACCACCTCGCAACCAGCTTCGCGGAGCTTCTGTATGCCCCTGCCGGCTACCTTAGCAAAGGGGTCGGTGCAACCAATCACTACCCGCGGTATACGATGCGCAATGATAAGGTCAGCACAAGGGGGCGTTTTGCCATAATGGCTGCAAGGCTCTAAGCTTACGTATAGCGTACTTTGCGATAGTAGCTGCTTGTCTTTTACCGAGGCAATAGCTCGTACCTCAGCGTGTGCCTCGCCTGCTCGCACGTGCCAGCCCTCGCCTATCACCCTATCCTTATAAACAATAACACTACCTACCACCGGATTGGGGTAAGTAGTGCCTAAGCCGTTTTGGGCTAATTGTATGCATCTATGTATATACTGCTGGTCTGTCATTGGTCATTGGTTATTGAGCTTTATCAGAAAAGGTCATTTTCGCTAATACTCTTATCGTGTTTGGTATAAGCGGTAGGGCGTTTAGCGAAGAAGTCGTCTAACTCATTGCTAAATACTTCCTCTTCAAACCACATCATCGGTTTAGCCTCATCGGCGCTGATGTTGAAAGGTTTAGTAAGTCCTAACTGGGTAAGCGAGTCGTCTAAGCGATAGCGCATATAGTTAGCGAGGTCTTTCTTGCCGAAAAAGTCAAGTTCGCCTTGCTCAAAAATCCAATCGAGCATCTTGTCTTCTAAAACAATATAGTTGCGGATAAAGTCAGTAGCATCAGCTTCAGCTTTAGCTTTCATCTCAGGTTTTTCTTCAAAAATCTTCTTGAGGATATAGATACCCGCATTAGCGTGTAGTTGCTCATCTACCGATGTCCAAGCGATGATGTTGGCTACGTTTTTTAGATATCCTTTAAAGCGTGCAAACGACAGTACGGTAGCAAACTGACTAAACAAAGAGGCATTCTCAATGATAAGGGTAAAGAAAAGAATACGCTCCATAGCGTTTTCGCGGTTTTTAGCCAGATACTCTTTTAGCACCGCGTTGCGTTCTTTAAATACCGGCACTTCCAAAAGGTTTTCGAACTCATTGTTATAGCCTAATACCTCTAATAAGCGCGCATAGGCTTCACTGTGACGGAACTCACACTCGGCAAAAGTAGCGCCCAGCCCGTTAAATTCAGGTTTAGGAAAAAGGTCGTATAGGTCGCCCCAGAAGGTTTTAACCGACACTTCAACCTGCGCAATACCCAGCAGTGCGCGTTTGATAGCCTCTTGCTCTACGGCAGAGAGGTTTGATTTAAAGTCCTGCACATCGGCAGTAAATTCAACTTCAGAATGCACCCAAAATGATTTGTGCATAGCGTTTACGAACTCCATCACCTCCGGATATTCAAAAGGTTTGTAGCTCTCGCGTTTGTCAAAGATTCCCATTGTTTTTGTTTAATTTATATATGTAAATGTACGAGCGGCAAAGATAACAACATTTTTTTACAAAACAGAAATTAAACTACAAAAAATAATATAATCATCTCACATCTTTGCCCGTGCAGCTCACTCTCACATTCCTCTCACCACTCCCTGCCCTCTCAGCCTTCTCATTCCTCTCACTTGTCTCACCTGTCCCACCTGTCCCACCAGTCCCACTCGTCTCACCTGTCCCACCAGTCTCACTCGTCTCACCACTCCCACTCATCTCACCAGCCCCACTCGTCCCACCTGTCCCACTCGTCCCACCTGTCCCACTCGTCTCACCTGTCTCACTCGTCTCACCTGTCTCACCAGTCTCACTCGTCCCACCAGTCCCACCAGTCTCACTCGTCCCACTTGTCTCACCAGTCCAACAATCACTCGTGCGGCTCGCACCGCCCATTTCATCATCCAGTACAATTTTTCAGTGTATTAACAGTATTTTCTAATGATAATAACACACCAAAGAGATTTGTATTTATTTCTTCATTTGAAAAGCGAACAAATGTTATCCCATATTTTTCTATAGCTTCTTGCCGCTGACAATCTTCTAAGAAGTTAAACTCGTGTATACTGCCATCTACTTCAATAGCCAAAGCCAATTCGTGACAGTAGAAATCTACTATATACCCCAAAACAGGAACTTGCCTATGAAATTCCACACCTAAAGCTTTTCTTCTTATATGATTCCAAAGAGTTATTTCGCTTGCAGTGCTATGATTTCGCAGATATTGTGCAAAATCCTTTAACTTAGGGTTGTATGGTATAATTTTGTTTGACATAATTTTGTTGGTATAATTTTATTTATTACAAAGTGTTGATTTACTAAAAGTTACATTTCCCCATCTCAGACCACTACATCTCCCCATCCTAATGCTCATCTATGCTGACCGTCGCATCTCCCCCTTTGAAGGGGGCTGGGGGGATGTTTTATTTAAAAAATGCGATGTTTTATTTAAAAAATGTGATGTTTTATTTAAAAGGCATGATATCTTATTCACAAAATGCAATGTTCTAAAAGCCTTTACTAACCGCTACATCATCCCCGTTCTAATGCTTATGCTGACCATCCCATCTTCCGTCACATCCTCCCGTCCTAATGCTCGTCTATACTGACCGTCACATCTCCCCCTTTGAAGGGGGCTGGGGGGATGTTTTATAAAGGCTCAATGTCTTATTTACAAGGTATGATATCTTATTCACAAAATGCAATATTCTAAAAGCCTTTACTAACCGCTACATCTCCCCCTCCCAATACTCATCTATGCTGACCATCACATCTTCCGTCGCATCCTCCCATCCTAATGCTCATCTATGCTGACCGTCGCATCTCCCCCTTTGAAGGGGGCT
>ERZ773035.1596-NODE-1596-length-16124-cov-22.750451_pt1 | contig 16124 bp, 20 predicted proteins | sample MGYA00511487_ERZ773035 | MGnify/ENA primary metagenome ERZ773035 (study PRJEB29015, sample SAMEA2737985) | human oral metagenome | biome: human oral; feature: human-associated habitat; material: dental | place: China | collected 2024 ...
CCGCATTCTTCCTTCCACTTTGGCACTTTTTCGTACATTGTGCTTATGCTTCTCCCGTCAGCCTGTGGAGCATTTCCTTATAGGCGTCCTCGACATTGCCAAGGTCACGGCGGAAACGATCCTTATCCAGTTTCTCCTTCGTATCACTGTCCCAGAACCGGCAGTTGTCCGGCGAAATTTCATCGGCGAGGATGATATTCCCCTGTGCGTCCTTGCCGAATTCCAGTTTGAAGTCGATGAGATCGACTTTCTTCGTCTTGAGAAACTTTGTCAGAACATCGTTGATCTTGAGCGACATCCGCTCGATCTCGTCCAGCTCCGCATCTGTTGCAATCTTCATCGCACGAATGTGGTAGCGGTTGAGCATGGGATCGCCGAGATCATCGTTCTTATAACAGTATTCGATGACAGGGAACGGCATCGGAACGCCTTCCTCAAGTCCAAGGCGCTGCGCCAGCGAACCTGCCGCCACGTTGCGGATGATGACCTCCAGCGGAATGATTGTGAGTTTCTTGACAATCATCTCACGGTCACTCGGCATGGAGATATAGTGATGTGCAATCCCCTCTTTTGCAAGAAGGTCGAAGAAGAATGCCGTCATCTTATTGTTCATGACACCTTTGTCCGCGATCGTGCCGCGTTTTGCACCATTCCCTGCTGTTGCGTCGTCCTTGTAATAGACGAGATACTCATCCGGATGATCCGTTGCATAGATGATCTTTGCCTTACCCTCATAAAGAGCCTCTTTGCGCTCCATCATAGGCCTGCCTTTCCATTATTCCCAATCAGAGGAAAACCCTATTCCATGATTCACAACAGTTTACAGCTGAGCTGCAACGCGATCTGCCTTTGCCTCGACATCGAGTACCATCTTTTCGCGATAGTCCATCAACGCCTCTGCAATCGAAGCATCATAGACCGCAAGAATCTCCGCCGCGAAAATCGCAGCATTCTTTGCACCGTTGATCGCCATGGAGGCCACGGGCACGCCCGATGGCATCTGTACCGTACTGAGCAAGGCATCCATGCCGTTGAGCGGTGTCGCATTGACCGGAATACCGATGACAGGTTTGATCGTGTAGCTTGCAACAACGCCTGCGAGATGCGCCGCTGCACCTGCAGCAACGATAAATGCTGCAAAATCCTTGTTATGGTCGGCCTCCATGACAAAATCACGCACATTGGACGGTGTGCGATGTGCCGAGGCAACCTTCACTACAGGCTCAATGCTGAATTGCTTAAGGAGCTCGACCGCAGGCTTTAAGATTGGCCAGTCGGAGTCGCTTCCCATGAGAACTGCTACCTTCATTTTACCATCTCCTTGAATCCTATGATAACGAGATTTTAGAGTCATGTCAATAGAATGAACAAAGGGACTGCCATACCGGAGTACAGCAGTCCCTCATAAATATTCAATTAGTGTTCGTCTACGACATCGTGGAGCGGCTCGCCAAAGGTGAGCGTGTCCAGGAGGTCGATGAGCTGATTGATCTCCGGCTTCGACACCTGTCCAGATGCACCGAGGCTTTCGCCTTTGCGCTTCATCTCCTCACTGATGAGAGAGGAGAAGAGCACGAGAGGAACCTCGCTCAGGCGATTGTCCTCACGGACGAGTTTAAGGAGACGGTGTCCGTCCATCTTCGGCATCTCAACGTCGGAGATGATGATACGCACATGGTTCTCAATCGGCCCGTTCTTGCGTGCAAGATCCTGCAAATAGTCCCAAGCGTCCTGTCCATTGCCGAAGTCACGGATGAACTTGTAGCCTGCTTCGTGCAAGGTGCTGACGAGGAGGTCGCGGAGCATCTTGGAGTCCTCTGCAACGACGATATGAGCCGTACCACGGCGCGTCTTCGCATCCTGTGTCGCCTCCGTAACCGTTGTGAGCTTCTGATTGATCTCCGGGTTGATCTCGGCAATGATCGTTTCGAAGTCGAGCAGGAGGACAATGCGATCTTCCATCTTAATAATGCCAACAACGCGCGAGCCTTCTCCGACGTTCGGCGCGGGCTCCATGTTCTTCCACGAGATGCGGTGAATGCGGTAGACGCTGCCGACGAGGAAGCCGATATCGTAATTGTTGATCTCCGTGACAATGATATTCTGAAGCTCGTCTGCCGTTTGGAGATTGAGGCAACGCGCCATGTTGACCAGCGGAATTGCCTTACCGCGCAGCGTGAACAGCCCGTCGACGTAGGGATGTGCCTCAGGCATAGCAGTCACCGGTGCGCGCGTGATGACCTCACGTACCTTCGCAACATTGATGCCGTAGTTCACCTTCCCTATGCTGAACTCGACAATCTCAAACTCGTTTGTACCTGTCTCAAGCAGGATACCTTTTCTCTCTTCTGTAACAGTCTCTGCCATTTATCTCTCTCCCCCATGCTCGTAAACATTGTTTGCTATGCTCTCTATTCGCCCTTCGGGGAAAAAATCCTGCCTGTTTTGATAAAAAACTATTTCTCTGTTAAATATGTCCATCCATCGCGCTGCTCAACGAGACCGTCTTTCATCAGTCTGCCAAGTGCGCGCTTGAACGCCCCCTTGCTGATATGAAATCGATCCTGAATGACCTCGGGCGATGTGTCATCGGTGTAGGGCATCTTTCCGTCATGTTCCATCAGGAGGGCGAGCAGACGATCCGCATCCTCGATGCGGGCGGTCTCCTTGGGAGGTCTGAGAGACGCGTTTAGGCGTCCATCCTCACGTAGATAGGTCACGCGTATCTCCACGGTCTCTCCTACGCGCGGACGATTTTGAACCTCGCGATGATCGATAAATGCGATGTAGCGTTCCTCGGTAAAGAGGAAGATACCGCGCTCGGTGATATTATAGACCGAAGCTTTCAGGTGATCTCCCACGCGTACCCCTTCGGCAGGACGTGAGGCGCGGCGGAGCTCGTCCTCAACCTCCATTGTCACCGCGAGCCGTCCGGATTTATCCGTGTAAAGCTTTGCCCATACGGTTTCGCCGATCTGCGGACGGCCGCGCATCCCCGCATAGGGCAGGAAGATGCCGCGCTCCGCGCCGACATCGAGGAACGCGCCCTCCTTCGTGACGTTGATGACGCGCAGACGGGCGACCTGCCCCTCCTTCATGCGTGGGGTGCGCATGCTCGCAGTCAGCCTGCGCTTCGGATCCAGATAGAGAAAGACGCGGACGCGATCGCCAACCTTGACAGGCGCAGTCTGCTGGATGGTATGCAGCAGGATATCGTCGTTTGTATTGCCCGTCTCCGCATCCAGAAATACGCCTAGCTCACTTTCGCGCACGGCGGTGAGCTCGGCAACCTGACTTGGCCCGTATTTGCACGGACGCCGTGCCTCTTTGTCCCTCTGCGTTCTTTCCTGCATGAATTCTATTCCTCATACGGGGTCAGCTTCGCATCGCCCCACAGGCGCTCTAGGGCGTAGTATTCGCGTGCCTCCTGCTGGAAGATATGTGCGACGGTATCGCCGTAGTCGAGCAGAACCCACTCGCCCTCGCGGTAACCCTCCTTGTGCAGGAACGAAATACCCGCTTCCTCCATTTTCTCCTCGATGTTATCTGCGATTGCGCGTACCTGCGTCGCCGTATTCGCAGAGCAGATCACAAAATAATCATTCGTCGACATGAGACCAATCATGTCCATCTCCACGATATCGCGAGCCTTTTTCTCATCTGCCGCTGCACAAATCACGCGGCATTTTTGCTGCTCTGTCAAATCTTACTCCTCCTGCTTCTCCGTACCCGCCTCCGGCGGGAAAAGTTCATGAATAATCTCATCTGTTGCCGCACGATCCATAATCCAAACGGTATCATCGTCCCGTGAAAAGTCCCCGGGCAGCATGATGGTGCGTGGCGGCTCGATGTTCAGCTTTCGGATGACGTTGCCAATATGCACAGAGTCAAAGAGCTCGGCGCTCGTCGTGACGTTCTGCTTTAGAATATCTGCAATGGCAGGAACCTTTGGCAGTGTATCAACGCGCAGCAGTTTGGCATAGAATGCCTTGACAAATTTCTGCTGGCGCTGCGTGCGCCCGAGATCGCCGAGATCGTCGCTGCGATAGCGCAAATAATGCTCTGCACCTACCCCGTCCAGATGGCGGTAGCCCTGCTTCATATGGATGGACAGTCCTGCCTCCGGATCGTCATAGTCCATATTGCGCTCGATATAGAGATCAATGCCGCCGACGGCATCGACAATCTGTCCGAATGTTGCAAGGTCGATGACGACATATTGATGAATGGAGATATCAAACATCTGATTGATTGTCCGCACCATTAGGGGCGCCCCCCCCACGGCGTAGACATTGGCGAGCCGCGTCTCTCCCTTGTCCTGCGCCATTTTGACCCATGTATCGCGCGGGATGTTGAGAATACGTACCTTGCCCGTCGTATTTTCCATGCTGATAAGGAGAATGGCATCAGCACGCTTCTCCTCCGCGTTATCCATGTTGACAGCATCATCCAGACCGAGAACGAGTACGTTGGTGTAACCGTCAAAGCGGACATCCACCTCGCCCCGATTTGCCTCCTGCCTGATGAGGTACGCCTCGTACATATCGCGTACATCTCGATATGCCTGAACGCCCCAGCCCACGACGTAATAGCCGCCAATTCCGACTGCCGCAAGCAGGAAGATCGTGCAGATGAGGCGGAAGATTCCCTTCAGAAATGCCATGCGGCGGCGGCGTGCCCGCTGACTGCGACGCTTTTTTATATTCTCACGCGAATTTTCGCTCTGTAGTTGTGCAGCAAGCTCCTCTGCATCGTATTCCGACATCGCCACCCCCTCTCTTATTTACAGCATAGCACGTTTGTCAACGGCGATTCAGAATAAGTTCATTTCGCGCCGTGATCGTATCGGGATGAATGAGCCCGCCCTTTTGCGCAACAAAGAGGATGGACTCCGTCAGTCCGACGAGCATCATCTCATCTAAAGATGCCGTGCGGGCAAGTTCACGCAGATGCTCCACCTCGGGATACGCGCGCGACGGCTCGATCATATCCGCATAGTAGATGATCTTGTCCAGTGCCGTCATGTTCGCCCCGCCGACCGTATGCCGCCAGACTGCCTGCGCAATCGCCGCATCGTTCACGCCGTAGACCTCGTAGATCAGATAGGCACCTACATAGGCATGGAGGAGGAGCGGCATGGCAGACTCGATTTTTCCGATGGGAATCCCGCGCCGGCGAGCCTCTGTAGGAAGTTCCGCAGTTCCGTATACGCGTCCGCAGTCATGCAGGAGCCCCGCAACGTGTGCACGTTCCTCATTCATGCCGAAGCGGCGTGCCAGCGCGGCAGCCGTATCCGCAACGCCGAGGGAGTGCTGATAGCGGCTTGGGGTCAGCTGCTGTTCCAGAATGACACGCATCTCCTCATAGCTCTTTGTCATACTCACGATACAGCCCCCGTTTCTCAATATACTCTTCTACGACACGCGGCACAAGATGGCGGATGGACAGTCCCGCATGGATGCGTGCGCGAATAACGGTCGAGGAGATCTCCAAATGCGGCGTCGGCAGCACCTCGATGTGACTGCGATCCTCCACCGTAAATTTTTCTGCAATCAGCACCTCGTCCAGCGGAACGCCCTGCCGTGTCGCAACGATGAAGCGGCAGGAACGCAGCAGCTGCTCCGGCTCGTGCCAGAGATAGAGGTCGTTCATGGCATCTGCGCCCGTGATAAAGAAGAGCTCCGCATCTCCCAAATCAGTGCGCAGCTGCGCAATCGTATCCACTGTATAGGAAGGACCATCTCTCCGCAGTTCGACGTCGGATACAGAAAAATAAGGATTCTCTGCGACCGCATACTCCGTCATGATGAGGCGATCCTCGGCGGATGCCGCACGCGCCCCATCCTTATGTGGCGGACGTGCGGACGGAATGAAGAGAATCTCGTCCAAATGCGCGTCAGCGCGCACCATTTCCGCAGTGATGAGGTGTCCCATATGGATTGGGTCAAATGTGCCGCCCATAATTCCGATGCGCCGCTTCAACGCACTCACCTCACGATCCGCAGAAATAGCATTATGAGCACAGTCGTCAATATAAATATAACGCCTGCATACAGATAGTCAAGTATATCGTGACGCCCTTTTGGCGACGTTGCATATTGCCTGATCGTACGCAGATAGGCATTCAGGTGTCGCATGCGCTCATTTTTTCGTGGGGGACACTCCCGCGGATCTGCCCCTCCCCATAGACGAGATACTTCGTGCTGGTCAGGGCGTCCAGTCCCATCGGACCGCGCACGTGGAGCTTCTGCGTACTGATGCCGATCTCTGCACCAAAACCGAACTCAAAGCCGTCCGTAAATCGCGTCGAGGCGTTGACATAGACGGTCGAGGCATCCACTCTCTGTTGAAAGTCATGTGCCGTCCGTATGTCGTTCGTGACAATCGTTTCGGAGTGCCCCGTATTATAGCGATTGATATGCGCGACAGCTGCATCGAGATCTTCCACGATACGGATGGACAGGATGAGATCCCCGTACTCGGTTGACCAATCCTCCTCCGTCGCCGTAGCGATGTTCGGCAGGATGCGGCAGGTATTAGCACATCCGCGCAGTTCCACGCCGTCTGCACAGAGGAGCGTCGCCATCTGCGGCAGGAACTCCGCTGCAATGCTTTCGTGGACGAGCAGCGTTTCCGCCGCATTGCAGACGGAGGGACGTGAGACCTTCGCATTCTCCACAATGAGGAGTGCCATCGCGGTATCAGCCGCACGGTCTACGTAGATATGACAGACGCCCGCGCCTGTCTCTATGACGGGAACCGTGCTGCTCTCGACGATACGGCGGATGAGCCCCGCGCCGCCGCGCGGGATGATGACATCGAGCAGCCCCGTCAGATGGGTCATGACATCGACGGCAACACGCTCCTTCATTGCAAGCAGCTGGATTGCACCTGTCGGAATACCCGCACTATATGCAGCGCGCGACAGAACATCCGCTATGATACGATTGGAGCGGAGCGCATCCGAGCCGCCGCGCAGCAGGACGGCATTGCCCGATTTCAGACAGAGACCGATTGCATCGGAGGTCACATTCGGACGTGCCTCGTAGATCATGCCGACGACACCGAGCGGGACACGCATCCGCCTGATCTCCAACCCATTGGGCCGGCGTACCGAGTAGTCCTCCCCGCCAAGCGGGTCGGGCAGTGCCGCCGTGAGGCGAAGTCCCTCTGCCATTCCCGCAACGCGCTCCTCATCAAGGCGCAGACGATCCAGATAGGAGGCGCGTGTCCCCGCGTGGGAAGCCTCCTCGACATCTGCCGCATTTTCATGGAGAATCTCGTCCGTATGCGAGATCAGAGCGTCTGCCATCGCATAGAGCGCCGCATTCCGCTCGTCCATCCGCAGCACTGCAAGCCGATAGGATGCCGCCTTTGCCGCCTCTGCCTGTGCGTGAATCTCCTGCTCCATCATCGTCTACACTCCTTATCCCGTCTTATACCATCAGAACCATATTGTCCCGATGAATGACTTCCTCATGTGCCGCATCCGCGACGAGCGTCGGAAAGTCTGCCGTCTGATGCCCCATCAGACGTGCAATGTCTGCGGCATCATATGCCGTAATGCCGCGTGCGATCTCCTGTCCACCGGGGCTGAGGACGCGTATCGTGTCCCCTGCGGAGAATTCACCATAAACGTCGGTCACACCGACTGCGAGCAGGCTCGCCCCACGGCGCATGGCAAGGATACAGCCTTCGTCTACGGAGATCTCCCCCATCAGACGCTGACCGAATGCGAGCCAGCTCTTGCGCGTCCTGAGATGAGCCTCACGAGCCGGAAAGAGCGTCCCGATTTTTTCACCGTGCAGGATGCTGCGGACTATGCCGTCCTCGTCACCGCGCGCAATCACCATCGTCACGCCGGCGTTCTGGGCAATCTTTGCAGCCTCGATCTTCGTCTGCATACCGCCTGTGCCCTGCGCGGAGCCTGCCCCGCCCGCGATGCGCTCGATCTCCGGCGTGATCTCCGGAATCTCCGAGATCAGTCTCGCAGATGTGTCCGTGCGCGGGTTCGCCGTATATACTCCGTCAATATCCGAGAGAATAATCAGCGCGTCGGCATCGACGAGCGCGGCGACGACGGCGGACAGATTGTCATTGTCGCCAATCTTGATCTCATCGACTGCAACGGCGTCATTCTCGTTGATGACGGGAATGACATTCATGCCAAGGAGCGCGAGGAGGGCGTTGCGTGAATTCATGTACTGATGGTGACGCGCGGCGTTTTCCTTCGTGAGGAGCACCTGAGCCATCGTGCGCCCGTACTCGTGAAAGAATTTCTCGTAGATGTGGAGCAGTGCCCCCTGTCCGATTGCCGCTAGCGCCTGCCGCGTGGGTACGCTTGCGGGACGCTCTGCAAGTCCGAGGGCGTTCATCCCCGCTGCAATCGCGCCGGAGGAGACGAGCAGGATGTCCTTGCCCTGATTCGCCTCGTCGATGAGCTCGCGCACGAGATGCTCGATGCGATGGAGATTCATGCCGCCCGATGGATGTGTGAGTGTGCTTGTCCCCACCTTCACGACAATGCGTTTTGCGGAGCGGAGGTGATGCCTTGCACTCATAGCTCAATCCTAGGCTTGTCGAAATTGCGTCGGAAGAGCAGACCATTCCGCCCGATCACCTGAACGAGATTCGCATCGGCGCGTTCCGCAAGAACGGTGATGGCGTCCTCCGGCTCATCGGGGGCGTTTTGCAGCACGCGCACCTTGATGAGCTCACGCTTCTTGATCGCCTCGCGTGCGGAGGCAACAACTGTGGGCGTCACCCCTTCTTTCCCGATCATGACGACAGCGTCCTCCGTCATACCGAGCGAGCGCAGCTTACGAATCTGTTTACTGGTCAGAGAGTTTCGCAGCAAGATCCTTCCTCCAATTTAGTCCTGATAGTCGAATGCCATATCCCCGATGTGTACGGTCATGCCCTCTTTGATGCCGCGCGCACGCAGCTTCTCATCGAGTCCCTTGAGGCGCCAGATGTACTGAAAACGGCGTACCGCCTCGTCGTTGTTGAAATTCGTCATGGCGACGAGCTTTTCAATCGCCTTGCCGGAAACAATGAAATCGCCCGCATCGTTGCGCGAGATCGTCACCTTCTCGTCATCCTCGGCATTCTGGTCAAAGACGGCGACTTCCTCCTCCTCGGACTCCGGTTCCGGGACATAGGCATCGAGCCATGCGCCGACGTGATCGATCAACTCCTGCACGCCTGCACGGGTCGCCGCCGAGATGGCAAAGAACTCCAACCCCTCGCGTTCGGCGAGTTCCTTTAGGCGCGGCAGATGCTCCTCCGCAGAGGGGAGATCGATCTTGTTCGCTACGAGAATCTGTGTGCGCCGCGCAATCTTCTCACTGTAGCGCGCGAGTTCTGTATTGATCTTGTAATAGTCCTCGACGGGATCGCGTCCCTCAATGCCCGAGGCATCCACAATATGCAGGATGAGGCGTGTGCGCTCGACATGGCGCAGGAAATCGTGCCCCAGACCAACGCCGTCGGCAGCTCCCTCGATGAGTCCCGGGATATCTGCCATGACGAAGCTCTTTTCGTAGTCCGTCTGCACGACGCCGAGAACGGGCGTGAGCGTCGTAAAGTGGTAGTCCGCAATCTCGGGACGTGCTGCAGAGCAGGAGGCGACAAGACTCGACTTGCCGACGCTCGGATAGCCGACCAGACCGACATCTGCGAGGAGCTTGAGTTCAAGACGCAGCTTGCGGCTCTCGCCCGGCTCACCGAACTCAGCAAAGGACGGCGCGCGGTTCGCTGCATTTGCAAACTTCGCATTGCCGCGTCCCCCGCGTCCCCCGCGCACAATGACCGCCTCTGCGCCGATCTCCGTAAGATCGGCAAGCACCTCTCCCGTCGCCTCATCTGTGACAATCGTGCCGGGCGGGACATCGACATAGAGGTGCTGGGCATTCCTGCCGAACTGGTTCTTATGTTCGCCGTTCTCGCCGTTCTTCGCGATGAATTTACGGTGAAAACGGAACGAGAGAAGCGTATTCAGATTGCGGTCAGCGCGGAAGATGACATCTCCCCCGCGCCCACCGTCTCCGCCCGACGGACCGCCCTTCGGCATGAATTTCTCGTGACGGAAGGCAGACTTGCCGTGTCCGCCGTCTCCTGCCTTCACCGTAATCTGTGCGCGGTCAATGAACTGCATACGTCCCCCTACATAAGAAGCTGCTTTCGCAAGTGCAGCATTTCACTTGTGAAAACAGCTTCTAAAAGAGCCTGTACCCCCAAGGGCACAGGCTATAACAACAAAGTTAAACAGCGGCCTCCGCAAGCGGATACACACTGATCTGGCGCTGATGACGCCCCTTGCGCTCGAAGGCAACCTTGCCGTCAATCTTCGCAAAGATCGTATCATCCTTGCCGATGCCGACGTTGTGCCCCGGGTGGAAATGCGTGCCGCGCTGACGGACAATGATGCTGCCCGCCGTCACGTGCGTGCCGGCCTGCTCCTTCACGCCAAGGCGCTTGGAATGGCTGTCACGGCCGTTGCGCGTAGAGCTGACGCCCTTCTTATGTGCAAAAAGCTGCAAATCAAACGAGAACAATCTGTTCACCCCTTTACTTCCTGGATTTGAATGCCCTTTGGGCTGATTTTCTCAATTTCTGCGAGTCCAATATACATAGTGCGCAGAATCGCTTCGGTACGATCATCCGGCGGCTCGGAGAGCCACATTTCGAGATTCCCGCTCGCAATGTCATAGTCGACGGTACGATGCAGGTGCTCTATGATCCCAAGCAGTGCGGACTGAGTCAGAGCCGATACACCTGCACAGACAATATCCTGTCCTCGTTTTGCTGTACCGCTGTGTCCTTTGACACAATACCCTGCAATCATCCCGTCCGCATTGGTGAAAATCTCAACCGAGATCACGAATTATGCCTCAATCTTCTCGATGACGACCTTCGTGAACGGCTGACGATGACCCTGACGTTTGCGGTAATTGGACTTCGCCTTGTACTTGAAGACCAGGATCTTCTTGCCCTTGCCGTGCGCCATAACCTTGCCAGTCACCTTCGCGCCGTCCACCATTGGACGACCGACTTTGACGCTGGCATCGTTGACTACGGTCAGAACCTGATCGAATACGACGGTCTCACCCTCGCCCGCCTCGAGCTTCTCCACGAAGATGGTATCGCCCTCAGCGACCTTGTACTGCTTGCCGCCCGTCTTTACGATTGCATACATGAAAACACCTCCCTATATCGTTACTCGCCGACTACGGTTCGGCAGAGCCGATTCGATGACCTCGTCGTGCGGTTGGGGATGGGCTTACGCCCAAACAGGCTATACGCCTACGTTACAGGATGATAGCATATTCGTGTGGTGCTGTCAACCCTTGATCCATAGTGGTTTCATGCGAATTGATTAATATGAGATCACCGCGCGTTAACTCGTGCAGTAGCCCCTTTCATTTACGTCAATGAATTGATTCTATCCGCGTACGGCCTTTATAACCACTGAGAGCAGTTTGTCCTCTGAGGGAACTTCGGAAAAGGAAAGGCCTGCCCCAGTTTGCGGCACACTCCGACTGCGTCGGTTGAACCAGACCGCATTCCATCCGGCTTCTACAGCACCTGCGACATCGAGATCAAAAGCGTCGCCGACATGGAGAAGCTGTGCCCCATCCAACTCCAGACGCTCCTCCATCAGCTGAAAAATACGCTGGTCCGGCTTGTGGAATTTATGATCCCCTGAGATAATGATCGCCTCCTCCTTCATCCATTTGGAGATGCCGAGGGATTCGATTTTTTTTCGCTGATGGACAGACTCGCCATTTGTGATGATGCCAAGCTTCACACGTGTACGAAGATCATTCAACAGCCGCACCATGGTTGGTGACAGTTTAATCTGATACTGAAGCCCCATGTAGACACGTTGAAAGGCCAGTGCCTGTGCATCCGTTGCCTGAACGCCGGCCTCCTTGAGTGTCATACGTATGCGATAGATGTAGAACTCATCCATACTGATTTTTCCGGTCTGCGACTCTTCAAACCGCTCATCACTGTATTTGCGAAACGCCAGAAAAAGTGCAGGCAGGTCGAACTCGGCGCGCTCCCCAAAAAGCTTTCTCAAAGCCGCATAGAAAGGCTGCGCCATATCGTACAGCGTGTCATCAACATCAAATACTACACCTCGTATGCTCATAATACCCTCGTTTCATAATACATATAATATTCATAACGATGGAGGTGAGACAGGCTTCTAAGTTATTCGAGCTCTATGGTTGCAGGAGGTTTTCCTGTGCAGTCATAGAGGACGCGGTTGACTCCATGTACCTCGTTAACAATGCGCGTAGTCACCTTTGACAGAACTTCCCACGGAAGCTGTGCTGCCTCTGCTGTCATAAAATCACTGGTTTCGACTGCACGCAGAACAACAGCGTAGTCATAGGTTCTCCCATCGCCCATGACACCGACAGAGCGCATATTGGTGAGGGCGGCAAAATACTGCCCGAGATTTTTTTGGATGCCCGCCTTCGCAATCTCCTCACGGTAGATGGCATCCGCGTCCTGCACGATCTGAACCTTCTCTGATGTCACCTCGCCGATAATGCGGATGCCGAGACCGGGGCCGGGGAACGGCTGACGATCAACGAGATAGTTCGGAATCCCAAGCTCACGCCCGGCAGCACGCACCTCGTCCTTGAAGAGCAGGCGGAGCGGCTCAACAATCTCCCTGAAGTCAACGTGGTCCGGAAGCCCGCCGACATTGTGATGCGACTTTATGACGGCAGATTTTCCAAGTCCGCTCTCAATGACATCGGGGTAAATCGTTCCCTGCACGAGAAAGTCCACAGCACCGATCTCATGTGCTGCCTCCTCGAATACACGGATAAACTCCTCACCGATGATCTTGCGTTTCTGCTCTGGCTCCGTCACGCCCTTGAGCTTTGCATAGAAGCGGTCACGTGCGTTAATACGGATGAAGTTGACATCGTAGGTTCCGGATGTTCCGAAAACCGCTTCGACTTCATCCCCCTCGTTCTTTCGAAGAAGACCATGATCGACAAATACACAGGTGAGCTGGCTGCCGATTGCCTTGGAGAGCAGTACGGCGGCAACGGAAGAGTCAACACCACCAGAGAGTGCGCAGAGGGCACGTCCTACGCCGATTTTTTCGCGCAGTTCATCTATCGTCTTTTGTACAAAGGAATCCATGCGCCACGTTCCTGTACATTTACAGACGTTGTAGACAAAGTTGCGAAGAATCTTTGTACCGTTCTCCGTATGCATGACTTCGGGATGGAACTGCACAGCATAGAGCCGTTCCTCAGGATTCTCCATCGCCGCAATCGGACAGACGGGGGTGCTTGCCGTTGTATGGAAGCCTGCAGGGAGCTCGCTGATATAGTCCGTGTGGCTCATCCAGCAGATGTTTTTTTCGGGAATTCCGTCAAACAAAAGGGAGGTTCTGTCAGTGACATCGACCTCAGTCTTTCCATATTCGCTTGTGGGAGCAGTCTCGACGCGTCCACCACAGAGATGCGCTATGAGCTGGGCACCGTAGCAGATGCCAAGCACTGGGATTCCGAGTGAAAACAGCTCCTTCGGTGCGGTAATCGCTTCCTCTCCATAGACGCTGTTCGGACCACCCGTCAGAATGATACCGCTTGGAGCAAGATCTTGAATGCGATCAAGTGACAACGTATGCGGATGCACCTCACAATAGACGTGGTTTTCCCGCACACGGCGTGCAATGAGCTGGTTGTACTGTCCACCGAAATCCAGTACCAAAATCATTTCCGAGGGCTCGGGTCTGTTCATCATGGATGTCCCTTTCTCTCTAGTCTCCTGCTTCTGTAAAATTTTGCACGGCTGCGTGTGATACGTCGACGGAAAACCCCTTCTGATAGAGATTTGCCATCATCTTTTGATACTTGTCCGTTGGCTTGAACTTCATTGCAAGCACGCACTCGGCGGTTGCTGTTTCCCGTTCGTAGGTATCCTCGGGGACAACGCTCCATACAAGGTCGTGATCAAATCCGCGCTGCATGAGTTTTGCACAGATTTGACGAACGGAACTCCGAGTTTCGTTATAGAGATACATAAACTGCTGCATACAGAGATCGGCATCGTCGAGATAGCGACATGCGATGAGATGCGCGATGGCTGTGTCGATTTCATCCGACGGAAACCCTTTGCGCTCCAGTTTCTCGCGCAGCTTCCTTTCACTGTGTGCCTGTCGTGCAAGGTAGTCAACAGCGGTCATGAGAGCAGTTTTATCCGCTGCTTTTCGGGAGTGCTTAGACACGTCATCGTTGGTATCGATCATTCATACATCTCCGGGACAATATCCTCATCTGGTGCATCCTGATCAGAATCCGCAGAAGCTTTTTTTGAGGATGATTTCTTTGGGGAGGTTACCCCCTCCACGAGAAGTTTGGTACGAATCTTTTCTTCGATCTCAGCGATCAGTTCAGGTTTTTCTTCCAATGTTGCCTTGGCGTTTTCTTTGCCCTGACCGAGACGCGCACCCTCATAGGCATACCACGCCCCGCTTTTGTTCACAATGTCTAGTTCTACAGCCATATCAATAATACTGCCCAAACGTGAGACGCCTTCGCCGTATATAATGTCGAATTCAGCCGTTTTAAAAGGGGGGGCGACCTTGTTTTTGACAATTTTTGCACGTGTGCGGTTGCCAAGAGATTCAGTTCCCTGTTTGATCGAATCTGCACGACGTACATCGATGCGTACAGACGCATAGAATTTCAGCGCCCGACCGCCTGTCGTTGTTTCGGGGTTGCCATAGGTCACACCGATCTTCTCGCGCAGCTGATTGATAAAGACTGCTACAGTGCGCGTCTTGCTGATAATACCGGTAAGTTTTCGCATTGCCTGGCTCATAAGCCGCGCTTGAAGTCCGACAACGGAAGATCCCATATCTCCATCTATTTCAGATTTCGGCACAAGAGCTGCAACAGAGTCCACAACGATGATATCAATAGCACCACTGTGTACAAGCGCGTCCACAATTTCAAGTGCCTGTTCGCCCGTGTCTGGTTGAGAGATCAGAAGCTCCTCGGTATTGACCCCGAGTTTACGTGCATATTCAGGATCGAGCGCGTGCTCTGCATCGATGAATGCAGCGAGCCCTCCTGCCTTTTGCGCTTCAGCAATCATGTGGAGTGTGACTGTTGTCTTACCGGAGGATTCGGGACCATATACCTCGATGATACGCCCTCGTGGGATACCGCCGACACCGAGAGCAATGTCAAGGGGCAGAATGCCAGTCGAAATGACCTCAATATTCATATTTGCCTTAGCTTCGCCGAGGCGCATGATAGCACCCTTGCCATGTGCCTTTTCAATTTGCCTGAGTGCATTCTCCAATGCTTCTTTGCGTGTCATCACTTTATCCCGCTTGTTATCCTTCTTGTCCTTCTCTGCCATATCATGTACTCCTTTGATGTTCTATTCTCTTTCCAATTATACGAAAACCCCCACACTTTTGTCAAAAGGAATGTGTGGGGATTTTGATATGATTCGAACACCTATTTCAGAAGAGAGCGGACAATTTCATTCACGAGTTTCCCATCTGTACGCCCTTTTACACGCGGCATAAGAATACCCATGACCTTGCCCATATCCTTCGCTGTCGTTGCACCGACCTCGGCAACGGCGTTTTCGACAATCTTTTTGACCTCATCAGCGCTGAGCTGTTCTGGGAGATATGGAATCAGAATAGCGATCTCTGATTTAGTCTTATCTACAAGATCAGTACGACCGCCCCGTTCGAACTCCTCAATTGAGTCTCGGCGCATCTTTACTTCCTTTGTGAGAACATCAATAATTTCATCGTCACTTAGTGTCTTTTTTCCGTCAATTTCTGCCTGGCGAATGGCGCCGCGCACCAAACGGATCACAGAGAGCCGCTCCTTCTCGCCTTGTTTCATAGCATCCTTCATATCCGCAGTAAGTTGTTCCATCAACGGCATGTGTTTCATCCTTTCTGGTAAGACATAATAGAAAAAACATCCGTGGCACAGCGTCCACGGATGCCTTTTGCAATCAGCCCCTGTATTTGCGTTTACGCGCTGCCTCAGACTTCTTTTTACGGCGAACGCTCGGTTTCTCGTAATGTTCACGCTTTCGAACTTCGGCAAGAGTGC
>ERZ773035.1605-NODE-1605-length-16084-cov-3.644395_pt1 | contig 16084 bp, 8 predicted proteins | sample MGYA00511487_ERZ773035 | MGnify/ENA primary metagenome ERZ773035 (study PRJEB29015, sample SAMEA2737985) | human oral metagenome | biome: human oral; feature: human-associated habitat; material: dental | place: China | collected 2024 ...
GTGTGGGGCGATCAGCCAAGCCACGCGCCCGAGGAGCTGAAGTGGAACCAGGATCCGTTGATGCGGACCCATCCGGTGGCCATCTTCCCGGACGCGGTGTCCAGGTAGTACCAGGTGTCCCCGTCCTTGAACCAGCCGGTGGTCATCGCACCGTCGGCGCCCAGGTGGTACCAGCCGCCGACGTAGGTCCAGCCAGTGGCGGCCTGGCCGTTGGCCTTCAGGTAGTACCAGGTGCCGCCGTCCTTGACCCATCCGGTCACGATGTGGCCGGAGTCGTCCAGGTAGTAGCGGGCGGTGCCGTCGTTGACCCAGCCGGTGGCCATGACGCCGCCGGCGTTGAGGTAGTACCAGGTGCCGCGGTCGTTGAGCCAGCCGCTTCCGGCGCGGCCGGAGGCGCTCATCCAGTGCCAGGCTCCGTCGTACTGAACCCAGCCGGTGACCATGATGCCGGCGTCGTTGAAGTAGTAGTCGGCGTCGCCGATGGTGGCGTGGCCGCTGTGCTCGCAGTAGCCGTCGGCGTAGCAGTAGCTCCAGCCGTTGGCTCCGTTGGACCAGGCGCCGCCCTCGCGCACGTACTCGTCAACGTGGAAGTGGACGGGTGAGGTGACGTCGTCGTCGGCGCGCGGATCCTTGTTGCGGCCTTCGGCGGTGAGGGTGGCACTCTCCTGGGCGGAGGCCCCGGCCAGGGAGGAGACGTTGACGGGGCCGGTCGCGACGGTGACGGCGCCGTTGAAGGAGCCGTCGGCGCTGCCCTGCGCGGTGGCCAGGCCGGCCACGTCGAGGGTCACGTTGGTGACGGGTCCGGTGACGGTGGCACGCACGTAGATGGTGCCGGACACGCGCGCGTCGGCCAGGGGCTTCCAGTCGGTGGCGCCGTCGCGCGAGTACTCAATCGCTCCGAGGGTCGGCTTGGGCTGGTCCTTGAGGACGGCTGCCAGCGCGTTCACGAGGCCCGCACCGCGGTATTCCTTGCCGTCCGTGGGGGCGGCGAGGCGGTCGTAGGTGTAGCCGGCCTGCTTCTTGAGCAGGTCGATGGTTTCGTCGGCCGTGTAGTCCGGGTGGATCTCCTTGATCAGCGCGGCGACACCGGCGGCATGCGGGGAGGCCATCGAGGTTCCCGACAGGTAGGCGAAGGGGGGTTCCCTCTTCCACGTGGGAATGGTCGACCAGATGCGCGAGCCCGGGGCGGCCACGTCGACGGAGTTCTTGCCGTAGTTGGAGAAGTTGGAGCGCTCCAGGGGGTCGGTCGCCGGGTTGGTGCCGGTGGGCAGTGCGAGGGCGGCGACGGAGACGACCGAGTCGTTGAGCATGGCGGGAACGTCGATGCCACCGTGGACGTCGCGCTCGTGGGCGGCTCCCTCAACGTCGTTGGGGGATGCCGCGTCGATGGTCGGGTTGTCGTGGTCGTCGTTGTCGTTACCTTCGGCGGCGACGTTCACTACGCCGTGGTTCTTCGCGTAGCGGATGGCGCGCGAGGCGGCCTCGAGTCCCGCGGCCTGGGAGCCCTCGCTGGGCATCCAGAAGGCGTAGGGGTCCATGTAGTAGCTGGAGTTGGTGACGTCGATGCCGTGATCGGCCGCCCAGTCGAAGCCGCAGGCCACGTACTCGGGGTAGAAGGAGCCGGCGAGGTTGGAGACCTTGATGCCGACCAGGGTGGCGTCGGGTGCGACGCCGTCCACGCCGTAGGCGTTGTGGGAGGCGGCGATGGTTCCGGCGACGTGGGTGCCGTGGTAGTGGTCATCCTTCCAGGCCGAGGGGTCCTGGTTGGGGATGCCGTTGACCTGGCAGCCCACCGACAGGGACGCGTCGATGCGGTCCTTGAGGTCCTTGTGGTCGGGGTCGAGGCCGGTGTCCATGACGGCGACGGTGACCTTCTCGCGGGGCACGTCGACCTGCTGGGCCTCGATGGAGCCGATGGCGGTCAAGCCCCAGGCGTTGGCGTCGCCCTCGTCGGGAGTGAAGTCGGCGAGCTGGGAGTCGGCGGAGAGGCCGGTCGTGCGAGTGCTGGCGGCCTCGGAGACGGCTGCGACCTCAGCGGGGGTGTTCTGCGGCTGTTCGGTGCGGACCTCGTCGCCGGTGACGGTCTTGTATCGGGTGGGGCCGATGGAGTGGTAGGAGATGCCGGCGTCGACCAGGCTCTTGCCGAGGTCGGGGGCGAAGGATGCCTTCACGGATTGGACGAAGAAGGCGTTGAATTCGGGGTACTGGGCCAGGACCACGCCGTTTTCCGAGGCCTTGGAGACGGCCGCGTTGAAGGTGTAGCGCGAGGCGTCGGCGGGCAGGTTGACCGCGTAGTTCATGACCTCGTCGCGGGCGCGCGCCTCGGAGGTGATGCCGGGGACGCCGGCCGCATGGGCGGGGGCGCCGAGCGCGGTCATCGTCAGGCCTGCCGCGAGGGCAGCTCCCCCTGCAATGAGGGTCTTCCATGAGCGTTGATGCATTATCAATCCTCGTTTCTGTACTGATAGGGGCGCGCCGTTGGGCCGATCCGCACAGTGCGCCGTCTGCCTATCGTGTCAAGGATTGCGACAAACCTGCCAGAGGGTTTCACATTTTAAGAAATCTTGACCCGCGGGTCGGAAATGCTTGACCGTCAACCGCGGCCAGGCGGCGCCACGGCGACGCGAACTCGCGGGGCACCCCGACAGCGTCGGTCGAAACGCCGTCATGGCGAGGCTTCGCTGGCGGTGACGCCGGGTGCCAGAACCTACCGACCAGATCATTAGACACTAATTCAAAACTGAAAAGTCACTGAGAGCAATCGCGTTGTCCAACGTTGCAGCCATGGGCATTTCTCCCTTTGTCGCACCGAATGCAGAGCTTGACATTTGCGGATGAAACAACGAATCATGTGTGCTACGGTCAGTAACGTCAGTCACACGCCAGTGGTGGGAGGCATCGATGCCATCATCCATTTTCCTGAGCTTCGACGCGCCGGATGGGGTGCCAGCGACGCCGCGCCGCCTGCATGCCGCCCTGGCGTCCGTGCTGGACCTTCCGCCGGGGGTGAGCCCCGAGCGCGCGGCGCGCTTCGCGAACCTGGCGTGCCGCCCGGCGCACGGGGCTGGGATGCCGAAGCCCTATTCGCTGGGAGAGCTGAGCATCTCGGAATCGAGGTTCGGCGTGGAGGTGCGCCTGTTGGACGATCGCCTTCTTGACACGCTGGACGCGTGGCTGTCGTGGGGTGGTGTCATGCGGATCGGAGCGGGCACGCATGAGGACGCGACGCTGATCGCGACAGACGGGCAGATCGTCACCCAGGCCTCGTGGGAGGAGCTGGCCAAGCGCGACGAGGACACGGCGTGGGAGGTGCGCCTGGTGACGCCGACGACGTTTTCGTCGAGGGGGCAGCACGTGCCAGGCCTGACTCCGGCGACGATTGCGACGAGCCTGCAGCAGCGGTGGTGGGCGTGGAATAGGAGGCTCGCTCCCCCACGGATTGACCGGGACGAGATGGCGAGCGTGCTGGCGACGCAGGACTTTACGCGCAGCTCGATGGTTGCCCTGGGGATGCCTCGCAGCGCCGAGCAGGGGCGCCTGTCCTCCCGCAGGATCCCCGCCCACGAGGGACGCCTGCGCATCAGCGGCATCGAGGGGGCCGAGGCCACCCGTGTCTTCTCGCGCCTCATGGCCCTCTCGGCCTACACGAACGTCGGCTCACACACCAGCTACGGCATGGGCGTCATAGACGCGGTCGCGGCGTAAGTTGAAGGAGACCTATAATGAGCGAGAATTGCCAGAGCCGCAGAACTAGATTGGTTTCTGCAAGCATACTCATCGTCGCAGTAGTAGTTGTATCGATACTCTATTTTACTCTGCCACCAACATGGTTGACACAACTATGCGAGCTTCTCTTCTTCCCTGCTATTGCCGCAATCGCAGGTGGATTGGCAATAGTCTGGGCCGGAGAATTGGTCGTGAATAGATGGCTCGAGCGATACAAGGAACGATCCGGATACGGCTTGGCGAAGCGTAAGGTCTTCTTCAGCGGAGATGACGAGATGATCCGCGACGTCCGCAACGACTTGCTTCTGTCAGACCTGATCAATCGCAAGAACTATACGGATCCGAACATCGATCTTCACCACGCGGATATCGCGATTCTGTGCATCAGCAAGGACGACGATCCAGCTCAAAAAAAAGACTCCGACAAACCGAGGGTCCCTAAGGACGGTCCAGCTCAAAAAGAGGACCCCGACAAACCGGAGCCCCCTAAGGACAATCCAGCTCAAAAAGAGGACCCCGACAAACCGAGAGGTCATCAGGACGACACGGCACAGATCACTGATTGGCAGAGCAAGGCACGGAAGACTATTGAGACAGTCATAGACCAATTGAACTGTCACCAAGCCTTGATTGTCTTCACTAACGGGCGGCTCGACTCTCAGACGATGGCAGCTATCGCGGAACGTAGCTTTTCCACCTTGGTGAACTGCAGAGGTCGAATCGTCAGCGACATTCATTCACTTCTGACAACGCTTCCTCCGCGCAACGGAGACTGAGAAGGAAGACACCGTGGCAACTTACCTCGTCATGCTGCAGACGAACAGCAATCAGCCGTTTATCTTCTCCTCGCCTCGCCTGCGCGAGCAGATCGGGGCCTCCTTCGAGATCACGCTCCTGTCCCGCTGGGTCGAGGAGGAAGCAAAGTGCCTCCTCAAGGCTGAGGACCTACCAAACACCTTCTGGGTCTCCGATTCCTCGGGTAAGGTGATCGTCCGATTCACACAGGACGACGGCGTCCCCGAAGCCCTTGCGCGGACCCTGATCAGGGAGGTGACGCTCCGGGCGCTGGCCGACGCCCCTGGCCTCGACGTGACGGGGGTGTTCATCCCCACGGACCAGGAGCGGGTCGTGGCCACCGACCTGGACAGGCTCGATCGCGAGTTCAGCGCGTACTCGCTGAACCGCCGCCCGGCGCTAGCACGCTTCCCACAGTTCCCGTTCCTGAAGAGGGCGGACGAGTCGGCGTTCCCCGCCTCAGCAGCACTCTCGGATGAGGAGCTCGACAGGATCCGCAAGTACGCGAGTTGCTCACTCATGGTTCCGATTCTTTCGGACGACAACGGGCAGATCCCAACTCAAACCGAAAAAGACAAGGATCGATCTCTGTCGCTCCCCTCGCGTGTCAAGCGCGCATGGTCGCGTTCGGCGCGCCGCTTACAGCTCAGGGAGGTCACCAAGCGCCAGAACCCGACCATGAGCGACGAGGCAGTCGCAGATCGAATCGCAAGCCTGAACGAGGACCCATTTCAGCTGGAGAAGGCGTTCCAGCAAACGCCCGATGAGGACGACGCCGCAAAGACGATTCCGGAGTTAGCATCCGTTGGGATCATCCACATCGACGGCAATGGCGTCGGTGCGATCATGCGTGACCTCGGCAGAGCCTTCGACAAAGTCGACGCGCGCCTTGATTCGCTCAAAGACGAGGCGTATGAACGCAGAGACAACCCATGCTCGATAAATGACGATCGTTTCCAGTGGTTCGTCATGGAGGTGAACTACCGGCTCGATGGCATCGTCAAGGAAGGGGTGGCGCGCTCGTGGGCCGACGTTGAGTGCCTCGCTAAGGACGATGGTGACGATGATGTTGCACTCGTTCCCGTAGTTCCGGTCCTCGTTGGCGGCGATGACGTCACGGTCTACACGGACGGACGCTACGCAATTCCCTTCGCCGAGGCCTACATCCGCCATTACGAGGAGCTCACAGAGAAAGACGAGCTTCTGAAACAACTCGCCGTTGTCGCAGACGCGGAGACACCCGGCCCCCTCACGGCCTCAGCAGGCGTGGTCATCGTGGGCCGTAACTTCCCGTTCCACATCGCCTACGACCTGGCGGAAGAGCTGGTATCGCGTGGAAAGAAGCTCGGCAAGAAGCCGGGGACGGTCCCCTGTTCGACAATCGACTTCCATGTCCTGCGCGACGCGACGGTCCTCGACCCGGAGGACACGCTGGACGAGTATAAGGGCCGCACGCAGCGCCCCTTCCTGATTGGCCACTACGCTCCGCAGCGCATCGGGGAAGCAACCACGACCTCGTCCGAGGAAACACCCACCACGACGTCGCAGCCGTTGTCCTCCTGGGCGCGCATCCTTCAGGCGGTCGCAGCCTTCGACGGCAAGAAACCGGACGACACCACGCAGACTACCGGCGATCCTTTCCCGCGTGCCCGCGCGAACCGCATCGTCAAGCTCCTCGCCGAAGGCAATAGCGAGCAGGCAGTCAGCGAATGGGAACTCGCGCTCGATACCGCCCCGGCTGCGCGAAAGTTCCAGTCTGCACTGATTGACCTGAGCGCGAAGGAGAACGCGGAGCAGGTGAAGTGGCTCCTGGACCTGATCGACTTGTCCGAAAACCTCCCCGACAGATACATCGCCTCGTCCATCGAGTCCGTCCCCGAAGACAACGCCCCGAAGGAAGCCGGGCGCGGGCACGACGGGACGGCCAGCCGCTCCAGCGAAGGAGGAGACAAGTGAGCGCCACATCCCACTCTGAGGCGGGTTCGCGCGGCCCCAGCGGCCACGTCACCATCGTGTTCACGTCCGACTGGGGCGTATCCACGGGCGTCGGCCAGGCGGGCCGCACCCACTCAACGATTGAGCGGGGCCGCGACGGCCAGCCGGTCGTACGCGGCACCGTCATCGCTGGTGTTTTACGCGAGCAGGCCTTCATCGCCGCCCGCGCACTCGACACTACGGCGGGAAAGCCCGACACATCCGGCTCGTCCGACGCTTCTGGGACTCCGAAGGGGCCGTGGGAGAGCTTCGCCGAGTGGCTGTTCGGCCAGCGCCCCGACATTTCCCCGGGGGAACGCCCCCGACCCCGCCACGTGATCTTCACGGATGCCTCGCCCATCGCACACATGCCTGTCCACGACACCGTGTCCCTGTCCATTGACCCCGACACAGGGACCGCGCGCGACCAGTTCCTGCGTTTCACGGAGCGCGCCGCGCCGGGGGTCCTCACTGGAGCCTTCCTGCTCATTGACGAGGCGGGCGCACCTCTCGGCGACGACAAGGCAATCAACGCAGCCCACTTCCTCCTGGGCGTCGCTGGCCTCATGGTCCGAGGCATCGGCTCGGGACGCAGCGGGGGCGACGGCGAGTGCACGGTGTTGGTCAGCGACAAGGACTACGTGAAGACCGACCTGCAGGAGGAGGAAGCCACCAAAGCGCTGGCGCGGATCCTCAAGAACCACAGTAACGACCCCGGTAGCGCCACATATTCCTCGAAAGATGCGACGACCGTTGCAGATCACCTGCGGAGCCTCACTCGGGGATGTTTGCAGAAGCCTGAGACTCTTCCGACGAACAGTGTCCAAGACATCGCAATGCCCGGCCTTCAGCAGTCGGAGTCCGGCAGCACGACCTGGTACGAAACAACCCTTGACATCGTTCTTGAAACTCCGGTTGTCTCCTACGAAGTCCCCTTCTCGAACGAAATCCGCTCCTTAGACTTCCTGCGTGGGACCGTGTTGGTCCCGTGGCTGCACAACCTGCTGCGCAAGAAGTATCCGGGCAATGACCTCGCGGACTCCGCTATCGTCAGCGGTGACCTGCGTATAAGCGATGCGCTTCCGGTTTACGAGGGTGTGGCCGGCTTGCCCGTTCCATTTGTTCTGGAGAATGAGAAGGTTCCCGAGGACAAGAAGAACGGCCAAGAGCCTTGCACATTATTCAATCGGCATATCCCCATCGAGGATCAGGAGTGCGGCGAGAACACGATCCCCACACGTGGACGCTATGTATTCGTTGAATCACGCGGTGCTTCCGTCACAGGATGGATCGGTAAGCCCTCGCTGATTGGTCGACAGTCGACGGCGATCAATTCGGAGACGGGTGCAGCGAAAGACGGCCAGCTGTTCCTCGTGCGTGCCCTGCCCACCGGGTTGAAACTGCGCGCCTCGATTATCGTGTCGAAACGACTACTGAGTGAGCTTCGCAGCATCGATGCCACATCCACGGCATCACCTCTTACGCTCGACCTCGGCATTTCTAAGCAGTCAGCTTTCCTCGGATCCCGCAAGCTCACAGGCACATTCGGACGCGCCCGCTGCACTGTGGGCAGCACCTTCACCAAAGTGGGAAGCACCCCCGCACCTGCGCCCGCAGAAGGACACGTGACCGTTAAGGGTTCCCCGGCCTCGTCCTCGCAATCCACCAAGGAGGATGTGTCACTGTGGTTCACATCCGACGTGCTCGCACGGTCGAGCGCTCTGGGACTGGGCGGGAGCGTTGAGGATCTGGAACTTGCCTTCAGGCGGGCCAATATTCCGGTCACGGTCGTTCAGGAGAGCACTGACGACGATGCAACTGATTCGAGCTCCGATCAGGACTCGGACGAGAAGAATCGCAAGCGGATTCTAACTGCGATACGGCACCGGCGTGTGGACTCGTGGTCGCCGAGGGACAACGCGCCTCGTGCCACGCGGCTGGCGATCCAGGCGGGATCCATAATCCGGGTGAGCGTCGCTCAGCATCATCTCGATGCATTGAAGACCCTCGGGTATATCGGCGTCGGCGAGCTCACGCCCCAGGGATACGGTCGCTTCCTCGTGGACTCCCCCGTGCTGGCGAAAGCGACGCTGCCCTTGTTCAAGACTAGGAGTAAGAGCTTTACCGCACCAACGGAGGCTATCTCATGACAATTTACCACTACGACATGACGATCCCCGTGCGCGTCGTCTCCGCGTTGCACTCAGGTGGCGTCGATGAGGTACCTGAACGCCCGATCACTGACGAGGACGGTCGGACTGTACAGCCGAACGCTTTCGTACGCAATGGGCTGGGTGAGGCGATCCTGCCGGGTCGCTCCATCAAGGGAGCCATTCGTGCCGCGTTCGAAGAACACATGGATAAGCTTGGCTTCAGCGAGGGAGACCTCAAGAGCCTGTGGGGCGGTGAGATGTGTCAGGAGGTCGGCACTCGCAAAGAACAACGTGGGACTAGAACCGACGCCCCTCTCCCGCTGCGGGCCAGCGCCATCACCTTCCACCACGCAGTGGTGTGGGACCGCACTAGAGGCGATCTCCCCCACCGCATGAGCACAGCCATTGACCGCGCCACAGGAGCAGCCGCAGACGGCGCACTTTTCGCTTACGAGTACCTGCCTGTGGACACGACTTTCGAGATCCGTATCAGTGCCGAGGCTCGGGACCCGAACCCAGACTCCACCGAGAACGAGGATACACAGTCCACAACACCGAGCGAGGAAACAAAGGGGACACCGCCTGCGACCCCCGCTCTCGTCAAGAAAGCCCTGCAAGCGGTCGTCGCACTCCTCGACGGCAAGTTCATCAGCCTCGGAGGCAGGACAGGATCCGGATGGGGCCGTATCGAGCCACTCGACGAGAATGCTGAGTATAAGTGCAAGCTGGTAGCCGTCCCAGGGCCAAAGAGCGAAACAGTGGATTCGACTAGCTTCCTTACTCAAATACTCGACCAGCACTCATCTGTAGACATCAAGCCTAATCAGAACCTGGTCCGTCAATCTGTATCAACCACCATCAAGATTAAGTGGCAGGCTCAGTCGGGTTTGTTCGTCGGAATGAACAAACCCGAGAACATCGATTTTTCGAAAGAAGACACGGTAGCCGCTGCGCCGCTGCGTAACTGGCACCTCGACGATAAGTATCAAGCCACACATGCAGATAGCACCTATCCGAAGAAGGCGGATGAAGATAAGGCGGCGCTGCTGCTTCCGGGCACGTCAATTCGTGGCGTGTTGCGTTCACAGTGCTCTCGGATCGCTCGCAGCGTCGTGAGTGACAGCGAATGCTGCGACGAACTCACGACGCCAGAGGACGTACACAAGCAGCTCGCTGCAGACCCGTTCCTCGTCCGTTACTTGTTCGGAACAACCGAGTATCGGGGGGCGGTCCGTGTCCACGACTGCGAGGGCCGGATTCCATCAGAAGCGGATAAGGACAAGCCTCTTAAGCTCACACGCAACGCGATCGACCGAGTCACCGGAAGCGCTGCCCACGGAGCGTTGTATTCGGAACTGCTGTACCCGCACGCGAAGTGGCAACCAATCAGGATCGAGATCGACCACGAGCAGCTGCGTCGGAACATCTGCCAGGACCTCGGCGATTGCAAGCCTCCAGACGTGCTCTCAGCAGACCAAGATGATGAGCCTCCAACCGTCAAGAACCGCCGACGAGCAGCTATCCTCCTCCTCACTGTGGCGGTCACCGACCTATGCGAGGGTGTTCTTCCTCTTGGCGGAGGGACAGGCGGGGGACTCGGGTTCATCGAGGTCTTACAGGTGTGTGTCAATGGATTGCCAGACAATATATCGCCCATCGAGATTCCCTTCGAGGCACCCGACCATCCCGAAGATTCTCGCAAGGTACACGAGGCTCGGACGGTCTTCTCACAGAACATTCTGACGAGCGTAATCTCTGCCTTCGGCGAAAATTGCCCGGAGGCGACATCAACAGAGCGCACAGCAAACAATCTGATTCGGAAGTGGGCTGGATCAGAATCCGATGGCGATCAAGAGAGCTCTGCAGCTCAACGCATCCGGCCAACGCACGTGCGAATTGGATGGAAATCGCCAACGGGCGTGTTCGTACACGATCCTCAAGCAGATGACGGAAATACTCAACATCCCCTGCGGGCTAAGACTGCTAGCAAGAACGGAGAGGACAGCACTGCTCCCCTGCTGCTCCCCGGCACCTCAATTCGCGGCGCACTGCGCTCCAGGTGCTCGCGGATCGCTCGGACCGTACTGTACGCAAATAATCCCCCATCACAGGTCGAAAGCTTCACTCAGGCGGATAGCGATGGCAACCAGGCACCTATCGATATTCACGAGCAAATAGCCAAAGAACCACGGCTCGTGCGTTACATGTTCGGTACCACCGAATATCGTGGGGCAGTTCGAGTCCGAGACTGTACGACAAAGGACACTGGGCCGTCCGTCAAGGTCACTCATAATGCAATCGACCGATGGACGGGAGGAGCCGTTGAGGGGCTGCTATTCAACGAAGTAGTCTACCCACACGCGAAGTGGAACGACATTGAAATCGAGGTTGACACGGATCGCCTGCTGCGCAACGTGCGCACCGACTGCGCAGGAACGGGCCTCTCGGAAAAGGAGATTGAGAGTCGCGCGCGAGCTTCGTGGTGCCTCCTGTGTCTCGCGTTGGCGGAGCTCAGCGCGGGCACACTCCCTCTTGGTGGTAAGACGACGCGAGGCCTCGGCCAGGTCGAGGTCACGGATGTCAGCGTGTCAGGTGCAGACGACGTGATCATCGACGCTCCGATTAACGAAAAGCTCTGGCCCACCGAACCGGTGGAGGGCACCAACGCGCCGCAAAGCGCAGCGCACACCCTCCTAACATATCTGCGAGGTGAACCCGACGGTCGAGAGGGGTACACGGGATGGGCCGACTATCTCCGAGAGCCTGCAGCCGCGACAAATGATGTCCCTGATGATGCGGAAGGTGAGAACCAATGACCGAGAACGATCCGAAGAATTGTGACCACGCGCCCAGCATGAGCCCCTGCCGCCTGGAGGTTAGCGAACACGAGGTCGATAACGCCTCCAAACTACCTGAGGTCTTGAAACGAGTTTTCGGAGATGCCACGGTCGCCGGGATCGCGTGGGCGACGAACGGGACGTGGTCCGTCCTGGAGATTGGCGACGCGACCCTGGAGGTCTCCTCCCCTAAGGGTTTTGACCTTTCCCGCGTGTACGAGGCACGCGTGTGGCGGGTCATCACCGACAAGGAAGCGAGCGCGACGCTGGCGCACGAGTTCCGTTGGGTGAACGGACTGGGGGCCTGCGAGCTGACACTGACTGAGAGGCCAGCAGAAGCCGTGGAAAGGGCCGTTGGAGCGGCCCCGGAAGTCGGCTCGCTTCCCCCCTTCGGCCTAGCCCACACGGTCACTTACATGCAACACGATCCGCGACGCGGCCCAGTGGCGGACGATGCAACGCCGGCACCCATGAGCGCCATCGAGTACATCACCGAGGAACCGACTTACGGAAACATGGCAGTCACCGATCAACTATTCACCGGAGAATGGAGCTAATCATGTCGGGTGAGAAACATACGTCCAAAAGGAACTCGTTCCATTCGTCCGTCAACTGCATTCCGGTCCTGCGCCCACCCTCGAGAAGGAATCTACTCCACAGCCGAAAGGGCGATAAACAGAACGAGTCCATCTATTCCGCCCTACCTAAAGAGACCACAGCCTTTCTGAGCGATTCGCTCCCTGACTCTCTTGACCATCTTGAGGCTGACACATACAGCGGAACTCTTCGTCTGAGAATCGAGGTGATGACCGCCCTCATCTTCGGAAATCAAGTGAAATGCGAAGGTCGACCAAATGAGATCTCCATTCCCATAGATCCAACAACCGAAAGAGTATTCATCCCCCCAACAATGATCAAAGGAATGATCTCGAACGCATACGAGCGCTTGACCGCTTCACGGTTCCGCATATTCGGCGATCACAGTGTCACTCTCACGTACCGAGCAGACCCCGCTGCTGCGCTCGAACTTGTTCCGGTGAGGCTCAACGACGAGTACGACCAGGGCACTCACAGAGGAAGGCTACTCTACGGGCCAGGACGAGCTCTCTACGCGAAGCTACTGACACACGAAGAAGAAGAGGACATCGGGAACAAGAAGAAGCCACTCTCTCTTCTCAAGGGATTCCCTGCTTGGGACAAGCTTCACCACGGCGAGCTCATTGACTTTATGGCGAAGAAGATTGGGGATTCATATATCGTCACACGAATCAAAGCAAGAGAGGATAGCACCTACTCGCGACTCACCGTTCCAGACTGGGTCTCCGATTCTGAAAGTAACGAAACCACACATACAGGATGGTTTTATTCCACAACACCAGATAATTTACTCAGAAACGGAAAGACTATATTTAACTCAAAACTATCTGAACGAATCTTCTTCGACGATCAGCCCAACAAGCACGAAGTCGAGATCGATCCCGCAGTAGCGGAGACATACGACCGCATTATCCGCTCATATTCCTACGATTCGACAGACACTACTTCGAAGATTCCATCTACCCCAAGCAGATTCGTCATCGATCGAGCAGGAAACGAAGACATAGATCCGATCAACCACTCCGGCCTGCTCGCATATGCCCGCCTTCAAGACGGTAAGGTTGTTGAACTCATGCCTACGCAGGTTGGTAGACGCAACTATTCGCAAAGCCCACGCATTTTAGCGCGCGAGCAGGGAGTCCTTCCCGTTGCCTGTGCGAGCGAGGCTTCTCCAGCCGACCGCACCTTTGGTTTCATCCATAGGGATGCTCAGATATCCTCAGATCAGCCGAAGAATCAATCATCGGCGCTAAGAGGAAGAATCACGATCAGCGCCGTTGATACCAGCGGGGTGACACCCAAGGATGAGAAACTGGATCTTCGCCCGCTTCTCGGACCAAAGACAACATCCGCTCGCCGCTTCCTAACAGACGACACAGGCAATACGATCAGCGGACGCCGCAGGCCGGACTATTATTCAGAGGAAGACCTGCTTGGGGCAGCTTCTTATCCATTTCTGCGCAGAGCTGCAGACCGTACCAACAAAGGAGATGGACGTCTATCGTATGCAACCCTCATGTCCCACAAGGAAGAAGACACGCAAGAGATGTCCCACACCGGCGAAAAGACTAACAAGGATGTCTATTCCACAGCAAGCAACTGGATCCCACGAGGCAGTACCTTCCACTGCACCCTCCGCTTCGAGGGGCTCAAACGAGACGAACTGAGGACGCTTTTCTGGGTTCTGGATTCAAAGCTGCTAGGCAAGTACGCCCAATGCGCTGATTCACAGGAGTCTTCGGGAGCTTCTTCAGAAGCGCCTACCGTCGAAGGCTACCTACGCTTGGGAATGGGCAAACCTCTAGGCCTCGGAATCGTTCAGGTCACCCACACACCATTGGAGATCGTCAAATCCTCTGCCGATGCGGATTTTGACGTGCTTGGACTTGTTGACGACTACGAGGGTCTCGAGGGATGTCTGGGAGCACCTAGTGGCTACGCATTCGATCCCTCCGAGGACTGGAGCAAGATTTTCCTTCAGCAGGCGGCAAGCTTCTATGAAGCACTTTCTGAAACCCCTTGGTGCAAGGCCTTTCTCAGGTCGTGCGTCGGCTATCCAGGGAAAACAGAGGTGCGCTACATGAAACTGAGCGAAAACAAGCGCAACAACAAGACCGACAAAACAGGAAATCCCCTCAAGGGACGTGCACTCGCTCCGCGTTCCCTCGCTGACGATAGCTGGACAGCGTCTTTAGAGGTCCCTGACGACGAGTAAGGAGTACACTCACATTTGATTCTGTCCCTCCAGCGTCACTACTAGCGATCCCGTCCCTCACCACACTCCCCGACACAACCCCACGTCGTCGAGCGCTATGGCCGCGCCGAGTATGTCTGCGCGGCCGGCGCAGGAGGCGCAGATGGGGTAGATGTGGATGACGTCTTCGGCGTCTGTGATGGTGGCGGAGAGCAGGTGTCGCACGCGGGCCAGTGAGTCGGCGTCGAGGCGCAGCTGGAACACGGATTCTTGGATGCGGTAGCCCCAGGATTCCAGGATCTTGGCGACTTTGAGCCGTCGCCGGTTGTTGGCGATATCGTAGGCGATGACGTAGATCATCGCCACGCGATTCCTCTCCACTGGTAGTCGGGCTCGGTGATGGCGCGGGCCAGGAGTTGCGCCTCGTGCGTGATGTGTCTGCGCCACGACCCCGAGTACCCGGGGAGGGCTCCGGTGACGCTGCGCTGGGAAGCGGCCTCGTACGCGTCGACGAGGATCTTCTTTCCTTCCGCGCCCAGCCACACTCCTCCGCTCTCGGGTTCGATGGCGCCGTGCTCGGGGCGGAGCTTCCGCGTGCGCAGGAGTGCCAGGACGGTTTGGTCAACAAGGAGGGGGCGGAACTCCTCCATGAGGTCCAGGGCGAGGCTCGGGCGTTTGTCGGTGGGCGCGTGGGCGATGCCGAGGCAGGGTTCGAGTCCGGCGGCGTGGAGCGCTCCGACGCATTCGGACAGGAGGATCGCGTACCCGTATGACAGCGCAGCGTTGGGCAGGTCGCGCGGCGGGCGTCGGCTGCGCCCGTCGAAGGGGATGTCGGCGGGGACGCACGCGGCGAGGGCGTCGAAGTAGGCGGTGGAGCAGGCTCCTTCGATGCCCATGATGTCGTTGATGGTGCGTGCGCCTGCGAGGCTGCGCCGCCAGTGGTGCATGTGGGCGGTCGTGTCGGCGAGGTGGAGGCCCGGGTCGCGCCTGGCGATGCGGGTGAGCACGTGGATTTGTCCGCGGATCTTCGAGCCGATGAGGGCGGCCGCCAGGCCAACGCGCCGCTCCTCGTCGCGCGTGAGGTCGCTCTGAGCGAGGAGGCGAGCCGCGTGCGTTCCCCTCCCCGCTCCTACCAGGGCGCCTTGGTAGGCGCCGCGGCGTGACAGGCAAACGACGTCGATGCCGCTGCGCATGGCCCAGGAGCGCGCGCCCGCGGACAGGCCGACGTTTCCGGACAGGACGATGCGGGCAACGTTGTTTTTCGGCAGGCTCGTGGCGGGGATACCTGCGGGTCCGTCGACGAGGAGCCTCCCGGCTTTGACGTGGACGCGCGCCCCGTCGCGTCCGACGTAGAGGATGCGGTCAGCCAGGTCCGAGGGCTGGTTCCTCTCGGGCGGGGGCGCGTGGTCGATGCCGATGCTGGCGAGGGTCGCGTCGGCGTCGACGTGCTGGGTCGCGAGGTCGCAGATCCGCACCCCGAGGGCGACGGCCGCGCCCGCCACGGCATCGATGGCCTCGCCCAGGCGCCCTTCGCTGGGGGCGGCGAGGATGAGGGTGGATGCGACCCGGGAGTAGAGGATGCCTCGGCCGGTGGCGTGCCTGTCGAGGTCGAGGAGGGCCGCGTCGGTGAGGGTGCGGGTGATGGGATCGGCGGGGTTCGAGGCATGGGCGAGCTCGCCGATGATCGGGAGGGCATCTGCGGGAAGTCCGAGGCATTCCAGCCCCGCGCGCGTCGCCTGCTCGGGGCGTGGGTGGCGGATGGTGGCGCGGGCGAGGTGGTGGTTGCCGTGGTCGTAGTCGGCGGTGAC
>ERZ773035.1608-NODE-1608-length-16070-cov-4.791446_pt1 | contig 16070 bp, 18 predicted proteins | sample MGYA00511487_ERZ773035 | MGnify/ENA primary metagenome ERZ773035 (study PRJEB29015, sample SAMEA2737985) | human oral metagenome | biome: human oral; feature: human-associated habitat; material: dental | place: China | collected 2024 ...
GGAGTATGTCCGTATAGCCGTATCATTGTAGAAATAGTCGCCAGACGAGAACAGTTTGACGTACCGCTATTGATCGTCCCGAACACAAGATCTTTCACGCAGATCCTCCTGACCCAAAAACCGCTTTTTCCTACATGCCTTGATCCAAGATATTGCTTTATCGGTCAACACAACATGAATCTTCATTATATCGTACCCAATCGCACGTCCCTGTCTCTTAGTCGATCCAACACAGTGGGACGTATTGTGGCCCAATCCTCTTTTGACCGAACATATTCCTCCTGCCGCATTCCATTTACGATGAGTTCCTCCGGAAATTTTGAAATGCCGTCATTTCGATGAAATCCATATTTTTCGTGATATCGAACAGACGCAATATTATCGCACACAATATGTGCATAGCAGGTATCTACGCCAAACGCCCCATACATATAGTCCGCAAACAGTACCGTTGCCTCTGCAAAGAGCACGCTGCCGCGATAATGGCGATCGCCGACGAGAAGCCGTCCCGTGATGCAGAGCCGTTGTCCCCTGTTATAGTCCGTCCACCCCATCGTCGCAAATGGGATATTTCGCTTCTTATCCACAACGACGAGAAGTCCCTGTGTCGGGTCATTGTGATAATGCTCATACCATGCGCACTGCTTGTCCATTGTGAGGCGAAAAGGCTGGTTCAGATATCGATTATTCTCTGTGTCATTGCGCCACGCAATGATGCAGGGAAAATATTCCTCTGCTACCTCCGTCAAATATACCGATTGCCCATTAAGTCGAATCCCCTGCATCCTATCCCCCATTCCCAACCGCATGTCCAGCTTCCAGCAGTTTTTTCAGTTCCCCCTCATCAACATCTTGTAAAAAGGTTTCGTTTTGGATCATCCGCTCCACTTCTTCATAGTAGGCACACCGTATTTGCGTATAGGATGAGTCCTCACGGCTCTGCTCCTCCAAGTACCACCAACACAGATCCGAGAGATCAGATCTGCGCTCTGCCATCAACGCAAATGTCGCGCGATTATCCGTCTTCACACGTTCTATCCATGCAGGAGAACTGCCGCCAGATATTCCTGTACCGGATTCGTACCATATAAAGTTCTGATTCCAGAATCCAAGCGGTATATCATCGGCAACCATAAGAATGTACGCCGCATCCTCCGTGTATACAACACGTCCACAAATGAGATTGATATAGGCAGTCACGAGCTCACGTTCCCCCATAAATGAGGCTCCGTTTGCATAGTCCTGACATACGAGGTATGCTTCTTTGATTGCTGCAGTATTCCGCTCAAGATAAGGACGCAGCTGATACGGGTTCATTACATTGTAGATGTAGACCTGCGCACCACTGCGGCTATAGTAGCAGGATCGTCCAAAGGCAATGCGGTATCCCTCCTGCTCCATAAACTGAAGCATTCCTGCAAGTGCCGTATCATTATATAGAAAATCTCCCGGGGAGATCGCCTTGACATATCTTCCATGGGCGACGGCATATGCGTTCCATACGTTACGAACCGTTCCACGGTTTTCCATGCTGCGCACAATGCAGTAATCCGAAATGCCATGTTCAGACATCCATACTTCAATTACATCCTGCCTAAAATCCGGCGTCCCATCATCCGCAATGATAATTTCATAGGAACAGCCCTGCTGACGAATGATAGAGGTAAGTGTTATGAACAGCTTCTCATAGTCCGGCCGATAGGTGAGGACACAAACTGAAATATCAACCGATGGCATGTACTGCCCCCTCCCCTGCATAGTCATTGACCGTATCGATCACATAGGCAATCTCATCCGCCCGCATCCCGTTGAATATCGGCAGGCTCAGCACCTCGTCCGCATACTGCTCGGCGACGGGGAAACTGCCGCATCCATAGCCGAGGTTTGCATAACACTCCGCCAGATGCGGCGGAATCGGATAGTGAATAACCGTCTCGATACCGTGCTCTTTGAGATATGCCTTAAAATGATCGCGCGTTGCCGTCCGCACAACGAACTGATGATAGACATGTTCTGCCCCATCGCGCAGCTGCGGCAGGCTGATATGCTCGTTATGAATCCCGGCAAGGTATTGCGCCGCAATCTCTCTGCGCTCTGCGCTCAGCTCCGATAAATGTCCGAGTTTGACACGCAGCAATGCCGCCTGAATCTCATCCAGACGGGAATTGATCCCGCACAGCTCGTTATGATACTTCTCCTTACTCCCATAGTTGCGGAGCATTCGAATCCGCTCGGCAAGTGCCACATCATCCGTCACAATCGCCCCCGCATCACCAAATGCGCCGAGATTTTTCGTCGGATAGAAGCTGAAGCAGCCGACATCCCCGAAGCGTCCCGTCATCGTCTCGCCGAAGTGTGCCCCATGTGACTGGGCGCAGTCCTCAACGACGGCAAGCTGGTGACGCGCCGCAATCTCCATCATGCGCCCCATATTTGCCGCCTGTCCGTAGAGATGAACGGGCATGACTGCACGTGTACGCTCCGTAATCGCAGCTTCAAGTTTCGATGTGTCCAGATTGTAGTATTCGTCAGGTTCGACAAATATGGGGGTTGCTCCGTTTGCCGTGACCGCAAGCACGGTTGCAATATAGGTATTCGCCGGTACAATGACCTCATCTCCTGCACCGATACCAAGCGCAGCGACAGAGAGCGTCAGCGCATCGAGTCCCGAGTTCAGCCCAACCGCATATTTCGCACCTGTATATGCCGCAAACTCCTCTTCGAATGCCTCGAGTTCCGGTCCCATGATATACCACCCCGAACGCAGGGCACGCAGTGCCGCCGCCTCATACGCGGCGGCGTGAAGCTCATACTGCCGCCCGAGTACAGCAAGATCAATCTTCATGCCCGTTCCTCCCCTTGCACCATACGCAGGAATTCATCATAGTCGCGGATATAGTCTGCCTCATCGTAGACCTCGGACGCGAGCACCAAGAGCACGGCATCCGAGGAGAAATCATACATCTCTCTCCACATGGCATGGGCGATGTAGAGTCCCTCATAGGGTTTTTCAAGCGGGACAATTTTCTTCTCTCTGCCATTATCCAGACGAATCTTGCATGTCCCATGAATACAGATCAAAATCTGTTCAAGCTTTTTATGCGCATGATGTCCGCGCACAACGCCCGAAACAGTATCGTACATATAGTAAACACGCTTAATGCGAAAGGGGATGTCATTGAACTCCTCCAATGCAACAAGCATGCCACGCTCATCTCCATGTGGCTGAAACACATATTTTACAATCTGCATAAATCCCCTCAATTCACCATTTTTGCCCAAATATATGCATACAAGGCTTTCTGCGTACTCATATCCACAGTAAACCAAGAAATATCATAGTTTGATTGATCTTCCCAGATAATTCTTTTTAGATTTTCTGCAAATTCTTCTTCGGTTACAACGAGCTTCATGGCGTTCATACAAGCCTCTTTTCCGCTTCGATAGACAGGATCTCCGATAAAGCGCTTGATCTCGGCAAACAGCTTATTCATATCGGTAAACTCGATGCCAAGGGGCTCTGTATGCGGCAACAGAACGGACTCTGCCCCCGCGGACTTTGGCAGACAACGGAAAGTTATCGGCGGTCGTCCCGCCAACACACTGTACTGGGTCATAAGTCCGCCGATCTGAGGGCAGGTATTGAGATACATATCCACATGCTGCAGGATCTGAAGCAAATCGCTCCGCTCCCCCGAACAAAATACTCTCCCTCGGTATTTCTTCGCTAATTCGATCAAAGGATTTGCATGACTTTCTATATTCACGGTTCCTGCATACCAAAATTTTGTATGTGGAAACTCGTGCAAACAGAAATCAACAATACGGTAATAGCTGTTTTCCCGATCGATCGTTTTATAACAGGTACCTCCCGAAAATATAACAAAGTCACCTTCTTCTTTCTCAAACGGAAAGCCTGCAAATGAGATATCCTCATCAACAAATGGATAATAAGGCTGTTTCAATATTTTTTTCATTGGAATATTACGATGGATACGTGATACATTTGCACCGAAGTCACGAAATTCCAGACAGAAATCGAATGCCTGTCTTCCCAGCCAGAATGCATGATCCGTCAGATTGATCTGATAGCGCTTCATCTTGCCGGACATCTGCATAAATGCCAAAATTGCACTGATATCCCATGGCGTCGTACACAAAAAGCCAACATCAGGACAAAAATCGGTGATCGCCTGGCAAATATCTTGGTAGTAATCAATATAAGATGGGTTCGATTCATTCGAAAGATAGTGTATTCTCCCAGAACATCTTTTTAGTGTCTTCTCGATTATAGGAATATTTCCGAATGCCTGTTCAACTGTGATTAAGAGAACATCCACATCCATTTTACTTAACGCTCGTAAATAAATAAGGGAAAGCCCCCGCGTGTCAAGTCCAAACCCATCATAGAATACAATCCTTCGCCGGTCATGATTGCGCGGGGGATAGGATGGACACGGCAGATGGTCCAGCAGCTCACTCAGATAACTCTCCATAACATCATCCGTGAAGTACTGACTTGGGTTATAGATCTGCATAGCCAAATAGCTCAAATCAGACAAGGCTTTCTCAATATATCCATTACGTATGTTACAGCCAATCATCCTGAGAAACTGCTGGCACTCTTCCTGAAACTCATCCAGTTTACGTTGTGTATCGGCATCGATGACAGGGGATTTTATGGTGTTATCATCGACCCGACAGCAAATGATCTGTGCAGGGGTGCCGGCAACAACAGCATAGGAAGGTACAGGTTCCATAACAACGCTGCCAGGAAGAACTATTGCACCGTCATCAATCTGTACCCCCTCCATAATCATAGCGCGGGCACCAATATAAACCTCATTGCCGATGACAATTTCTCGCGGCTCCAATGAACGCTCTTTCACAGACCCAAAGAGATAATTTTCTGCATAAGTATTTCTCGATATGCTTGAAAAAACAAATGACACCTCATAAGAAACGATAGAATCTCGTCCAAGCACAACATGGCATGCATCGTCTTCGACAATAAGATCTGCACTGCATACAGTGGTCCCCTCTCCTGCGGTCAGTGCTGTTCGTCCACTCTCATAAGAAATGACATGTCTGCACACATCTTTCTCCAGTGTCACATGGAATTTCATACTGCGATCTCCTTTTTCCGCAAACACAATGGTTAGGAAGTCGTATTTTCCTGCTGACTCATCGTCCAAAGCTCCACATACAGGGCCTCTTGTACGCGCATATCAACGTCAAACGAACGAATCGGGTACCCTGAGCAATCCTCTCGAAGGATCTTCTTCAGATTCTCCGTGAATTCCTCCTCTGTTACAATCATTTTAACCCCTAAATTGCATGTTATGTGCAGACTCAAACAAACACGGCTTTCCTTCCTCCCAGCTTTTCTAACGTATGTGGGTCAACATTTTTTAGGTAGCCGCCTTCTTGCCGTATCTGTATTGCGACAACATCTCTTGCATATTCGTTCCGTACTTCATTGAAATTATTGACTCCATGTACATGGCATAACCGCTCTTTTTCAACACGAAGTTCCGGGTATTTCTCCTCAACAACAGCCAAACATATGGCGTTATCCTGCCCAATACGCGCTCGCCATTCCTTTTCCTCCATGGACACTCCGGTGCCATATTCATACCATATAAGATTTTGATCCCAAAAACCGAGATGAATGCCATCGGCAATCATCATGGAATATACAGCATCTTCTCCATAGACAATAACATCTAAAACAGCTTCTATATACATTGTCAGGAGCTGTCGTTCCGCAATGAAGGCAGCTCCACAGGCAAAATCTCCATAGAGAAGATATGCTTTCTTAATCGCATCAATATCATTATTATAATAAGGGCGCAGGTCAAGCGGATTTGTCGTGTTTAATATCTCATAGCTATTCTGTCTTTGTTTATAATAACAAGCTCTTCCAAAAGCAATCTTATATCCTTCCAACTCTATGAAATGAATCATTTCTGCCAGAACATGTTCGTTATATAAATAGTCTCCAGGGGATATGCATTTGATATACCGGCCGCGTGCCACACGCAGAGCATTCATCTCATTATGAACGATTCCTCGATTGACGGGACTGCGCACAATCGTATACTGGGAGAAATGTCGTTCGTCCAACCACTGCTCGATTTCCTGATGGCGAAAATCCTCTGACCCATCATCCGTAAGCACAATCTCATAACGACAGCCCTTTTGTTGGACGATCGAATTTAATGTTATAAATAACTTTTCATAATCCGGTCGATATACTAAAACACAAACACTGATATCATAAACATCCGTATCTTCATATTCGTTATTTTCATAAGCCCCCATGTTATTCTCCTTTCCATCAAGTCAGTATTCCTATGATCCATAACGAAAAAGCAGTCCCCTCCCACTGCATCCTAAAACCTCGGAAACCGCTCCCGCAGCAAGGGCAGCAGGAAAAATGCAATGATGCTGTTCACAATGCCCTCCATGAGAAGCCCCGGGGCGGAAGCGAGTGCGGCGGGCAGGCTCGCGTAGAGCACAGCACCTGCAAGAGTGTATGCCGCCGCCATCCAGAGACTTGAGAGTGTGAGCGCAACGATCACACTTGTGCGGGATGCGATCACAGTTCCTCTTCGTCCCATGCGGCAGACGAGCTCTGTCATAACACATTTGATGACGAGCGTCGGCACAACCCAGATTGCGAATCCACCAAGAAGATCGGCGAGTGCAGAGCCAATGCACGCGGCAAAGAGCGCGCTGCGGCGCGGCATGAGAAGTGCAAGCAGGAAGATCACGGCATCCCCAAGATGTGCATAGCCGAGCGGAATCGGGATGTGCGGCAGATATGTCGCGACAAAAACGAGTGCCGTCATAAGTGCGGTAAAGACGAGTTCCTGTGTGGTAAACGATGTTTTTCCTGTATGGTGCTGTTCCATGAGGTTATCCAAATCCTTTCCTAATGTCACTCTATACCATAGCACACAGCGCACCAAAATTCAATCTGCCAAACGAAAACGACCGCCCTACCGCAAGAACGCGATGAAGGGAGGTCGTTTTTATTTTATTTAGGACAAAACGCGCACAAGATAGGTGAGTGAGTCCGACCAGAGCAGAACGCCGAGGAGGACGAGCACGATGCCTGCCGCCTGCTGGATGCGCGGAAGATACTGATAGAACGCACGCAGCTTCATGATGTGCCGCCGCCAGATGACGGCGAGCAGAAAGAACGGAACGGCAAAGCCGAGACTGTAGACGAGGAGCAGCAGCGCACCCGCGCCGACGGTCGCCGTATCCCCCGCATAGAGGAGGATGGTGGCGAGCATCGGCCCCGTACACGGTGTCCATCCGAGGGTAAAGCCGCAGCCAAGAAGGAACGCGCCGCCGATGCCGTCAAAGCCGCGCCGCTGAAAGGGACGGTACTCACGCAGGAGCAGCGGAATCCGTATCCAGCCCGTCATGAAGAGCCCCATGACGATAATCAGCACAGCCGCACCCTGCCGCAGGAGTTCCTGATAGGAGAAAAGCCATGTGCCGATCAGAGACGCCGACGCGCCGAGCAGGACAAAGACGAGCGTAAATCCCGCGAGGAATGCAGTCGTGTTCGCATACAGCCGCCGCGCCTCACCGCCGTCCTGCTGACTGTTCTTTGCAAGAATCAGGGAAAAGGTCGGCAAAAGAGGCAGCACACACGGTGAGATAAACGAGAGAAAGCCCGCGAGGAATGCGCCGCCGAGCAGTGTCATTTCCATACGGTCCGCCCTCCCCGCATCGCCCTTTTAGAGCTTTCCGATGACATCTTCCAGCTCCTCTTTCGTCACGCCGCCCGTCTTGCGGAAGGCAATCTTGCCCTCCTTGTCAACGACCACAGTGGTCGGGATCGCCCGCACGCCGTAGAGAGTTGCCGCAGCCCCCTTCGTGTCGAGCACGACGGGCAGATCCGCCTTGCGCTCCTGCATAAATTTCTGCACGGGCGCAGCATCCTCCTGCAGGTTGACGGCATAGAAATCCACCGCATCCTTGTGCGCCGCATGGAACGCCGCAAGATCGGGGATCTCCGCCTGACAGGGCGGGCACCACGTCGCCCAGAAGTTGATGATGTAGGGCTTTCCCTTCGCCTCGACGGCGACATCCTCGCCCGCGAGGTTCTTGAGTGTAAACGTCGGCGCAGCCTCACCGCGCTGCCCCGAGCCTTTGCTCTGTTCGGCGGACGGCTGTGCCTTTGCCGTCGTTCCCTGATCCGCACTGTTGCTCGTGCCGCAGCCCGTAATCATACTGACGGCAAATACCGCCGCAAAAAGAGCTGTATATCTCTTCTTCATAATATTTCCTTCCTAAAGATCAAAGTTTCCAAGTTCGTACTGCGTCACGGCAACTGCCGCAAGTGCCGCCGTCTCTGCACGCAGAATCAATCGTCCAAGCGAAACGGACTGCGCCCCCACCGCTTGGATTGCCGCTGCCTCGGCGGGAGAAAATCCGCCCTCTGCACCAACGATCAAGACGACACGCCGCACGGAAAGCCCATGCAGACGCGTACGCAGGGACTGCTCGCGCTCGCCTTCGTAGCAGAATACAACGGCCGTATCTGGTGCACCAAAGAGCTCCGGATTCCGCAGGAGTGCGGACAGCGGTGCAATCGCCGCAACGGGCATGAGCGCCTGCCGTCCGCACTGCTTTGCCGCCTCGTCCGCAATCTTCTGCCAGCGCACGGCCTTCGCCGCTGCCTTTTTCGCATCGTAGCGTACGACGACATGCTCTGTTTCGACGGGATAGAGTGCTGCTGCGCCGAGCTCGACCGCCTTCTGCACGATAAAGTCCATCTTCTCACCCTTGAGAAGTGCCTGTATGAGGATGACCTCGGCGTTCCTTGTCTCCGCCTGCGGCAGGTATGCCATGCGGCGAAGGTGTACGCGGTCACGCTCGATGTCGCAGATCGCCATACGGGCAGCGCGGCCGTCACCACCGGCGACGATCACCTCATCCCCACTTTGTGCACGCATGACACGCACGAGATGATGTGCGTCCCCGCCCGTGATCTCAATTTCCTCCGCGAGCGCCCCCGCATAGAACAGCCTGCGCATCAGGGCTCCAGCTCTGCAGTGCGCCGGATGATCATCGCTGCCCACTCCTTTTCACAGGTCATGTCGAGGACAGTATAGCCATGCGCTGCTGCCGCACGCTCCACGTCGGCGATGCGGTCGTCAATGATGCCCGAGGCGAGAAGGACGCCGCCCGGAGCAAGATATGCGTCCAGCTGGTCGAAAAGGCGGATAATGATATCCGCAATGATATTCGCCGTGATGAGCGCAGCGGGCTCGAGCCCCGTACAGACCGCCAGCAAGTCACTCTGAAGGACCGCAGCGTTGTGCACATGGTTCGCGCGGATATTCTCCTCGGCAACGGAAACCGCAACGGGATCATAGTCCACTGCGATGACCTCGCCCGCACCGAGCTTCGAGGCGGCAATCGCGAGAATGCCCGAGCCGCAGCCCACATCGTAGACGCGCATCTGCGGGCATACGAGGTGCTCCAACCAGCGCAGGCACATCGCCGTCGTCGCGTGTGCGCCCGTACCGAACGCCGCTCCCGGGTCGAGGTCGATGACGATCTCATCACCCTGCGGGGTATACTCCTCCCACGTCGGACGCACGACAATGCGCTGTCCGATTTTCTCCGTGTGGATGTACGCCTTCCATGTCTCTGCCCAGTCCTCATCGGCAACAAACGTGTGCGAGATCGTGCCCGCGCCGATGGGTGCACCCACGCCGCGCAGGTTCTCCACGCGCTCCGCGAGCGTCAGGAGACTGCCATCCAGACGCGCATCCTCGGGAAGATATGCCCGCAGCGTCACGGTCTCCGTATCCTCGGCACGCGGCAGATCCGTATAGTCCCAGAGCCCCGCATCGATGTACGCATTCACAAGGGACGGATCGTCGATCTCTGTCCCCGCGGCACCAAGCTCCATCAGGATATTCCCGATCAGATCCGCCCCTTCATGGGTTGTCACAACGCTCACCTGTGCCCAGCGCATACCATCACCCCCCTATATTTTCCAGTCTTTTCTCTCTCGCTGAGAGCTATTATACAGGAATAATATTGGAAATGCGATAGATTTTTGGAGCGTTCGGGTGCAAAAAAGCTGCCGCACGACTGTGCGACAGCTTTCTGCGAAGCAGGCGCAGCTTAGAGCTCTGCCTGCCAAAGTCCGTGCAGATTGCAGTACTCGAGCACCTTCACCGGGGTATCGCCGTCTGCCAGACGGAACGTAACCTCGGGGGCATCCACTGCGGTGAGATTGATGCGCTGTGTTCCCTTCTTCGTCACGAGGATGATGTACTCGATGAGATGCTCCTCGGTCATCGGATGGGCAACGGAGCCGACCTTGACATGCACCTCATTCTTAGCGGCATCGTACGTCGCGATGGGAACGTGCTTTTCCTGCGCAGCATCCACGGTATTCGGCCGGATCGCCGCAAGTTCCTGTCCGCCGACGGAAAGCTTTAGCTCTTCATCACCATAGACCTCAACCATGTGCTTTTTGTCTGCAAGATAAAATACTGACATAAATAACCCTCCTAATTGGTTGTAAAATACACAGCAAAATAAAATGGAAGAATGTCCTTCCTCAAAATGTGGAGTGTGAAAGATACCATAGACCGAATCTACTTCCTCTTTCACAAATAATAATTCTCCACAAAATAATATTCTCCTTCTTTTTCTCCTAAAAATTTTTCAAAAAGGAGTTTATTTTTTTTCGCTCTCATTCGAATCGATAAAATCCTGTACAAGATAGCGCGGGCGTCGCTTCACCTCGAGATAGATCTTCGCAACGTACTCGCCGATGACACCAATGGAGAGCAGGATCAGTCCGCCGAGAAACCAAAGCGAGACGACGAGGCTCGTCCAGCCGACAATGGTCTCTCCCACGAAGTGCCGCACAATCGACCAAATGAGCATCAGCCCGCTGATGAATGAGATGACGATGCCCATCTGCGAGATGAGACGGATCGGACGTGCCGAGAGCGACGTCACCCCCTCCCACGCAAACGAGGCCATGCGCCGCCACGGATATTTTGAGTCGCCTGCAAGCCGCTGTTTGCGTGTATAGTAGACGATATCATGGGTCAGGCCGATCATGGGCACAATCCCGCGGAGAAAGAGGTTGACCTCCGAATATTCCGCGAGCGCCATAAGGGCGCACCGATCCATCAGACGAAAATCCGCATGGTTGAACACGACATCCGCGCCAAGCGCACGCATCGCACGATAGAAACTCTCCGCCGTAAAACGCTTCAGGAACGTATCCGACGCACGATTCTCGCGCACGCCGTAGACGATATTCGCCCCCGCCGCATGCTTCTCAAGCATTGCGTCAATCGCGTCAATATCATCCTGCAGATCGGCATCCATGCTGATTGTCACATCCGCATGGGGAAGGACAGTCATGAGACCTGCGAGCAGCGCATTCTGATGCCCCTCGTTGTGGGCGAGATTGATCCCGGAAAAGTGCTGATTCTGCCTCGTACACTGACAAATCAAGCTCCATGTGCCGTCGCGGCTGCCGTCGTTAACGAAGGCAATACGGCTTCGATCATGCACCTTGCCCAATGTGATCAGCCCCGCGAGCTTTTGCCCCAGTTTTTCTGCGGTATCGAGCAGCACTTCCTGCTCATTGTAGCAGGGTACAACGAGATAGAGGACGGGCGCACTCATTCTTTATCATCCTTAAAAATACAAAGTCCGTCACGCGCAAACACAAGCTCCCAGTTCTCTGCGCCGAGCTCCTTCCGCATCTTTTGGTACATGAAATCCCGCATGATGATGTACTTCGGGCGTTCATCCGCGCGCAGCGCCGAGAGCGACGCCGCATGATTCGTATCCGCCTCGATGCCGGGAAGATCTGTGTAGAGCATAACGCCGGGGCGCAGCTGCTTGTCGATATAGAGCGCCCGTCCCTCTGCCTCGGCGGCCGCGTGATAGTTTGCCGCATAGTGGAGCGCAACCTGTTTCACACTAAAATGCCCCTCAATGGCAGGCATCATAAAGCCAAAGGCGATGACCATCGTCACCACGCCTGTAGCGACGTGCAGCCACGCCGCAAGCATAAGATTGTGCGATGCCGTAATGCTGTAGACGATCGCAGCGCCTAGGACAAGGGTGAGTGCGCCGAGCCAGAGCCCCCCCTCTGCGAGCGGTGCAAGACTATCCCCGCTCATCAGCCAGCCCAGGCCCAGAACGAGAAACATGAGTGCGCTCCCGCCTGCCCATGCGAAATGAGTCTGCCGCCAGTCCTCAAGCATGCGTGCAAGATTCCAGCCGATGATGGTGGAGAGTGCGGGGGTCAGCAGCAGCATATAGGAGACTTGCTTCGTCTGCGCAATCGAGAAGAAAACGAGGACGAAGATCCACCACACTTGGAAGAAGGCGAGCATCCGTGCCTCCTCACCGAAACTTCGACGAAAAGCATTCTTAACAGATTGAATGAGAAGGCCCGTCCACGGGAAAAAGCCAAGAATCAGAACGGGCAGATAGAACCACCAATGCGCGCGCACGGGATGGAGCGGTGCCGTAAAGCGGCTGACATTGTGGAATCCGATGAACTCGTAGAGGAACGCCATGCCGTGCACATCGTACATATAGAGATACCACGGCAGACCAACGACAACGACGAGCAGGAGCCCACGCAGGATGTGCATGCGAAAGATCTGCTCGAGCTGATGCGTCGCGAGCAGATAAAAAAAGACAATCCCCGCGGGGAAGACCACACCGATGGGCCCCTTTGTCATCACCGCAAGCCCACAGGCGAAATACATCAGCCAGTAGTGTCGATGGATGAATGAAAAGAGCGCCGCCGTCAAAAAGAACAGCAGCGTGGAGTCCGTCACAGATGCCTTGCCCATATACATGAGGATAATGCTCGTCCCCATGACGGCCCCCGACCAGAACCCCGTGCGTGCACCGAAGAGACGGGCCACAGCGAGGGCTGTCATGAGGATGGAGCCGATCGCCATAAGCGCCGCAGGGAGACGCGCCGCCATCTCGCTGAAGCCCCCGAACAGTTTCAGCGATGCCGTGACAAGCCAGTAGAATATGGGCGGCTTATCGTACCAGAATTCATTGTAGATACGCGGTGAGAGATAGTCTCCGAAGCGGATCATCTCCTTTGCCGTCTCCGCATAGACCGGTTCATCCGGGTCGAGGAGTGCCGTTCCGCCGATCCCAAAGAGGATCTGAAACGAAATGAGGCCGAGCAGCAGAAGATAGACCGGCCATGCAAGATTCTTCTCATCGTTCATGCAGATATACACCTCACCAATTCCAAAGAAATTATCTGCATTGTATCACATATTTTGCTTTTTACAACTGTACTAGATCAGGTTCTCCGCACAGTCGATATCCGTAATCAGAACATTGATAAAGCCGCCGCGGATGGCGCCGAGCACGGCATCCTTCTTTGCCCGTCCGCCCGCAACGCCGACACGGCGCGGGATCTTTTTCAGCGTATCGAGAGGAATGCCCGCCACGCGCTCATTGAAGTCTTGGAACGGTGACGTATCACCATTCGCGTCAAAATAGCGCAGCGCAATATCCCCCACGGCCCCGCGTGATGTAAACTCCTCGAGAATCGCGCGGTCCACATACCCCGTCTGAAGGATCGTCGAGTGCTCCGTCGACGGGATCCCGATCCCCATCAAGACGAGATCGAGACGAGAGTACAGACGAATCACGTTGCGGATCGTCTTTTCCTCCAGGAATCCCTCGAGCACCTCCCGCCGCGAGAACACTGCAGGTGCGAAGAACTGCACGCAGTCCCCAACGAAGCGGTCGGCGAATTCCTGTGCGAGATAGTTGGAGTGGATATCGAGGCGGCTCTCGGCAACGCCGCCCACAAGCGGCACAAAGGTCGCCTTGATCGGGCTGCGGATAAAGTAATCCGAACGCACGACATTCTGAATCGCGAGCCCCATCGTGATGCCGACGAGATAGCCATCCAGCAGGACGCGTGACAGATACTCAAGCGTTGCACTGCCGATCTCCGAGCTGACGGGATACTGTCCGTCCGAGATGGGGCTGGACGGTACAATGATGGCCTCCTGCAGGTGATATTTCTTCTCGAGTTCACGCTCCATCCTGCCGTAGGCAATGTTGTCCGGGTTCTGGATCTCGATGCGGACGATGCCGCGCTCCTTGCCGATGGTAAGCATGCGCGAGACCGTCGGACGCGAGATCCCGAGCACCTCGCAGATCTCCTTCTGCCCGAGCCCGTCCTGATAGTAGAGACTGCAGCATTTAAAGATGAGGCGCACATCGTCAACGATTTTCTTCATCGTGACCCCCTCTCATGAACGGTAGAACACATTCTTGCTTTTGTAATACGCATTGACATATTTTCTATAACGTTGCAGAAAAAGGGGCTGCCGCTGCTGCGGCAGCCCCCATGAGCTTCATTTTAGTGGACTTCGATGCTTGCCCCCATCTTCATATCGTCCTTCACGAGCGGCACATCCCCTTTGAGCATGATGCAGCCCGGACGTTCCGGGGTCTCGCCGCCCTTGAACGAAAGCGTGCAGTGCCCAAGCTCTCTGAGCGTGTGGAGCGCCTCATCCCCGATGGCCGTGATGGTAAACGCCTTATCGCATAGAATCATCGTATCGCCAACCGCAGGATCCTCGGTATAGTTTGCCGGCGTGTGGAGGACGGAGAACTCTGCGAGTTCTTGCGGCGCATTGTTATTGAATAGGATGATAAAGTTGGCGTTCGGATCGTCGAGGAAAAGAAGCGACTCCTCGCCCCAGCTCGTAACTTCGCAATAGAATTTCATGCTGCATCCTCCTGTCTCACGAAAACGCACTGCCCCGGGATAAGGGGCAAGTACATACGTTTCGTCATGCCTGCTTTGCCCTACGGCGCTTCACCTTCGCTGCCGTTTCTGTCCTTCTCATCATACTATATCCCCCTCCATTAGTAAAGTGACTATTCTCTGTACGCGCACCAAAAAAGGGCTGCCGCAAAACGACAGCCCCGAAAGGAACTCGATTAGAAAATTTCGATGGTCATCCCTGCGCTGATATCGTCCTTCGTCAGCGGTGCATCCCCCTGCAGCATGATGCAGCCCGGACGCTCCGCCGTATCACCGCCCTTGAACGAAAGCGTACAGTGCCCCATCTCCTTGAGCGTATCGAGAGCCTCATCGCCAATCGCCGTAATCGTGAACGCCTTCTCGCAGACCACCATCATATCGCCGACGGCGGGATCCGCATTGTAGTTTCCCGGCGTGTGGAGGACGGAGAACGCAGCCAGCTCTGCTGGCGCATTATTGTTGAAAATAATGATGAAGTTGGCCTCCGGATTATCGAGGAAGAGGAGCGCCTCATCGCCCCAGCTCGTGATTTCGCAATAGTATTTCATGCAGCATCCTCCTGTTGCACGTGATATTCCACTGTATGTCTGTCCCTAGCCGCGCGTCTTGCCACCCGCGACATTGTAGGTAACGCCGTGGATGTAGGAGGCGCGGTCGGAGGCGAGGTAGACGACGAGATCGGCGACCTCGGAGAGCTTGCCGCTGCGACCGAGCGGTGTGGTCTTCGTGCTCGCATACCCCTTGCGCAGATCGTCGACCGTGATGCCGCGCGTGTAGGCAAGCGCCTCCTCGTATGCGAGCGTGCGCAGCCCCGTCGCCTCAAGGATGCCGGGTGCAACGCCGATGACGCGCACGCCGTACTTGCCGAACTCCTTCGCCCACGAGCGTGTGAAGGAGTTGACGGCGTTCTTTGTCGCGGCGTAGATGCTCTGCCCCTCGGAGCCCTCGATGCCGCTCTCGGAGCTCATGTTGATGAGCACGCCGTGTCCCTGCGCGACGAGCTCACGGCCGACTGCCTGTGCGCAGAGATAGACGCCCTTCAGGTTGACCGCCGTGACCTTCTCGAATACGCTGTCGTCCAGTTCGTATTTTCCGTGCGGATCCTTCGGGTCGACGAGGAGGCGCGGGATGTTGATGCCGGCGTTGTTGACGAGAATGTCGATGCTGCCGAACCGTTTCTTTGCCTTCTCCACCATTGCCTCGACGCTCGCCCGCTTCGTCACATCGGTGA
>ERZ773035.1609-NODE-1609-length-16054-cov-40.468654_pt1 | contig 16054 bp, 17 predicted proteins | sample MGYA00511487_ERZ773035 | MGnify/ENA primary metagenome ERZ773035 (study PRJEB29015, sample SAMEA2737985) | human oral metagenome | biome: human oral; feature: human-associated habitat; material: dental | place: China | collected 2024 ...
TTATTTACGCAAACCTAACTTGGCAACAACTGCTTTGTAGCTCTCAAAATCAGTTCGCTCCAAATATTTCAGCAAGCGCTTGCGCTTACCAACCATTTGGATCAAGCCGCGGCGCGCCATGAAGTCGTGCTTATTCGCCTTCAAATGCTCCGTGACCTCTTTGATACGAGCCGTTAAAACCGAAACTTGAGCCTGCGGGCTGCCGACGTCGTTTTTATTGACCTGAGTCAAAGCAATTGCTTTCGCTTTATTATCTTTGCTAATCATAGCCCTGTAATTATACCAATTTCCTCAGATTTTTGCAATTAGCTAGTAATTCCAAAATCCGCCAAGATCTTTGCTTCCTTAACAGAATAATCGGCTATCTGTGTGCGACGCAAATTCTCGCAATACGCACCCGTATCTAATTTATCACCAATGTCCACCGCTAATGTTCGGATATAAGTTCCACTGGAAACATGAGTTCTGATTCTTAATTTAGGATATTCGTAGGATAACAACTCCAGCGAATAAATCTCCACCATACGCTTTGGAATCTCCACTTGCTTCCCTTCGCGTGCCAATTTATAAGCTCGCTGACCGTTAATTTTTATTGCGCTAAAAATCGGCGGGGTCTGCTCAATTTTCCCAACAAACTGACTAATTGCCTGCTGAATCTCCTCTATATTCGGCTCATAATCAGATACTTTAACGATTTTGCCCTCAGGGTCACCCGTCGAGCTTTTCTTTCCTAAGATAATTTCCGCCTCATACCATTTATCTAGCTTGGTAAATGTCTCGGCTTCCCGACACTTCTTCCCTGTTACAATAATCATTAAGCCTGTCGCGAACGGATCAAGCGTGCCAGTATGGCCAACTTTAACTTTCTTGCCCGCCTGATTTGATAAAACTCGCCGCAGGCGCGCTACCACCCCAAAGCTAGTCAAACCTTGTGGCTTATCGATAAGAATGACTTCATCCATCAACTATTTTTGCCCTGGAATCTGGAATTGTGCTGGGTTAAACTCCCCTGCGCTCTGAACTGGCCGAGTTGGCATTGCCGATATTGGCTGTGCAGCTACCGGCTCGGGTGTTATCCCTAATGGTGCAATCTGAGGCATTCCTGTCGTGTCAACTCCTGTCGGCGCTGGCGGCAGTGGTGGCAATGCGCCAAAGTCCGGAACTGCCGGTGGCATCGGTAAAGCAGTACCAGCTACGCTATTTTCAACATCTGCCAATGTTTGTCCTGGTTGCAAAGGTGCGCTAATCGGCGCTGGTTCAATTGGCGCACTGGCTAGATTTGGCGCTGGCAACCCAGAAGCGTTTAATTTATTAGTATCGCTAGCGATAGCCTCAATGATAGACTCATCTGATTGAGGTGCTAGAGGTGCTACAGGAATAGAAGACAATTTCTGCTCACCAGCAGTATTAGCAAACGGGTCAACCTTCGGCGGCTCATCAGACACTCCCATGGCAGCATTTAGCGGCGTATCCCCAAATGACGGCGCACTATCACCCACATGCTTACTATGAGTTAAAATTGTTTTATTCTGATCACCGGACAATTCCTTCTGCTTATCTTCAGCAGCCTGTGTGGTCGTTGCATTCAACGTACCACCCATTAGCGGAGTTTCTTCAAAAGTCAGTTCCTTTGCCACTAATTTTTTGCTAAGATCCTCATCTGCTTGGTCAACATCCTTAGCTGGCTCAATACTAGCCAACTTCTCTGCGGCGACCCGTGCCGATTCTTCCTGCTTTTCTTTCGCTGTTTGTGCCGCTACTTCATCAATATCGCCCTTTTTCTCATGACTAATCGACAGCGTACCATTTGCCTGCTCCGATTCGTCATCCTCTATTTTCTCTGGATTTTCTGTGGCTGACTCTTCCTTATCAGGCTTTTTATCTTCAATTTTCTCAATCTCTTGTGGCTTTTCCTCTGCCTCGCTTTCGGCAATCTTTGACACTACCAACTGCTGATTGGCTCCTGCCGCCATAAGTTCTGCCGCCGCGGTCATCGCCTTTGATGATGTATTACTATTGCTAAACCTCTCAGTAACCGCCACGATTCCCGTCAACAATGCCGTCGCCATCTGTTCGTCCAGTGTTACCTTTGGCGTTTTCAAATCATCAATTAGCTCAATTGCCATCTCGCTCACGCCACTTGCATTATTTTCATGCCAATCAACCGACCCCAGTCCGCTCTTCACGCTGCCCGCCGTTATCGCAACAACTGTGGCGTCATGCAAAATCTTACCATGAGCTGTCAACGCCGCATCAATACTGTCGCTATTCTCAACATTCAACGCCAGCACCAACTCGACATTGTAATCTCCCTGGGAAAATTCTAAATCTTTATCAGAAATTGTTGTCCGATATGGCGTAATAAAAATCTTCACCGCATCATCAACAACTTTATATCGCAGATGGTCAGCCTTTTCTTTGTCTAAAGCAATAATAAAATCACGCAAACTATCAGCTGTCTGTTCAAATGTTTTATCAGGATTCAGAAAGTTGATAGCTGGTGGAGTATCACCACTAAACACGGCCGTGGCATGCTTGCCGAGCTTGTTGAGGAAAATCGTCAAACCAAGCGCCGCCGATAATTCGTCAACTGACGGACTAGCGCTCACCGTCACCAAAATATTAGTTACATCCTTGATGCTTTGGACTACTTTCTGTTTTGCTGATCCGTTTGGCATGATTTTTCCTATTTTTGTTTTGTCGTTATACTTTCCATCACTATACCATAAGCACTACCATAAAGTCAATATCTATACCACCTCTTTACAATTTATGTCATTTTCTGTATAATTCTTCCTGATTAACGATACAAATCTATAGAGGTAAAGGAGTAACATGCCAATTATCAAATCCGCCATCAAGCGCGCTAAGCAAACCTTAAAACGTCGCGAGCGCAATATCGGCATTAAAAAAGACGTTAAGACTGCTGTTAAAGCTTTTATCGCAGCGCCAAGCGCCAAAACTCTTGCCGCTGCTCAAAGTGAAATTGATACAGCTGTTAAAAAAGGCCTGATTAAGAAAAATACCGCTGCTCGTCGTAAAAGCGCATTGAGCAAAATTGCTAAAAAAGCAGGCGTTAAGCTGGAAACTGCTGCTAAAAAGCCGGCTGTAAAAGCCACCCCAGCCAAGAAGACAGCTGCTACGAAAAAACCAGCTGCCACAAAGAAAGCTCCAGCAAAAAAGCCAGCAGCTAAGAAAACTGAAAAATAATTTACGCTAATTATTAAAAACACCCCAGAGTTCACTGGGGTGTTTTTATAGATAATAGACATAGCACAAAGCCTAACTATCCAATACTCCTTTAGCCAAAAGCTGGGCCTTAACTGGGCCACCGACCTTATCTAAATTTGTACTATCAAACTCCATACTACCATTAATCACCACTCCTTGCCCCTCTTTAACAGAGATCGTTCCATCTTTATTAAAGGTCACTACTACAATCTTTCCGCCTTTATGGTCTAATTTAGACACCTCAGTAAGACTCAGTCCAGCACCCAAAAACTCCTCTAGGCTGGTGGTCGTCATAGGAGTCTCTTTTCTTACAGACGAATCTTTAACATCAAACGTAAGCAAAAGTTCTGATGTAGTTTTCCATCCTCCACTCTTTATATCTCTTTTTGTTATTTTTGCCTTTAACACCGACTCATTTTCTACCGTACTTGCATTATCAACAGCAACCTCTGTCATGTGCTTTCCATCTTCAGTATAAAAATAACTAACCAGAGATCCATATGTATCAGTGCCAGTGTACGCGTCAGTTCCAGTATATCCCCTCCAGTATTCATCTTGTAATATATTTTTAGCCTTTTCGTCAATTTCAGCCTTTCGCTCTGGCCTAACTGGAAATTCGCTTGGCACACTGGCCGATTGTTCTGATGAAGTTGTCGCTGGGGTCGCTGGGGGTATGCCATGTGGCTCTTCAGGAGAGTCCTTTAAGCCTAGGAACATACCTCCAGTCAAAGATACTGCTGCTGCAAGGCACCCCAAAAAGGGCTTAATGTTATTATGATGATCCCCGGGATTACGTAAGCCTTCTCCTTTAGGTAACCTACCCATCTTTCTTCAAACTCCTCTATATTACAACGTGAAGATTATTGTACTTACTATCAAAATAAAATCAATACTTTCGATAATCTTACAGCTACCCAGCCTGAACTAAAGCCGTTTCTATCAACAGCCACGGATTAACCCCGGTCGTTTTCGTCTGAAGGTCTGCCTGAAACAATGCATCGTTGATCTGCCTGAGATGTTCAATGTCAATAGTCCGAGCTGACGAGGACAAGCGCTGCAATATATATGGATTGACCAATAAATCAGCTGCCACCGTTTTATTATCACCGCCTGCCAGCACCAATGCCGCCATGTTAGTTGCTTGCGAGGCCAATAGCCCCATCGTCTGGTAGGCGCCATCTAGACCACTTTCTGACTCCAAATAGCTGATGATATTGTGCACCGTTTCATAATCCTTCGACAAAGCAGCAACAAACAAATCAAATACGTTTTCTGATCTTGCCAGTGGCACTAACTGATCAATCAACTCATCGGTAATCTCCTCCGCAAGCGCCAATTGATCCAAAAAATTACTGAGTCGCAACTGGTCAAACCCCAAACGGTCGATCAACGTTCCTATTTGCATGCGTGTCAGCTTATAGCCGCGCTCACGAGCCTGTGCTTCACACCAAGATATAAGCTGCGGCTTTTGGCGGTCACTGAGTGGCAAAAATTCTTGAGTTTTGGCAGTTTTTTGCAACCATTTATAGGTTTTTGTTCGTTTATCAAGTTTGCTTTCTAGCAAGATAACGGTTTTATCATCATCAAACGGCAACTCTGACAATCGCGACCAAATGTCAGAATTTTCGCTCAATTTCGAGATGACGTACACTGCAGACTGGCTAAATAAGGTCTGTCCAATTGTTATTTCCTGCATATCAGCCAGCGTTAATTCCTCACCACCATACCGCACGACGTCCGCATCACCAACCAGCACTACTAACGCTGCCTGTTTCTCAAATTCGTTGTCACCGTGGAGAAGATGAATCATACAGCCTCTACCTGGCAGACTGGGCACACATGCGTACCACGGCCGCCGACTTTTAGCTTGATAATCTCCTGGTCGGGGTGGCGATGACAGGCTTGGCCTTCGCGGCGAAACACATGAGCAAATGTCAGATAATTTCCTTTTCGACCTTCGGCGTCAACGTAATTTTTATCGGTTGAGCCGCCCTGGTCGATACTGAGCTGCAAAATGTGCCGCAGCTCATTAAATAATGTGTTCAGCTGCTGATCACTGACATTTCTCACCCGCGTTTGCGGATGAATATGTGCCGCCCACAGTGCTTCATCGGCATAAATATTACCAACCCCGGCGATCACTGCCTGGTCAAGAAAAGCTGGCTTGATCATCGAGTTTTGACGGCGACGAATCCGCTGGATGAAATCCTCGGCGCGCGTATTGGGATCAAGCGGTTCCGGCCCAACTTTTTGCATGAACGGTAAGTTCTTCACCTCATCAGTCGGCAGCAACTTCACCCAGCCAAACTTGCGCTGATCATTGAAAAATAGCCGCGACCCATCGGTAAACTCAATTTGCACCCGCGTCGACCGATCCGGCAGCTCGCCAATCAAACTATCGTTCGGATGCCCGCCAGCGAAGTCGTCGATCTCGCGAGCGGTATCCGCAGAAAAATCTTGGGCAACCTTACGTGGGCCCCGAGATTTTTTTGGGGATACCCGAGCGCCATGGCTAGAACCTTGGCGAAAAACTAGCTGCCCCGTCATCTTCAAATGCACCACCAATGTATAACGAGTGTCCAGATCAATCATCAACACCTTCGCCCGCCGCCGCACCGCCGTCACGCGTGAACCATATAAAAATTGCTCAACGTCAGCTGGCGCATTCGGAAAACTCTTCGGCGAATCAAACACCATCACTCGCGCTACCACTCGGCCCGGCAATAGCTCCGCCAAACCGCGGCGAACCGTCTCGACTTCAGGAAGTTCCGGCATACAGTACTCCTACAGCTTAAACAAGGCCTCTTCCTGGCCCAAGCCAATACCAGCAACCATCTTCTTGCCTTCAGGAATTTGCTTCAAAAACATATCCAAAATCTCATTGACATTTGCCTGCGCTGAGCCTTTAGAGCCACTACAATCCGACGTCCATAAACTCTTCACAACTGAATTATCGTTCAATGTTTCAAACTTATATACTTTGCCACTCGCACAAATACCACGTAAGTCGTTCTGCTGCTCTGTCAATTGTGTTCCATTCATCATCTTCCGCTTATCTAGCGCGTAAACTAATTCTGTGTAGGCTTTTACGTTATTATCCAATTTTTTCTGACTAATCTCTTTATCCAAGTAGCCCTCATACGTCGTTATTTGCCGAGAGCTTGGCGAAACTATAACACTATATGAGCGAAAATTCTCGTTTGCTACAATTGGCCCACGAACCGTCAGGCGCACAGCTCGCCCTTCGTCTGTTGATAGCAGCGCAATCTGACCGGCATTAATATTTTTATCCTTTTGATCTGATTCGTTTCCGCCAAACAGCGCCCGACCAATTGCAATAACCGCCGCTACCGCTACAATGGTAATGACAATCACTAATAAAATGGGTACAAATCGAGAAAATGAATTGCGTCGCTGGGTGTATTTCATGGCGTAATTATACCATATTTTTTATACTTCGTCCCAGTGCGTACCCACACCGACATCAACTTTTAATTTAATAGGTAAATCTGGACAAACACCTTCCATTTCCGTGCACATTATTTCGCCGACCCGCTCGGCGTCTGTTGCCCGGCACTCCACTAAAATTGAGTCGTGAACTTGCAGGACCGGTTCAGCCAGCCCAGCCAATTTATCCTCCAGCCGAATCATCGCCAGCTTCATCAAATCCGCTTCCGTACCCTGAATCGGCATATTCATCGCTGCCCGCTCGGCCGCCGAACGCACCATAAAATTGCTCGACTTGACGTCTGGCGTTGGCCTCCGCCGACCAAAATAAGTCTCGACAAAACCTTGTTCGCGCGCTTGAACTAAAATTGTATCCAGATATTGGCGGATTGGCGCTCGCACCGCAAAATAGTGTTCAATGAACTTTTTTGCCTCGGTGAAGGTCATGCCAGTGGCCGCCGCCAAGCCATGCGGACTCATGCCATACAGTACGCCAAAGTTGATCACCTTGGCCGCACGCCGCTGTGCTTTCGTCACCTGATCCATCGGCACACCGTAGGTCTCGGCCGCCGTCTTGGTATGAATATCAACATCGCTATTAAAGTCGTTAATCAGCTGCTCATCGCCCGCCAGCACCGCCGCCAACCGCAGCTCAAATTGCGAATAATCGGCGCCAACAAACACCTTGCCTTCACTCGGCACAAATGCCTGGCGAATTTTCCGGCCCAGTTCTGTACGTACCGGAATATTCTGCAAGTTGGGGTTTGTACTACTCAACCGCCCAGTACTGGTGACGTCTTGATTAAACGTCGTGTGAATCCGCCCGTCCTCGGCCACTAGCTTCGGCAGCGCTTCAATATAGGTGCTGATCAATTTAGTCAGCTCCCGGTACCGCTCAATCAGCTCGATGATTGGGTGTCGGCCACGCAGTTTATCCAGCTCTTTCTGCCCCGTCGAATAGCCAGTTTTGCCTTTTTTGATGCCGGTCGTCGGCAGCTGCAACTTGGTAAATAACACCTCAGACAGCTGTGCTGGACTAGCAGCATTGAACTCGCGCCCCGCCATCGCATACATTTGTTGTTCAAGCTGACTGACTTCTGCTGCCAGCTCCTTACCCATGTGTTCAAGGAGTGCCGTGTCCAACTTCATGCCGCGCTTTTCCATCTGAAACAGCGGCCAAATTACCGGAAAATCAAAGTCGCGAAGCACCCTGTTAATCTGCTGATGCATCGCCATATAATCCTGCTGCTGGCGGTAAATCTGGCGTAGTCGCGCCAGCTGCCGCGACGCGGAATTATCCTCAGAAAAATCACCCGCCAGTACCGCTAAACTACGGTCGCGCCTCAGCGGATCGATCAAAAACGCCGCCTGCCCAACATCCCAGACCTCATGAAACCGCACCGTCACATCGTGAGCATCCAGCACGTGATACAGCCCCTTGACGTCCGCCGCGATAACCACGCCCTGCGCCAACAATTGCCAAACCGACCAGCCAATTTCACTAACCTTTGCGCGCCATGCCACACCAGGCTTGGAATTAATATACACCGTGTCCGGCTCTAAGGGGTCAATATAGATAATATTTTCCGCCTCAAACAGCGGCTCAGCCGGCAGATTTTCGATGCGCGGCAACTCCAACTCCGCCGTCTCCGCCACCTCGTCCACCGCTTGCATTGTCCGTGGCAATCGCCCGATCAGCGAATGAAACTCCAGTTTCCGCAAAATTTCCGCCACCCGAGCAAAGTCGCAGTCGTTAACATCCGCCACTTCCCAGTCCAGCGCCACTGGCGCGTCCGTCCAGATTTCTGCCACTTGCTTGGTTAAATACGCCGACTCGCGGCCATTCTCCAACTTTGTCCGCAACGCGCCTGTTTGCTCATCCAGATGTGCATACACTCCGTCCAGTGTGTCATATGCTTGTAATAATTTAACCGCAGTTTTTTCACCAACACCCGGTACGCCCGGTAAATTGTCGCTAGAATCACCCTTCAGCGCCTTCAAATCCAAAAACTGGTCCGTCCGAATACCATATTTTTGTTCAAAATACTCCGCCGTAAATTCCTCGATGTTCCTCAGGCCATTTTTCATGGCGTACACTTTAGTGAGAGGCGACACCAATTGCAGCGCATCCAAATCCGACGTCAGCAGACACGTTTGCACGCCGCGCGCTTCCGCTTGCCTGGCAAACGCGCCCATGATATCGTCCGCCTCATAATCATCCAGCTCATACAGCGGCCAGCCAAACGCATCCAGCAGTTCCATCAAAATCGGAATTTGCTGATAAAAATCGTCAGGCGCTGGCTTACGACCCGCCTTGTACTCTGGATATAGTTCCCGCCGCTTACGAATGTTAGTGCCGCGCTTGTCCCACGCCACCGCCACATAATCCGGCTCCAATTTCTTGATCAGCTCAATCGCCAAACTCACAAACCCATACACCCCGCCCGTCGGCGTACCATCCGCCGTGCTCAGCCCCGGCATAGCATAATACCCTCGATAAAATACTGACTTACCATCAATAACCACTAGACGCTTCATAGTTCTATTGTAGCATTTAAGCAACGGTAACTAGAGCATTAAGCGACCCCATGCCAATTTTTCTTTCTATATCCTCTGATGGCTTACGAGCAGCCCTTTCAATTTCTTCTTGCTGATTATAAAGATGACAACATACTCCACCTTGACCATCAACAACTATGTTCAATATTATTGGTTCACAGTTCTTGTCAAAACCAACAGAAAATTGGCTAGACTCAAACCCTACCTCAGGATAACTAGTAGTCGAAACATAATCTACAATAACATATTTAAATTTCCCAGCGTCGGGTGGAATTACATATATCTGATAGCGGTGGTCCCCATTTTTCCAAATCATCCACACTTGACCACACTGATCAACAATAGGTTCGTTAACAAATCTTTCCCATGCTTTACTGCCGTCTGGATTATAATCAAATTTCGACTCCAACTCCTCAACCTGACTTGTTATATCAGACCATTGGATTTCTTTGCGATATTTTATTAGACCCTCTACACCAAGACCAGAAAGTAATTTCTGAGCTGACTTATCGGAGACATGAGGGGTTGTTTCCATAATACTTACCCTAAACATACGCTGTATTTGGAAGAATGTCAACAAATTGTTAAAATTAGCCTATGACACAACCACACGCAAAAATTATCGCCCTTGTCGGTCTGGCTGGTAGCGGCAAAAGTTCGGCGGTCGAATATTTAACAAAAAAGGGCTTCCCCAAAGTTTATTTCGGCGGTGTTATTTACAAAGCCATGGAAGAAGCTGGCATTGAGCCAACCTGGGATAATCAACAAAAATTCCGCGAAGAAATCCGCCAGCGCGAAGGCAAAGATTTCGTTATCAGGCGTGTAATTAAGAACATTCGCGATTTGATCAATGCCGGGCAAAATAAAATTGTCCTGGACGGCTTATACACTTGGAGCGAGTATAAAATCCTTAAGCATGAATTTCCCGGACAAGTCATTGTCATCGCCATAGTTACGCCGAAGCATCTCCGTTATCAGCGAATGATAAAACGCTCGGAGCGACCGATGCAACCGCGCGAAGTCGACCAGCGCGATTGGTCGGAAATTGAAAATCTGGAAAAAGGCGGACCAATTGCTATCGCCGATTATTTCATCATTAACGACAGCGATTTGACGCAACTACACCAAAAAATAGACGCCGTTACCCGCGACGCCCATTTCTGTAAATCACCCGAACAGTGCTAATTAGTCCAAGTATTCGTAAAGTTTTTTAGCGTCTTTATGCTTCCTGAGCTTTGCCAAAGCCTTGGCTTCAATTTGCCGGATCCGCTCGCGCGTCACCGCAAATTCCTGGCCAACTTCTTCCAGTGTGTGATTCTTGCCATTATCTAGACCAAACCGCATGCGCACAATTTTTTGCTCGCGGTCGCTTAAACTGGATAACATATCTTGAACTTGTTCTTTTAGCAGCTGGTTTGACGCCGAATCTTCTGGCGAAACAGTATCTTCATCAACAATAAAATCCTGCAGCACCGAATCATCATCTTCACCATCACGACCAACACCAGCATCCAAGGAAGAAATATCTTGCTTAATCTTAATGACATATTCAATTTTCTCCGGCTCCATGTCTAGTTCTTTAGACAATTCCTCAATCGTCGGTTCGCGGTTCAGCTCCTGTGTCATTCGCCGCTGCGTGCGCAGTAATTTATTAATGGTTTCCACCATGTGAACTGGAATACGAATCGTTCGCGCCTGATCGGCAATCGCCCGAGTAATCGCCTGGCGAATCCACCAGGTAGCATACGTCGAAAATTTGAAGCCTTTATCCGGATCAAACTTCTCGACTGCCCGGAGCAAGCCAGTATTTCCTTCCTGAATCAAATCCAAAAAGTCCAAACCGCGCCCCGAATACCGCTTGGCAATTGACACCACCAAACGCATGTTCGCCTCGGCCATCTTATCCTTAGCCTTCTTATCGCCTTCAATAATCCGACGCGCCAGCTCCATCTCTTCCTCGGCGCTTAGTAGTGGAATTTTACCAATTTCCCTTAGATACAGCCTTACCGAATCGTCCGACACATCATCCAAATATTGACCAGTTGAAAGCGAAGTTAAATCTTCCGATTCTTCCTCGTCTATAGCTGCCGGATCAAAATCCGTATCGTCGTTCAAATTTACCGGCTTAGTAGTCGTATCGTCGCTCACATTTTCTCCTTAATCAGCTGGTTTAGATTCTGGCGCAAACACTGGGATAAAACCTCGTCGCCTGCCGCCTCAGCTTCCCGCAGCTGGGTTAATAATTGATTCTTTTGGTTTTCGCGATGTTTTATTGTTATTTGCCTGACTAGCCGAGCCATTTCTTCATCCAAGCTTTTCTGCTCCCAATTGGCATAACGACTTTCACTTTTTAACTGTACTATTTTCACATACTGCTCAATTTTTTGCAAGCCTTGAGGAATATTACTTAAGTCAATGTCCAAATTTTCCCGCAAATAGCCAATTAATTGCCGCGCATTGTCATTCTCAAGCATCTCGCCAGAAATTGCCGCCAGCCAGCGCCGCACTGTTTTTTCGCTTGCCGCCAGCCCTGCCAACATGTCTTCGGTTTCATCTTGAACGGGGTGCGGTTTTTCCTTGTCAATTTTAGTTTTTCTCAGCTGTTGATTTACTGTTTTTTCGCCCGCCAGTTTCGCCTTCAAGGCAGTAATCGAAGCGCCAGTTTTTTTAGAAATCACCGCCAAGTAATGCTCTTGCTCCACCGGATCTTTCAAGCTGCGCACAATTCTCAATGCAGTTGTCGAAAATCGCCGTTTGCCCTCAGCCGTCGCCAAATCCTCCATTTCGGCGTGCCGAGCGATCACCCAATCCACAGCTGGCTGCGCCCGCTCAACCGCCGCTTTCCATAACGACGCATCCTTTTGGATCAATTCGTCCGGATCTTTTACGTCATCCGGCAGACTCACCACCTCTAGTTCCACGCCAATTTCCTGCGCCAAATTGATCGCCCGCTCGGTCGCGCTCACGCCCGCCCGGTCGCCATCAAACGCCACACGAATCCGCCCCGCCAGCCGGCTCAGCGCCTTCAAATGCTGCAGGGTCATCGCCGTCCCTGCCGTCGCCACCACGTTTTTGACGCCGGCCTGGTGGCTGCTGACCACATCCAAATTCCCCTCGACAATCACCGCCGCGTCGCTTTTACGAATCGCCTCTTTCGCCTGATACAGCCCGAAGATATGGCGCGATTTATCAAACAGCAGCGTCTGCGGCGTATTCAGATACTTTGGTGCACGCGGGTCATCATGGATAATTCGCCCCGTAAAGCCAACCACCTCGCCGCTGCTATCGCTCAAGGCCACCATCATCCGCCCCCGAAACAGGTCGCCGCCGAACCGATTCACCAGCCCTGCGTCAGCCAGTTCCCGGCGCGAAAACCCCCGCTTTTCCAGCGCTTTCTTCAGCGCATCGCTCTGATCCGGCGCATAGCCAATGACAAAATCACCGATCGTCTGCCGATTCAGCCGCCGTTTTTTCACCGCGTATTCTCGTGCTGCCGAATTTTTCACCAAGTTTTGCTGATAAAAATTTGCTGCTAATTTTAGCGCTTCCCTAGCCCGGGCTCGCCGTTTGGCCGTCCGTCCATCACCACCAGAAAACAAACTCAAATCCACGCCCGCCTTGCGCGCCAAATGCTCCAACGCCTGGCGAAAATACATCCCCTCCACCAGCATCACAAACGTAAAAATATCGCCGCCCTTGCCCGAAGAAAAATCATGCCAAATCTGTTTTTCCGGACTCACCATAAAACTTGGCGTCCGCTCATCAGTGAATGGACTAAGTCCCTTCAGATTACGACCCGCCCGCTTCAGCTGAACATATTCGCCAATCACATCCTCAATATTCAGCCGCGCCCGCACTTCTTCTTTGGCATCTTGCATATTTTTTATTATATCATCCTTTACCTCTGTTATCGTTTGTGCTTAAATAGATACATGTATCCAGATAATTTTAATAATCCATCTCAAGGTATTGATTATCTCAATCAAATTGCTACGCCCCCACCGGCAGAAGGTTTCGATAAAAAAACTAAAATAATCATAGCTATTTTAGGACTCATAGGATTCTTAACGTTAGTTGCAATTTTTATTTTCTCACAGAACGCTATGCCTAAGACTACATCTTCGCATGTGGCGGCGCGCGTTAACAAATTGCTAACTATTTCCCAAAAATATAATAATAAATTCCGATCAACTTCTCTACAGACTACAAATAGCTCGTTAATATCTGTCTTAACTACCGCAGAAGCATCTTTGAGTGATCCACTGCAAGCAACTGGCATCGATTACAAAGATAAGAAAAAGGAAATTCTCGCCCTTGACCCATCAGATAAGCTGGAAGAAAAACTAGACGACGCAGCGCTTAATACACAGCTAGACATTACTTATGCCCATGAAATGAACATACAAATAACCGATACTATTGCCATGATGTCAAAAGTGTATAAATCCACCAAGTCGAAGGCCATGCGACAATGGCTAGAAAAAACCGCCACTGATTTGGAAAATATCCAAAAACAAATTAATCAAATAATTAAGTCGAGTTAGGCTTCCGCCACTAGCCGATAGCTTAGCCGTGCCAAGTCAAAAATCTCTTCGTCATTCAATTGTCCTGAGCAGATGATAGTATTCCAGTGCTTCTTATTTAGGTGATAGCCTGGAAATACCGTTTCGTACTTCTCGCGGAGATTCTCAGCCAGCAACGGGTCACACTTCAGACTGACCCTGAGCGGCTTTGAACCCTCCGCCACTAATGCCACCATCTTCCCTGCGCCGTCATTATCCCGACCAAATTTATATACCGCAACATCCTCGCCAAACGGATAGTCCAGCCACACACCGGGCAAACTTAAGATAAACTCTTCAAATTGTTTATGGGTCATTTTTTCACCTTCTTTAGATAATATTGTAATTCCATGATACTGCCGCGAATGTCCTCCAGTGCCCGATGGTCCTCTGGCTTGGCAAATTTCTTGCCATATTTGCCCTCAAACACTACTTTCCAAGCACTGACATCCAGCATCCGATAGTGTAGTTTTTTTGACAACACAGGCCACCATTGGTCGATAAACCGCCGGTCTTGGTGAATTGAATTGCCGCCCAGCAAAATCCGCGGCTCGTCTGCAAAATGTTCATCGCAAAACACCAATAAATCTTGCTCAACCACTACTAACGGCTTACCAGCTTCGTTCTGCCTCTCCAGCCCACGCCGCGCCGCTGGATGTTCATTCCAAAAGCTAGCATTTCGATCAAGCAATTTCCTTAGTTTCTCTGGGTCGTGTTGCACAACTCCTTCATACGTCGCAATCTCCGTAAAATCCCAGTCGGTAGCGATCGCCGCCACCTCCAAAATCTCATCATGCACCGGATCCAGCCCGGTCATCTCCAAATCCATCCACAAAATCTTTTTTGGCTTGAAACTAGCTTTCATACTTCTAGTATACTACTTTTTGGCATCGTAGTAATCTTGCAAAAACTGTTCTGGTGCTTGTTGCAACAAACGTTCAACAGCGTACTTTGCTGCGCCGCCAAGCTTCATATGGCTTTCTTTTTCGATCCGAAAAACTTCAGACGCGTTGCCATCAGACGGAACAAAATTCGTCCGGTTAACTAACTCATAGTATAACTCGGCAGCACTCATATCTTCACAATCATATGGCAGCATCCCGTACAACCTCAGATTTTCTACGTAGCGTTTAGCCAATTTGTCGCTGACCTCTAACGCTTTATCTAATTGCAGCGTTTGCATGAAGTAATCATCTCTTGGGTCGCCATAAATATCGTCTGGCAGCTGGACGCTTTTAATACTTACATCGTCAATCCCTTGAACTTGCATATCTGAAAGAAGCCGCACGGCCTTGAGAGCTAATTTATTGCCAATTCGATAGTCATAATCAGGATCGTGCTCAAATACTGTTGGCCTGATAACATGCTCAGCAGTATCTAATACCGCTTGCGTACTAGCCAACAGCCTCCAAGCATCATTGTCCTTGCGTATAAGCACTTGATTGATTGTAAAATCGTGCTGCCCCATAAACTCGGCGGTAGATTGTACAGACTCCGCGCCATAACCATTCATTGTATCACGCGGCGAAAAACGCATTGAAAGATCGCTCGCTACCGCTCGAATCTCATCTGGATCATAATCGCCGCTAGCAATAACTTCTTCTAAAATTACCAAATCGACATCGCGAGGAGGCGGTAACTGGCGGTCGCTATGTACTAGCGCCTCCAAAACCTGGCGAGCCGCCCCGCCCTTTACACCAATAAATGACGGTAGTTCATCTAAATCAAAACCCAAATTAGCCCGCTCGATAGCATCGGCAGGTAGCTCATATTCATATATTTCATTGCAGCAAGCTTCCGGGTTACCGAGTTGCTCACAATCACAGTCTTTCAATTGGAGGCTCGCCCCTCCTAAATCTGCACGGCGTTCGCCGCTATGAAGCACTTGCAAAGCGCGAAGCTGATGCATCTTCGCCTCTACACCACTCGGAGTCAGGCTTAATTTTTCCATGCTTATTATTATAGCATAAATCATTTAAAAAGTCAAACAAAGAGGCTTCCTTGACACGAAGAGGAGTCTGTTGTCTGAAATCAACATGGAGACCCCAAAGCTTCTCGATGAAACTCCAGGTCTTACGATCGCCGCCACTTACAAAATCTCATCACGCACCGAATCCAGCCCAGTCATCTCCAGGTCGATCCATAATATTTTTTGCTTTACTCATACTACCTATTATGCACTCGTCGTCTATTTATCTGACCATAAAAAGCTTCCTGCTGCTCGCTCGTTAAAACATTCTGCACTTCAGCCCAAA
>ERZ773035.1611-NODE-1611-length-16045-cov-8.860288_pt1 | contig 16045 bp, 11 predicted proteins | sample MGYA00511487_ERZ773035 | MGnify/ENA primary metagenome ERZ773035 (study PRJEB29015, sample SAMEA2737985) | human oral metagenome | biome: human oral; feature: human-associated habitat; material: dental | place: China | collected 2024 ...
CTGATACTCCCCTATAAAAATGGCTATTTATCAACTGTTTGTTGTGACATAGCCTACCGATAATGCAAGGTATTCGCGCAACAACTGGGGGCTGTTCGGTCAGTGGGAGCAGCGGTTTGACAAGAAAAATACAGGCATCTTCGGTCTGCGTGAAACATGGACGACGGGTGCCGCACGCGGTCAGAACTATCACAATCTCAGTGCCTCGGGACAGTGGCTGCACAAGCTCAACGCCGAGAACAGCCTTTATTTGAACATCAGTCAATCCTTTGTCATGCCGACGTTTTCCCAGATGTACCCCAACAATGATCGGCAGATGGCTGCGCCGAACCTGCGCCCGCAGAAGGGCGTTACCTATGAAATTGGGTGGAAGCAGCAGCATGGCGGACATTCGTGGAAAGCGGCGCTCTTCCATATGCGCGTTGCGGACAATATCACAGCAAAAGTAGATCGCAGGGGCGGACGTGCGGAATATCAGTATACGAACGAGGACTTCCGCAACATCGGATTGGAGATTTCCAATGAGATTCGCGGTACACATGGATTTTCCTACAACTGGGGTGTGACATGGCAGAATCCGGAGACGAAAAGCAACAAGAAGGCGATCGGATGGGATCGTACCTTTGGGCGGATTCAGCTGACGGGCGGTGTCACCTACAAAAAGGATAAGTGGACATCATCGCTCTCAGCCTCCTATCTCGCTGACCGCGTCCAGTCGCCGTCTGATGAATCGTCATACCGCTGCAAGCCGTATCTGCTCACTACATGGAACACAAGCTATGCGCCCGATGAGAACAGCGAGATCAGTCTTCGCATCGACAACGTGCTCAACCGTGAAGACACGACGATGCACAGCGGATCGGCGTACTACGTTGCACCCATCAACTATCTCCTCAGCTACAGCTATAAGTTCTAAGACTTACGCCCTTCTTTACAGCCTGTGAGAATAGTGTTAAAATATTGCAATATAATCTAACACTATTATTTGTTGTAGAACGGGGGGCATATGCTTGCACTGACGAATCTCTCCAATGCGGACTGTGATGTGGAGAATGTGCTGCAAAACAGTGCGGACACTCTTCCGACGCTCCTGCGTACACATGCGCTGGACGGCATCGAATTCATGCTCTGTGTGCCGTGGGATCGCGTGATGTTTCCACCGACCTATATCAAGGGCGTGCATCTCATGTTCTGGCCGACATGGGTGGATTTCTGGCGTGGCGATCGTGCTGCGCTCATGGAGGAGTTCGGCAGTGAGGAGAATATCCACAGCTATTATGGCTCGCTCAATGTCAGTGATTGGGTGGAGGCATGGAAGGAGAATCTGCGGCAGGCGGCAGAATGTCAGCCGAATTACATCGTCTTTCATGTCGCGCACAATCGGACCTCAGAGATGTATGCGCGAAGATTTTCCATGTCGGATGAGCCTGTCATCCGTGCGACGATTGAGCTTGTGAATGCGATTGTGAGCGAAATCCCGCAGGGCTGTCGTCTCCTCTTTGAAAATCTCTGGTGGCCGGGGCTGACCTTTTGTGAGCCGCGCTTCGCTGCCATGCTCTTAGAAGGGGTCAATTGTGAGAACGCAGGATTTATGCTGGATGTCGGGCATCTGATGAACACGAACTTTGATCTGCGGAGCGAGGAAGATGGTGCGGTGTATGTGGCGAAGATCTATCAAAACCTCGGATCACTGCGGAAATCCGTCTATGGTGTACATCTGCATCAGTCGCTTTCCGGTGCCTATACGCGGGAGATGATACACAGGCACGCGGGCGAGTGTCGCCTGCCGGATTGGCGGGAAACGTTGGACTATGTGCGGCATGTCGACCGTCATGAGCCGTTTCGTACGGATGCGGCTCGTAGGATTATCGATATGGTTCAGCCGGACTATCTCGTCCACGAGTTCCTGCATCGTTCACGTGCAGATATGGAGCAGAAGCTGCGTACACAGCGCTTCGTGCTGGGCGCTATGTGAACCTTTGCCGTATGAAAATCCCTCGGGCGTGAAAAATATCCGAGGGATTTTTGCGATTCCTTAAATTCCCAACTCGTGCTTGCATATATGTGTAGGTATGGTACAATAAGCCAAATACTGTCGGATGGAACATATTTTGGAGGGAATGTAATGTTAGACAGGGATAGCGCAACAGGCGATACACACAAATTTGTAGAGACAATTCGGGAGCTCGTCGCGGGACATGAAAAGAATGCACTCTTCGCGAAGTTGCGCAGCAATGAGCCGTATGCGACTGAGGTGAACGATCTGATCGACTGTGTGAACGAGGAGCTCGAATATCAGCGCTTCCGTCTGCGTACGGTCAACGAGGCGGTCAAGTCCGGTATGTGGTACATGAAGATCAATCCGGATTTCAGCATCGCCTACGCGATCTGGTCGGACGAGTTCCGCCGTATGGTCGGCTTCCGTGGGGAGTCGGATTTCCCGAACACGATCGAGTCGTGGAGCTCGCGTCTGCATCCGGACGATGTGGAGAGAACGTTTTCTTCCTTCAATGCCTGCATCAGGGATCTGAGCGGGCATACACAGTACAATGCGGACTACCGTCTGAAGATTCATGACGGCAGCTATCGCTGGTACCATGCCTCCGGCAATGTTGTACGTGACAAGAGCGGACATCCCGAGGAGATTATCGGTGTCTTTGTCGACATCGACGAGGAGAAGAGGGCGCAGGCGGAAATCGAGCAGAATACGCAGCGTAAGGAGAAATTCTATGCGGAGCTGGGGACAATGCTCCGCAGTCTGTATGAGTCCATTGATGCGATTACGACGAGCGTGAGTCAGACGACGGAGCGCACGGTTGAGATCTCAAATGTGCAGGATGAGATCACACAGGCGGCAGAGAATACACGCAGTCAGACGGAGAACACGTTCAAGATGTCCGAACTCGTCATGACAATCTCGAAGCAGACGAACCTGCTCGCACTGAACGCCTCCATTGAGGCGGCACGTGCAGGCGAAGCGGGACGCGGATTCTCTGTTGTGGCGGAGGAGGTCGGCAAGCTTGCCGACAGCAGCCGTGATGCGGCAAGCAAGATCCTTGAGGCGCTCGGCTCGATGGAAAAGGCATCGAACCATATCGCGGAGCGTATCAAGTCCATCAACGGACTGATCGAGAGCCAGGCAGAAAACATGAAGGAGATCAGCGCTTCCGTCGAGGAGGCAAAAGCGATGTCGGACAGCATCGAGGAACTGTCAAAGAAGCTGTAATTTTTGAAAAATATATTCTCCCCCACGAGTTTGCTATGAAATGAGCTTATGGGGGAATTTTCATTCATTTTTGCAATGAAATGGGGATGAAAAGATGGTAAATGAAATTACCCTCCGTACCTATCAGCCGGGCGATCCGAGTAAGGTCTGCTATTTTCAATATAAACTCTACAGACAACAGTATGGGTTTAATGGATATTATGAACAGGAAATGCTGCGCGGAATGGCAGAACTCTACGATGATTTGGAGGGCAACCAGATGTGGATTGCCGAGCTGAATGGAACGATCGTAGGCGATAGTGCAGTCATTAAGAAGGGGGAGGACAGAGCGCAGCTGCGTTGGTTGGGCGTGGATATGGATGTGCAGGGGCGAGGTCTTGGACAAAGACTTCTATCGGAAGCGCTTTCTTTTTGCAGGGAAAAGGGCTATCGTCATCTTTTTTTAGGAACTCTTGATCTCCTAAAACCGGCACGCCATCTGTATGCGAAAAATGGTTTTTCACTGATACAGAGCGAGTCGTACAACAAGTGGGATGAGAGCAGAGATCTGCATCGTGAGATTTGGGAATGTGAATTAAAGTAATAATTCCGGTCAAGGAAACACTTTTGGTAGCGCGAAAAAAGAGGGGCAGTGCCCCTCTTTGTAGATATATTTAGAACTTCACCCCGAGAGAGAATCCACTCGTCACATCCGATGTGTGGAATCCCTCGGGTTTTCTTATGGGCATCACCGCAAAGACATCATAGGAGACGGTATCAATCGAGCCACGGAGTCCGACTGCTGCGCCCATCATCGTATGACCGTTATAGAGATCAGCCCCATACCCGTAGACCGCACCGACATCAAGCCCGAGATAGAGTTCTGCCTTTTGTTTCGGAAAACGTGTCGCAAATTCATTCCGCAGATACCAGCCGTTTGTCCCCATCAGTGTGACCTCGCCGTCGAAGCCGCGCACCGTATAGCGGTTGCCCATGCTGATCATATCCACGCCATAGAGCCGCATCCCATCCATCGTATACTGTCCGTGAAAGGATGTTGTAAATGTTGCGGGACGGTGACTGAACTCAAACGGATGCACAAAGTCCACATCGAGCAGCCACATTCGATAGAGCGTCTTGGGCGCATCGGCGTGGGGATTTTCTTTTTGTGCGCCCATCCACCCGAGACCGAAACGGTGTGCAAGACGGAAATAGAGCGTATTGCGCTGCAGATAGAGCCGCTCGGCAAAACCGACCTCCATCGACGTTTGATGCATCGCTTGAATGGGCAGCTCTACATCATTCAAGAAGCTGTGTGAGTTCCTTTTCCGCAGACGAATATCCATGCTCGTCTTCATCGCAGCTGAGCGATGAAGTACATAGTCCCATGACAGCGTAGAAATATTGGAATCTCCCGCGCTGATGAAGTTATAGGGAACGCTCTCTACCGTCTGATGATATTTGGAGCGCTGATAGGAAAACGAGAACGTATGCCGTCCATAGGGATAGGTGTAGCTGATATTATGCCCACGCGTTCCTTTTTCATATCCGTCACGTGCGCCGTCAAGATTCATGCCAATGCGGAGTATATCGTTCTTATGAAAAGGCTGGTCGATGCCGAGAGAGGTATACCATTGGAGCTTTCCCGTATCCTTAACCCTGAATTATCCACAGAGAGAGTACCGTAGAAATTTTTCCCGCGTTTTACTGTGAGCATGACATCTGTCATTTGCGGCTGATCCGAGGGGATCAGCTGAACAGAGATATCCTGTGAGGGAAGACGTTTTGCCTGTTCGATGCCCTGCTCAATATCTCGTACATTCAGAATATCTCCCTCGTGGAAGGGAAAGAGATTCTTCCAGTAGAGTGTATCACTGCCCTCAGCGAAGTGGACACGATGGATTTTTCCGACGAGGAGAACAAGACGGAGTTCTCCGGACGAGAGATTCTGTTCCGGTACAGCAATACGGCTCGTAGAGAAGCCACGAGTCATGAGGGACTGGTTCATCGCATAGATGAGCTTGTTGATGTCGCTAAGAGACAGTTCCTTATTTACATAGGGACGGGCAATGCGTTCCAGGAAGCGGAATCGCTCCATTTGATTCTCAATCGTGATCTGAGAGATGTGGAATCGGACGCTCTCATCGACGGGAAGATCAGAAGAAGGGGGGGGGGAAACAATCGTCTCCACACGCTCCTCACCGAGACGCTCCTGTCGCGCTGCTTCCTGCGCTCGTGACTGATCGATCTGTTCCTGCTGTGCAGGGGCAGCGATAGCTGGGACGGCAGAGAGGGAGAGGATGGGGATGAGGAGGAAGGTTGAGGGGCGGTTGAGGGTTATCAAGTAGAATCGCCTACTTTCCAAAGAAAATTTTACCTATCAATGAGAGCAAACAGTGCGAGTGTTCCCATTATAAAAAAATAGATTGTGATCATGAAATAAAGTATCTTTTGATCTTTTATTTCGTTGCAAACCTGTAACTGATATTCTGAACGAGGATAGCTTGGCATTTTATCTAATTCTTGCAAAAAAACTAAAACATATTTTCTTAGTAAAATTGCTGTAATTCCAGTATAATAAAGGACAATTACCAACAATTCTTCTGTATAAGCACTATAAGCACTGTCTAATACCAATAGGCAGCACATTATAATCCATGGTAATTCGCCTATTAAGAAAAAACGAAAGTAAGCTTGCTTCACACGGGGCGTCCAAAAAACCCCTGTTGATTTATAGTTCCATAATGCTCCTCCTATGATAATAATACTTCCAGTTATGTATATATATAATCCAAGATTTGTAGATGCATTTATTTTTTCTAACACTTGCACGCCCCTCCTAAAATGATATATGGCATAGAATTATTTTGCCTGTCCATCTTTTAGAAAGTTTTTTCTCAATCCATACTTTGCAATATCTCCTGCAATACTACCTGCAATAGCAGCTGCTGAAGCAGTGAATATCGAGGCTGGCCCCGATCCAGTGACGGCAAACCCGCCAATTGCAGAAAATAAGGTTGGCAGCGCATCCGTACCTAAAGCAATAGCCAATTTTGTTCCAGAATAAGTGTACCAATCTTTCCGCATATCTCTATATGTCCACCCCATTCCTACGACGCCGCCTAATTTAAGATAGACTGAAAGCGGTCTTACAAAATGTCCCTCCCTTTTGACTGCATCAGGGAGTCGATTAGAGACATCTGTAGCACTATTGATTCCGATTGAACCAAGTATGCTAAATTCTGTTTCTTTTTCAGGCAATACGAGATTTGTGCCATCAAAATTCTTTGGTGTGTGTATTTCTGTAACACGTTCGTATTTCTTTGGTGTGTGTATTTCTGTAACACGTTCGTATTGTTGAATATTAGATGTTGAGTGTCGGATAGATTGCGCCTTTTTGGAAACTAATACGTCTCGATTCCAATAACCATCCTCTACTGCGACAGTTTCGGGAGAAGACCAACCAGAAGAACGAAGTGTTTCGTTATATTTTTTGAAGAATTCAACAGCACTTTCCTTTGTAATTCCGGCATCCATAAGATATCTAATAGCCTTAGGGTAGTTGTCGGTATTTTCTGCTTGCTTCCAAGCAGAGTTTGCAAGAGCAGGCTCTTGTTCTGATAGAGTCTTATGCATACCATCAATATATTGATCTATCTCTTCTTGTGATGGCGTTGTACCATCGTTTTTCTTTAGAGTTTCTTTTGCTATGGTTTCAACGGGATAGATATCTGGAAATTCCATTAAGAAATAGTTCCACTTCGTTCCTGCCGCCGCAGCACTCGCACCTGCGGCGGTATTCCCACCGGATGCCTTTGCCGCAGCAGCACCCACGATGGCACTGATGATTTGTGCCGTGCCGGGGTCTTGTTCCTTGATGGCGTTAATGAGCGCTTCATTTAGCCCTGCACCAGCGGCCCCCGACGCAAAACCATTGCCCGTGATTTTGCTCATGATGCCGCCGATGATGGCATGCGCGGCAATCTTTCGTCCGCTGCCGTCATCCTTCATGTTGTGGGCAAGGCGATAGGCTTCCTCACCGAATACTTTTGCAAGCTCCTGCCGTTCTTCCATCCTCTGCTTGTCAAAGATACGTCCAAGCTCGTTGAGTGCGTTTTTGGTATCTCGACTGAGGGCAGAAATGTCCTGCGTCGGATTCTCGCGGATGTCGATGGTTCCTGCGGCAACAGCAGCTTTTGTTGTGCTGTCTGCTGCTCCCTTGACGGGCATGGAGAGGTTCGGCGCAAGTCCTTTGGTGTTGTAAACCTTGTCTTGCTCGTCCTTGGTCATGTCGTCATAGTTGCCGTATTTGCGGTAGGATGCACCGATGTTCTTTGCGCTGTAGTCTGCCTCGTTTTTGAGGTCACTAAAGGAGAATGTCCCTGTGGAGAGTTTGTTCTTGTCTGTGGCTGCTTCACTCCCGATAATGCCGCCCTTAAGGTTGGTATTCTCTCGGGCGTAAATGTCAAAGCCTCTGCTTCCTGCAAAGAATCCGGACTGCTCTCTTGCACTGCGGTAGTGGGCGTCGATGCTGCCCTTGTTCCAGTCCCCGTGGGTGGTTGGTTTGGTGAGGTGTTTGGTCGCGGGATGGACGCCAAAAGAGAATCCAAGCCCCGTCGATTTATTTTGCTCCTCATAGGTTTCCTTCTCCTGCAAGGTTTCAATATTCAGATTCCCGCCGACCTTTGCGGTGATCTTATCGCCCTGTGCCTTGCTCCCGATGATGTCCATATCCTTGCCCGAGGTGAGGCTGAGGTTGTTTGCTGCGGAAACGAGAGTAGGGGCGTAGGAAGTAACGGACTCTTTGCTGTTGCCGTTGCCTTTGCCTGCACTGACGCTGATGTTCGAGAGTCCCTGCGGGGTAAAGGATGCCCCGATACTTGCAGCGCTGAATTTGTTCTCGGTTGTTGTAACGCTTGTATTCTCACCAGCTTCAAGGCGCACGCTGCCCTTGGCAGTAAGAGATATGTCACTGCCTGTAACGGCTGAGCCTTTGACGGTAAGGTCATGTGCTGTGGCGGTAAGGGCTGCCTTTGTACCGGCTGCGATTTTGCTTCCCGCATATTCTTTTGTCGTGTTATCCATGCGGCTGTCGGATTTGCTTGTGCCGAAGCTGACATTCATGGAGAAGGTTTTTCCTGTCAGCGGGTTCTCTTTGAATGTATCGTGCATCAGCCGTCCCGTCTGCAATGCATAGGCAGCCTTTAGGCGGTCATCCTGCACCTGGCCCATGCGTTTCATGGGGGCATAGAGCTGCTGTCCGAGGTCGATGAGTCCATGACCGAAGCTGACCGTGAGCCCTGTTGTCTTGCTCTCCTGCACGATACGCTCACGGTAGATGTTGTCCTTGCCGTCGATGCGGATCTCCTTGGCCGAGACAGTCGCTTCTTTTCCTGCCTGCACATTGGCAGAGGTAAGATGTACCCTCTCTCCTGCAGAAAGGGCGACATTTCCGGCAAGTGCTGCAAGGCTCGTCCCCTGTTGGGTGAGGGCATCGCCGGCGTGTGTGGTCTTTGTCTCTTGTTTTCCAATGGTAAAGCCAAGACCGCCCGCAGAGAAAACACCGGATTTCTTGACCGCTTTGTAGGTCTCTGCAAAGTGAGCGTTTTCTGCCGCCGCCGCTTTGATATTCCGTCCGGCAAAGATGCTGACATCATGATCGGCCGCAATATTTGCCGCCGTAAAGGAAGCATCTCTTTTTGCTGTGATGCTGACATTTCGCCCCGTGATATTCGTTGAACGTGCGATATCTGATGCTGTATCTATACGGATGGCAGTTGTTTTGCCGGAGAAAAGACCGCGCTCTTTGTACCGGATGCCGTAGTGATCTTCGGCAGTTTCTCGTCCTGCGGTGAGATTGATGTCATTTCCGGCGAAAAGGGACGTATTGCCGTTTTTGCTTAAAATGTCTGCCGCGCGCATCGTCAGGTCATGTCCTGCGGTGATGGAGATGTTCCCATTCGCACGAATCTGTGTCGTAAGTTCAGTGCCGCGCTTTGTACGCAGATAGTTCTCCTCGCTTGCGGTCATATCCTTCTCGCTTTGGAGTTTTATGGTACCGAGAGAAATATTTTTTCCTGCGGAAAGGAGCACACTGCCATTTTTGCCAAGTGCCGAAAGAGCAGCGCCCGCAAGGTTGATGCTGTTTCCGGCCTGCACGAGAAGAACGCCATCGTCTCCCTTGACCGCAATGCCTGCCGTCGTATGCAGGACATCCTGATGGGCAAATTTCTTTGCGATGCTGTTTGCCGTGATGTTGTCCTTTGCTGAAAGAAGGACGGACGTTTCCCCGAGAATGCTGCCCACTGTTTTGATGTTGGTGTCGGATTTGAGCCGAATTCGATGGCGCCTGCATGGGCAAGGATATTCTCGCCATAGAGGGTTGCTGCATTTCTTAGCGTATCTTTCGTCTCTATGACAAGATTCTTGGCAGAGATGAGACTGCCGCCTGCGGTAAGTCTAAGACCGTTTGTATTCTTGGTGTAGAGGACGGGATAGACGGCGCGTTCTTTTCGTCCATTGACATAAACATCCCGCTCCTCGAGCCAGATCATATCCGAGGTAAGCGCAGCCATTTGTTCTTTTGAAAGGGAAATGCCGGGGGTAAGGTTCATCTTCTTGGCATAGGCAATCCCTGCATCCATCAGCGCCCGAAATGCGGCTTCATCATCGGTATAGCCTTCCAGATGACGTTTTCCGGTCTGTTTTAGGATCTGGTCGGCAAGCAGCTGCTGCTCGTAGAACCCATCGCCGATGCGTTTTGGCACCCTGTCCGGATTCCATTTCATTTGCTGATACATATAGTCCGAGGAGAGGAACTTCCTTTGATTGGTAAAGGCAGGATCGGTCTCGATGAGATAATGTGCCGTGGGCGCGGGGGACACGCGATAGAGTGAACTGACAAAGAGCCGTTCGATCTGTTTGTCTTCTGTTTTCTTGGATTCCCTGGAGGGAGCGGGTGTATTTGGAATCTGCTGCGGCCGCGCACCATTGATGGTCTCCTTGGAGGGAGCGAGTATATTTGGAATCTGCTGCGGCTGCGCACCATTGATGGTCTCCCTGGAGGGAGCGAGTGTATTTGGAATCTGCTGCGGCCGCGCACCATTGACGGTCTCCTTGGAGGGAGCAAGTGTATTTGGAATCTGCTGCGGCCGCGCATGATTGATGGTCTCCTTGGAGGGAGTGAGTGTATTTGGAATCTGCTGCGGCTGCACACCATTGATGGTCTCCTTGGAGGGAGCAAGTGTATTTGGAATCTGCTGCGGCCGCGCACCATTGATGGTCTCCCGAGAAGGAGCGAGTGTATTTGGAATCTGCTGCGGCCGCGCACCATTGATGGTTTCCCTGGAGGGAGCGAGTGTATTTGGAATCTGCTGCGGCTGCACATCATTGATGGTTTCCCTGGAGGGAGCAAGTGTATTTGGAATCTGCTGCGGCTGCACACCATTGATGGTCTCCCTGGAGGGAGCGAGTGTATTTGGAATCTGCTGCGGCTGCACACCATTGATGGTCTCCCTGGAGGGCACAAGCCCAAAGGGGGAGAGCGCATCTTGTACCTGCGCTCTTTGTGCATCCGTGATATTTTCTGTGGCAACGGACACGGCACGACCGGCCTCATAGGTCTGAATTCCGATGGGGGATGTGTTGCTCTCTGTCATCTCGGGGGTCATAAAGACTTCCTTGTCGTAGACGCGGCGCCTGCCTTTGTGTAGGCCACCTTTTTTCTTGGTATAGGTGAACTGCGTAGTACCTGTGGTGAAGACAAGCTCCTGCTGCTTTTGGGCATCTGCACGCACGGTGCCAAGCGCTTGCAGCGTGCCGCCTGCAACGATATTGCTGTCCTCATTTTCTACGTTGCCGTTTAGAAGGATGTTCCTGCCCGCGCGTATACTGCCGGGCAGACTTGAGGTAACGGTTTCTCTTGAGATCGTTGCAGTGCTTCGGATGATGGTATGGTGATGGATTGCCTGTTCTTCGAGGGCATCAATCTTTTTGTTGAGTTCGGCAAGGATGGTCTTATACTGCGCATCCCATGCCGCCTGCGCGGGATCTCCGTGTGCCGGGCGCGGGGTGCTCATGGATGGAACGCCGAACCGCTGGAAGATGGGGTCGTCGTAGGCGTAATTCGGCGCCTGTGTTCCGATAAGCTCATCGGGGATGGGTACGCCTCCTTTGTTGATCTCTTCCGGGGAGAGCTGCTTTAGGGTAATATAGGCGCCCCGTGGGATGAGATGATGTGCGCCGTAGCGGCCACCGAGGTCAGAGAATTCTGTTTCGGGAAAAACCTTTCCACATTCGTCGTGTCCATCTTCTTGGATGAGAATCTTCACGGGGTTTTCCTTGGTTTCGGTGATAACGCGTTTTGCCGAAAAGGCAGCATTCTCGTTTTTGGTCATGGGCGCTGTTATGGTGATATTTCCCTGCGCCTCAATGCGTGCGCCGCGATTCAAAAGTCCGTTTGCGGCAGAAAGCGCCATATCCTTGCCGGCGTAAAGGAGCGCACTTGCCGTGTTTTGAATGGTATCTGCCGTGAGGGAAAGCTGTGCGCGTGCTGCGATGCTGCCGGAGGGATGCGTGTCAAGAGCAGCCTTTACGGTATCTACGATACGCTGCTGTGCATCGTACGCCGCCTCTGCATCCCGTATTCCTTTGTAGGCAGATATTTCCTCCTCTGAGGTGAATTTTGTCACGTCTGTGCGGTAGACATCCTCCAAAAGCGCTGCTTTTTCCCTTAATACCGCAAGTTCTGCTGCAAGACGCGCTTCAAGAGCCGCGTCTTTTTCATTTACAATGCTTTTTGCATGCAGAAAGAGTTCACTTGCGTAAATTCTGCCTGTGGCATTGTTTTTCAAATGAGCAGCCGTGATGTCAGCACGTACATCCGCTTGCAGGAGTCCTTGATTGACGAGGTTTGCCGTAATAAGATTTAGATTGTCTCCGGTGATTTCGCCTGTTTTTGTCTGCGACAGATTTCCGTGCACGGTAAGACGAAGGGAACCATTTGATTTGATTTTCTTTTGGTTATGTACATCGCCTTTTATATTTGCTGTGAGACTTCCGCCGGCAAGAAGATTCCCAAAGGCCTCTGCTGCAGACGTGTTGTCAAGACTTCCCCCGACGGTAAGGGTCATATCTTTCCCGCTGGATAGATTTCCCATAAGCGGCATCGAACCCGCACGAATAGAGAGATTCTTTCCGCTCTGCACGGTTGTTTTGTCAATGCCCAGATGTCCCTTTGCGGCAACAGAAATATCCCCGTTTCCTGCGATGATGCTGTTTTCCGCACGAATACGGTCAGCCGTTATGGAGATGCCGTTTCCACTAAGGATGTTTGCGTTTTGATGGATGATTTCTTTTGCATCCATCGTTAGTGTACCGTTTGCATTTGCTTTGCCGGAAGGAGAGATGCCGCTGCCAAATGTTCCGCTGCCGAGGATGCGGTCTGCATGGAATGCAGCGTTCCTGCTGCTGATGATCTTGCCGTCGCTTTTAAGTTCTGCGGCAGACAGGGTAATATCATTACCATAGATTCTGCCCGTAGCAGTATTTTTAAACTGTGCCGTTTTTATCTCTAGTAATTCATCTGCCTGCACGAGGCCTTGGTTGGTAAGGTTCGCCGCCTGTAGACTTAGATGTTTCCCCGCAGTGATTCCGTCTTTGCCTTGGACAAAATTTCCGGTTGCAGTAAGATGCAGCGCATGATTGGACGTAATAGTCCCCTTGTTAGAAACAGTCCCTTGAATCTTTGCTGTGAGATTTCCATCGGCATGAATGTTCCCAAAGAAATCCGCTGCAACTGTATTGTTAGGACTACGCCCAATGGTAAGGGCCATATCTTTTTTGCTGCGTACATTTCCTCCTGTCAGCGCCATCGAACCCGCACGAATGGAGAGATTCTTTCCGCTCTGCACAGTGGATTTTTCAATAGCTAGAGCGTGTTTCGATGTAACGGCAATATCCCCGTTTCCTGCAATGGTGCTGTTTTCCGCACGAATACGGTCAGCCGTTATGGAGATGCCGTTTCCACTAAGGATGTTTGCGTTTTGATGGATGATTTCTTTTGCATCCATCGTTAGTGTACCGTTTGCATTTGCTTTGCCGGAAGGAGAGATGCCGCTGCCAAATGTTCCGCTGCCGAGGATGCGGTCTGCATGGAATGCAGCATTCCTGCTGCTGATGATCTTGCCGTCGTTATGGAGCACACGAGTGGAAATCGTAACATCTTGACCGCCATAAACGGTACCGCTGTTTTCGATGCGGTCGGCATGAATGGATGTTGTTTTATCTGTATAAAGGGTGCCGGAGGTCTTTAGATTGCCATTTACATCAAGGGCAGCTGCCTGTGTGCTGGTGATCTGTCCCGCAAGATTGACGCCGAGTCCCTTTTCTGTCCCGACGAGTACGATACGGTTGGTATACATGCCGCCGATGGCCGAAAGATCGAGCGCATAGGATGGCACTTTGCTGTTTGCCCTGATGGGCGAAATTTTTCCATCCGTATAACCAATGGTATTTGCGCCTGTGACAATCTTAGCGTATTCTGCCCAAAGTCCGGCATTGATTTCAATGGCACGTGCATAGAGTTCTGCGGTATCCACGCCCTTGGCATTCAGACCGTTCCCTGTGACGCGAATCTTGCCGCCTTCCACACGCAACGCTTTGAGATTTCCCGCAGCATCCATCTCTGTACGTCCGGTTGCAAGAGTTACTCTTGCCGTATTCAAAAAGCCGGCACCGTCAGCCAAAATCCCGTTCGGATTAGCGATGACGACACCGGCTTTTTCTCCCGCGATTTCTAAAAAACCACGCAGATTGGATGGGTTCGTGCTTGTAACCTCATTGACGATGAGCTTTGCCGCGCCATTCATAAGGTTTGGATTTCCCTGCACATATCCTGCGAGTTTGGTCGCAGAGAGACTGTAGCTGTTGTTCAGAATCGCGCCGCGTTCCGGCACATTAAAGAAGTTGTAGAGGTTCATGGAGACACCTCCGGCAGATGGCGTTGTGATCTGAACGAGCGGAAGACCGTTTGCCGTTTCAAGAACCTGCGGCTGGTGCTCGATGGGGGCAGAGGTATCCGGGAGGATCTCAGCGGCAAAGGTAAGTGAAGGGTGTATGGCAAAGATGCCGAGCGTCATCCAACTGGTAATCTTTCGTGCGAGGTCTTTCTTTGTCATATCTGATGTCCTCCTTGGAACAATATTCGTGCATGAAAATTATTGAAATAATCTGATGATAACATGGATCGAATATTTTTTACAAGGAGATTATTGCAATCGGATTAAAAAAGTAATTTTTTCTGAATTTATATGATTGTGCCTTTTTAAAGAAATGGAAACATTCACTGTATTCGGATGTATTTACTTTCCGAAAACGAATTCTTGATGCTCCAATCTATTTTGGAAAGATGAATTCCAATCTTCCCGCTTTTGCCGGGCGTATTTTTTTTGCTTTTTTTCGGCCACTACGCCCACAGGTGTCCAGTGGGATATTAAGAGGGAGATTTCCTCTGCTGAAAATACCCGAAATTGTCCTTTCAGAAGTGGTGACCAAAACGGCTCGAACTGTCCGCTTCCTGTTGAGGGGGTTAAGTTTTTCGGTAAGCAGTGAGGGGAGATGATGAAAACAAGGAAATCCGGTTTCTCTGTATGAGTCAATCTGTTGTCTGAGATGGCCATAAGACGGCGGGATGCAAACAGGGATTCCGGCAGCACATAAGCCTGTCAGAATCTTGTACGCGCCCACCGTGTTTTTGTGCGCCCTTTTTTGGATACCAAAGCTCGTGCGTCGTTTTGCATCCCGCCGTTCGGCAAGAACGAAAGGATCGCAAAACAATGAAAATCAAGGAAATTTATGAGAACCGCTATCAGTATTTGGAGCTTGATACGGCGGCTGCCGACCAGTTATGGATCAGCCTGTCGCTTGGAAGCAGTGTCGGTCTTAGCGATGAGGAGAAGCGGAAACAACTGCAGTCAGCCTTTGATGCACAGTTCAACAGGCCGGATTACAACAACTGGCATCGGTTGGATCGTCACAGTGGCGAGTCCAAGGCCAAGTCGGAGGACGGCATGGACGAACGGGATGCATCTGAGCCGCTCATGAGTGAAGTGATCGATGATCGTGTCTTCCGTAAGGATGAGATTATGCGTGAGCAGAAATGGGAAGACGAGGAGGTTCGGGCGAAAATCCGTGCTGCACTGAAGCCCGATTACGCCGAGATGATTATCGCCATTCATCTTGACGGCATGAGCTGCGTTGAATATGCCGCATCCATCGGGCAGAAGCCCAACACCGTGAATCACCGTCTGCAGCGTGCTGAGAAAAAACTTAGGGAAATTTTTGAAAAACGTCCCTTTTGACCCGTTCCTGTGGCTACTACTTAGAGGCACAATCCCCATCTGCTCTGATAGTGGATGGGGGGCGACCTGCCCAGCAGGGATTAACCAGTCTTCAAAGGGAGGAAACTTTATGTTCTATGTTAAGGAAAACATCAATGATACTCTGGAGGTCACGGTGGAAATCGACGACGAGAATGTCTTCTGCCATTGTCCGCGCTGCGGAGCGGAAGTGCCTGTTGATCTCAACGAGTTCTTCGGTGATGCGGAGTTTGACCTCTTTGGTACGGCGATCTGCTGCACGAAGTGCAGCCGGAAGGTACGATGCGAGAAATGATCGAGTTTAGAAACCATGAGGGCTACGCCGACCCAACGGCGTATGTCGCTCTTACCAAGGTATTCCGACAAAATCAGTTTACCTATATCTGCTCTCCCTATCGGGACAATCCGCGCGTCAACGTCATGCGGGCGCGGCAGTACTGCAAGTTTGCTGTGGGCAGGGGGC
>ERZ773035.1612-NODE-1612-length-16041-cov-10.552233_pt1 | contig 16041 bp, 10 predicted proteins | sample MGYA00511487_ERZ773035 | MGnify/ENA primary metagenome ERZ773035 (study PRJEB29015, sample SAMEA2737985) | human oral metagenome | biome: human oral; feature: human-associated habitat; material: dental | place: China | collected 2024 ...
CCGCCGCGTCCCCGGGCGCGGCGAAGCCCCCCGGCCAGCAGGTGCCCCAGGGCGCCCAGGCGGGCACGCCCCCCCAGGGGGAGCCGTGGGTCCTGGCGGCGGCGCACCTGGGCAGCCGCCAGCACCGGCTCGCCTTCCGCTCGACCTTCTGGTCCGGCCGCCAGCCCGCCCGGGCGGACGGCCCGGACCAGCCCACCAACACCCCCGCCCAGGGCGAGCCCGCCGCCCAGGTGGCGGGGATGCAGGAGACCCTGAGGGCGTGGGCCAGCGGCGAGGCCAAGGTCGTCTCCTGGAGCCAGGCCACCGCCAGGTTCAACCAGGCCTACCAGCAGGTCGAGCGCCTCCTCCAGGCGCGGCGGGAGGCGGCCGAGCGCCTGGAGCGCACCGCGACACTGGCCGCTGAGGAGGAGCGGCTCCAGGAGCGGATCGTGCAGGCGGAGGCGGAGATCCGCCCGCTGCGCCTGAAGGAGGCGCAGGCCGAGCGCGTCGCCCAGGTGCGCGCCGACATCCTGGCCCAGGTCGCCGCGGAGCACCGTGAGTACCTGGAGAGGCGTCCCCGCTTCCTGGCGACCGCGCTCAAGGGGAGCGCCGCGCTGCGGGCGTGGCGTGAGGGCGAGTACGACCTAGAGCAGAGGCTCTCCCAGGCCACCGAGGCCAACGCCGAGGCCCAGGTCGCCCACACCCAGGCCGCCGCCGCCGCGACCTCCGCGCAGAACCGCCTCTCCCAGCTCACCTCGACCCTGCGCGCGGCCGGGGCGGAGCAGCACACGCTGCGCAGGCTGCGTGCCCGCGACGCCGGGGCCCTGGGCGAGAGCTACCCGCCCCCCGACGACGACCCCTCCCGGCGGGAGGCACGCGAGAGACGCACCCCGTGGCTCACCCCCTCCCTGGACACGGCCCGCACCGAGCTCTTCCTGGCCGCCCTGCACCTGCACCGGGCCTTCCTGTCCAACACCGCCTCCATTATGCTCCGCAGCCTGCGGGGCACCATGGACGTCATGACCGGCAAGGCCCCCTCGGACCTGGAGCCTCGCACCGTGCAGGCCGCGTGGCAGACGCTGTTCCTGGTCGTGCCCCTGGTGTGCACCACCTTCGCCGCCGCCGACCGCATGCTCCGCGGACTGCCCCGGGAGGGGCTGGGCTGGCTGCTGGTGGACGACGCCGGGCGGGCCGCCCCCCAGCAGACGGTCCCGGTGCTGTGGCACGCGCGCAGCGCCGTCGTCCTGGGTGACCCCTTCCAGACCCGGCCCGCACCGGCCCTGCCGCCCGCCGCCGCGGAGGGGATCGCCGTCGGCTACGAGGTGTCCGCGACGTGGATCCCGCCCCGGGCCTCGGTCCAGACCCTCGCCGACCGTGTCTGCGAGCTGGGGACGAGCCTGGGGCGCAAGGACCAGCCCGTGTGGGTCGGCACGCCGCTGCGGGTGCGCTACCGCTGTGACGAGCCCATGCTCAGCCTCTCCAACGAGCTCGCCTACCACGGCCTCATGGTCCCGGGGGCGCGCCAGGACCCTCCCGACCCCCACGACGTGTTCTCACTCCCCGCCTCCGCCGAGACCAGGGTGGTGGAGAGCTTCTGGGCCGACTCCCCCGCCACCACCGCGGGGACCCACGTCCAGCCCGACGAGGTCGTGCGCGCCCGCAAGGTGCTGGACTACCTGGGTGCGCGCGGCGTACCCATGACCCAGGTCATGGCGCTGTCCCCCTTCCAGGAGGTCGCCGAGGTGCTGGCGGACCTGGGGCGGGACTACCCGGGGCTGGGCGGCGGCACCATTGACGACGCCCCGGGCGGACGGGCCGACGTCGTCCTGCTGGTCCTGGGCGGGGACCCCCTGCGCCCAGGCGCCAAGACGTGGGCGTCGGGGGACGTCAAGGCGGCCAACACGGTGCTCAGCCGCGCCCGACGTCGGATCTACGTGTTCGGCGACTACGCGAGCTGGAGCACCTACCCCTACTTCCGGGACATTGCCGCGGCGCTCAGGCGGGTCCGGTAGGGCGGGTCCGGCAGGTCAGGGCGGATCCGGTAGGGCGGGTCCGGCGGGGTCCGGTAGGGCGGGTCCGGCAAGGTATGCGCGTCAAGGCACGTACGACGTCGGGGACGTACCTTGGTCATGGAAAACATACCTTAGTCATGGGGAACGTATCTTTAAGGTACGTCCCCGGCGACTAAGGTACGTCCCCGGCACCTTCCAGGCAGCCGGTCGCCGGGCGCGGGGCGGGCAGGACGTCCCGGACGCACACCAACCGGGCAGCCAGTCGGCCCACCTGACGGCGCCGGTCGTGGGACAATGGGGTCATGCTCTTTCCCTACGCCCCCACCGCCGAGCCACTGACCCGACTGGCCGACGGCACCGTCAAACAGATCAGCCCCTTCACCGGCACGGAGGTGTGGACCGTGCCCGGCCGCGGCAACCGCCCCATCGCCCACGCCCCCACGCTGGTCAGCCCCATTACGGCCGAGGACCGCAGCCACGCCTGCGCCTTCTGCTCGGCACGCTACCTGGAGACGCCCCCGGAGAAGTCGCGCATTGTGCGCACGGCGCCCGGCGCAGGACCAGGCGGCACCAGGCTGGGGTCCGGGAGCAGCGCCACGGGTGGCACCGCAGGAAGCGGCACAGGTGGTGCCGCAGGTGACGCCGCCCCCGCCTTTGAGCGCATTGACGCCCTGCCCGCCTCGGCCCTGTTCGACACGGTGGCCGAGTTCCGGCGCATCCCCAACCTCTTTGAGATCCTCTCCTTCGACTACTGGCACACCAACCACGGCTACGAGGTGCCCGACACCGCCCGCGAGCGCATGGAGGCCTACCTGGCCGACCCGGCCGGGGCGGCGCACGTGGCGGCGGTCGCCCGCGCCAAGCTGCGCGCCAGCGGGCAGGACCCGGCCCACTGGGAGGCCATGGACGACGCCGCGCGCCGCGCCTACCTGGCGCCCTTCTTCGCGGGCGGGCACGACGTCATCGTCGCCCGGCGGCACTTCACCGACGCGGCCACCGACACCTCGGGCCGGGCGGGGTCGGGGACCCTGAGCGTGGCCGAGCACCGGGTGTACACGCACCTGGCCGCGGCCTCCATGCACGACCTCTACCAGGCGAACCGGTGGGTGCGCTACGTGGCGGTCTTCCAGAACTGGCTGCGGCCCGCCGGGGCGAGCTTCGACCACCTGCACAAGCAGCTGGTGGGGATTGACGAGCGCGGGGTGACCAGTGAGCTGGAGCTGCAGAAGGTGCGGGCCAACCCCAACCTGTACAACGAGATGGGGGTGGACTACGCCGCCTACCAGGGGCTGCTGGTGGCCAGCAACGAGCACGCGGTGGCCTTCGCCGGGTTCGGACACCGCTACCCCACGCTGGAGGTCTACTCCACCTCGGCCACGCCCGAGCCCTGGCTCATGAGCCGTGAGGAGGTCGACGCCGTCTCCGACCTCATCCACGCCCTGCACGCGGCCACGGGGGCGGACGTGCCCAGCAACGAGGAGTGGCACCACCGCCCCCTGGGCGTGGACCAGCCCATGCCCTGGCACGTGACGCTCAAGTGGCGGGTCTCCACCCTGGCCGGGTTCGAGGGGGGCACCAAGATCTACCTCAACACGATCGACCCCTGGGTCCTGCGGGACCGGGTGGTGGGACGGCTGGAGGACCTGCGGGCGGACCGGCTGGTGGCGCCCATGGCCGTGGGCGAGGAGTGCCCGACGACGCCCAACCGCCTCCGCTACAACCCGGTGCTGGGGCGGTGAGGAGCGGGAAGGCACCCGTCGGCCACCTGCCCTGCGGCGGGTCGGCTGACGCCGCGCCTTCCTGCCGCGACCCGCCGTCCCCGCACCCGGCGGACCCGGTCCTCTACCCGCCCACCTCACCCCATTACATTACCCCACAGCCTCTTCTTATCGCCCCAGGAAGGGGGCTGCGACGCCCTAGGAGTTTAGTTTTGGGAATCATTATCCGCGACCCGGAGAAGAAGCGCCCGCCTAAGGCCAGCAGGCTCCACGGCCTGAGGCTTGTGGTGACCTCGCAGGCCGGGCTGTTCATACCCTTTGTCCTCAGTGTGCTCCTGACCGTAAACCACTCTGCCCCGAAACGCACGTGCCCCGCGACCGAATGGTACTCGTCATTCATGTCGCAGTTCACGCCCGGTGACGACCAGGGGGCAGTCACCCGCTTCGCCCTGTCCGCCCTTCACACGGTGACCCCGTTGCTGGTCCTGCTCGTCTGCTTCGTCGCGCTCTGCTGCGTGATCCAGCTGCCGACGATCGCCCGTATCGTGCTCAAAAGAAGGTACTCGGCCTTCCCCGAGACCTGCCACACCCTCATTACGTTCGTGACCCCGGTGGTCCTGGTCGCAGTCCTGCAGCACGCGGACCGTGTACCGGTGCTCCGAGGCTGCGAGCTCCCCGCCCTGACCACGTCGTGGATCCCCTGGATCCCTGACTCCTGGTTCCGTACCGGGCTGTCCTGGGTCCTTTTTATCGTGTCCTCCTTCATCCTAATGATTATCGCGTCGGCGCTACCGGGAAAGGGCCCGATGCTGTTCGACGAGAAATGAGTCGCCAGCCCGGCCCCGGATCGGGACCGCCAGCGCCCAGGAGCGCGCCTTCCCGGAGCCGCGCCCGACGCCGTGGGCTCGGGCCGCACCCGGTCAGGACGGCGGTCATGCGCCAGGGGGCAGGCCCGAGCCCGCAGCACACGCGGACCCGGCCCGCCACCAGCCACAGCCTCACCCCACCACCAGCCCCGGACCTGCCCACTGCCCGCACCCCCTCGCGGCCGCCAGCCGCCTAAGAGCGGTCTCCGGGCCTCCTGCCCGGGACAGGATTATTCGCGGGGCCCGTGACCCGGGGGCGTCAGTGCAGGTCAGAGCGGGTACAACGGGTACCGGGAATAACCTTCCGGTATCGCGTGGAGAACACCTGTAGCTCTTATTAGGACCGGCACGGCTAGCAGCGGCCGTCTCACCCCGAGGCGGAGGTCAGGTAGGTGGCACGTACCGGGCGGGCGCGCACCCGGGCGGGTCCCGCCGCCAGCGACCGTGATAACATCGGGGCACCCGACCGGGACCGTAACGAGGAGAGACCGTAGGATGACGAGTATCGGTATAGATATTGGTACGTCGAACACAGTCGTGGCCAAGGTGGACGCCAACGGCAACATCACGGTTCACAAGTTCGAGGACGACGACCTGCTGCCGTCCATGATCCACGTCGAGGAGACGGGCGGCAACATTACCGTGGGGAAGGCGGCCAGAGAGTTCTGGTCCGGTTCGGAGGACAACCCGGGAGAGACCTTCCGCAGGTGGAAGATGTCCATGGCAGACAATATCGTCCTGGCCACCCAGGACTGGGGCGGCGGCCCTGTAGACATTAGCCCCGAGCGGCTGACCACGTGGCTCGTGGAGCACATTATGAAGCAGATAACCGGGGGCCTGGGCGGCGAGTCCGTGGACTCCGTCGTCGTCACCGTGCCTCACGGCTGGCGCAGGGAGCACGCGGAGAAGTGCCTGGCGACCCGTAAGGCTGCCCGGGAGGCGGAGGCGGACGGTCGTCCCCTGGGTGCCACGGTAAGGGACCAGACCGTTGACGAGCCGGTGGCCGCCGCCGTCTACGCACTGTACGCCGCCGGCAACACCGCGGACTTCGCCGGCAAGGACCTGCTGATCGTCGACATCGGCGGCGGGACCACCGACCTGAGCCTGGTCCGGGTCGGCGGCCCCGACGACCCCCTGGTCGTCATTGACGCGGTCAACAACAATATCGGCGGGGACTACGCCACCTCGCTCCTGCTCCTCAAGCACCTCGAGAACATCGCCACCCGGACCGGTATCACGGTCCCGAATACCGCCGAGGCGGTGCTGAGGTCGCTGGAGCACAGTGACAGCACCTGGCTCCGCGCGGCCTTCGCGGCGGCCGAGGACCAGCTGCTGCACACGATCTCCAGGTACGCCAGGATAGCCGAGGGCAGGGGCAACCTTACCGACAAGATATCTGGCGACTGGGGCGGGCGACGGGTCCCCGTGTCCTCAATGACGGACAACGGCACCATCATGACGGAGATGTCACGGGCAGAGTACTTCACGTGCCTGGAGCCCTTCTTCAGGAGCACCCAGGAGCTGCTCACCGCCTTCCTCCGCAACCGGCCGTCACTGCCGTACGCCATCCTCATGACCGGGGGCGGCAGCAATATAGGCGGCCTGCGTACCATGGTCATTGAGCCAACGCTGAGGCGACTGGCGACGCCGTCCGAGGCGAGGGAGGTCCTCGAGCGCCTCAAGAAGTTCCACCTCAACGAGTCAAAGCTCTCCACGGCGGTCGCCATGGGGGCCGCCCTGGTCGCCTCGGGCCGTATGACCATTGAGGAGCGGCTCCTCTTCGACATCGGGCTGGAGGTCACGATCTCCGAGAAGATAGCCAAGGAGCTCGGCCTGGGCGAGTCCCGCCAGTGCATTGTGTCCCCGCTGCTCAAGAGCGGCTCCCGGCTCCCGGCCACGATCAGCCTCAAGGACCTCGGCCTCGGGATGGTCGACATCCAGGAAGACGACCTAGAACAGCGGGCTATCATATTCGACGACATAACCAGCCCCTACGAGCAGGTATGGAGCTGGAGCCGCAGCACATTGACCTCCCGCAATGTCCTCAGGAACGTCGACGTGAGACTGACCGCGGACACCGAGGGCGTGCTCAAGTTCATCGTCACCGCCCATGACGGGAACAACCTGATCAATATCGACGGCAGGCTCAGCCGACCGAACCACCTGACGAGGTCCCGGGCGGGCACCATCTACCTCCACGAGGACCAGGTGCAGTCCAAGTACGCAGTCAGGACCCCTGACCAGATCGCCAAGGCCCGGGCGGCGGTATCATGACGCTCCAGACAGTGCTCGCACGGATAGCGGGCTCAGAGACCAGCCTGGACTGGGACGAGTGGTACGCCCTGGCACTGGCCGCGCACGAGAGGCCCGGCCAGTGGGAGGAGGCGTGGGCAGGGCTCGCCACAGAGGACCGTGAGGCCCTGCTGAGCCGTCTGTCTCATGACGCCGACCCGCTCTCGGACTACCTGATCCGCTGTCTCCTGCCCAACGACCTGACGGATCTCAGCGACCCGACCCTTGACCTGGCCACCGACGAGGCACTCGAGGCAGGAAACAGGCAGCTGAGACGTCTGGAAGAAATCAGGCAGCGAACTCATACTGACGTGGAGACGGTCCGCCGCGCACTTAATGAGCACACCCGGATCGAGGAGCTGCAGCAGGAGGAGCTACGACTGCGGCAGGAGCTCGCCAACGGCCCCGGCGCCGCCCAGCGCCAGGCCTTGGAGAAGGAGATCGAACGCCTCAAGTCTGAGCTGGTCTCCCTGCGTGCCTACGACCCGGCGGAGCGGCAGCAGCTAAAGACGCGGCTCCAGGGGGAGACTGAGGCACTGCGCACTGAGAAGCAGTCCCTTGAGAGGAGCATCCGACAGGCGCGCCAGGAACGGGCGGGCACCGAGAAAGATATCGCCGCCGCCCGGGCGCAACTTACTGAGATCAAGGACCAGTGGGCGCAGGAGCAGGATCACCTGGCCTCCCTCCAGGCACAGGTGAGTAACCTCCAGACGCATATCGGTCAGGCACAGGAGGTCGCCCAGGACATCGACGAGCTTGCCTACGGACTCCGCTCCGGCCTGGAACGCAGCTCCACCAGGCTCAGGGGAATCGGTAACAAACTCAGGAGTATGTTCCACCCCCACAGGCCCGACGACTCCTCCCGCAACCCGCAGCCGTAGCGGGACCCACCACCAGCCCGTAAGGGGCCCGCGCCCTGTTCACCCCGACGATCGTGAGACGCCATGCCACTGACCGACTTCCTCGCTGACCTCGCGGCCTTCTCCGGCCCTGTCCCCTGGACCGGCTGGCTCCCGCTTCTCGTCGAGGCGCAGTCCCCCCAGGCGTGGGAGCGCGCCTGGGCCGCGCTGGACAGCGACTCCCAGGAAGATGTCATCAACCGCCTCTACAAGGACCACAGCGTCTACGCGGACGTGCTCCGGCAGCTCGCCGTGGCCAGCTCCGAGGGCCTACCCGCTTACGACACCGTCCGCGAGGCCCTGCTCGACGACGCGGCCAATGCGGCGGGGCGCAACGCCGAGCGGCTGCGTGACCTCCGGCAGCGCGTCGCCGACCTGGGCGTCATCCTGGATACCACCCAGGTGGACGAGCTGGAGCTGGGGGCCAAGGTGGCCGAGCTGGAGTCCAAGGTGGCGGGCTTCCGGGCCGACGACGTCGCGGGCCGGTACTCCACGGTGCTCGCCCTGCGCGAGGAGGCGAACCGCCTCCAGCACCAGGCCGACACGGTCCGCGGCGTCGACCTCTCCACCGAGCAGGCCCGCCTGGACCAGCTGCAGGACGACATTGCTGCCGCTGAGGCCGAGAAGGAGAGACTGCGCGTATCCGTTAGAAGCCAGAAGGAGGCCCTGGTACAGACCGAGCAGGAGACGTCCCGGCTCCGCACTGAGCTCACGCACCTGGACAAGCAGGTCAGCAGGGCCGCGACCGAGCGGGACCGCGTGCAGGACGAGATTGACCGGCTGACTGAGCAGGCCAGTCAGCGGGAGCAGGAGACCCAGGTGCTGGCTGAGAGGCAGGAGCAGGTAAGACGGCGCCTCAGAAAAGCGCAGACCCTGTTCGACGAGCTGAGCCGGGTCGGCGCCGCGTCAACCCCGGATGACACCAGGCGCCTGCTGGAAGAGGTCCGCGCCCTGGTCAGGGACCTGCCTGCCCAAAGCGATGCCGCTACGGAATCTCACATTCGGGGAGCATCCACAAGAAGCTAGGCAGCTTTTCCTGGGACCCCTCCCGCTGGTAAAACTCAATACCGACCCACCTATTCTCTCCCACCATCCACAGGTAGCCTGTAATAGGTCCGCGGCCCCTGCGAATAGCCACACGATACTTTTGCCTCTCAAATATGACCTCGCCTCCGCCTTTCTTAATCTTTCCAAAAGGCACCCTAGCGGACCGGAAGATAATCTCATTAGCAAGTACTCTGACGGGCTGCAGCTCTTCAATACCTGTCTCAAGGCTCATGTCGGACAACGCCATCGCCGTGGAGTCATCCCGACACAACCACAGGTCGTAGTCAACCCCGGGCAGAGACCCACTCCGCGCGCCGCTCAGGGCGATGACGTTAAGGACGCGCCCCCAAGATTCGCTGACCTCCACACCAGCGAACGCCGCATCCACACCAGCGAACGTCGTGTCCCTCAGCCTCAAGGCGACCAGGCGACGGTCATCGTCCGGATAGTCGACGGTAATCTGGTCGGGGACCGACAGATTAACCTCGGCCCGGTAGGACCCGCAGGGCAAGTATGATAAGACGTCTTTCTCCTCCCACTGCCCGAACTTATTCTTGCGCACCTCAGAGGCTACCGCCCCACCCTGCCCGCGCCCGCAGGCGATCTTGACCAGGAGATCAATCTGCGGGTCGTCTCGTATAACCAGCATTATTCCTCACCACGTGTACCAGGGGACCTTAAGCGCACTGCCGCTCACCCGAGCAGAAGAACCACGACCACCACAAGGAGGACTATATTGAGGATCCCGCTCAGGCCCAGCAACCAGGCACCCAGTCCCATGTTCCAGTACCGACGACGCTCCTGGGGTGGACCGGGTACCGTCATCGGGGCTGGCTGGGGGGAGACCGGGGCCAGCCCCCCGTCCCTCCCGTCCTGGCTGCGACCCGGGGGACCCGTGGGGGCCTGGGGTCTTTGCGCAGGCACCATGCTGGCAGGCAGCTTCCCCTCGTAGGAGCGCGGGTCCAGCCCGAGCGACTTAATCCAGGCGACGGCGTGGGGCCGCCAGGAGGTGCTGGTTCCCTGCCGAGCGGCGACCTCCGTGAGGACGTCCACTACCAGGGAGCACTCGGAGCGGTCCCGCACGAGGGCCGCGGCCTCAGGGGGCGCTGGCTGCCCGGCCTCGACCAGGTCGGCCTGCCACGCCACCAGGTCCGGGTACAGCGCCTTCTCCGCCGCCACCACCCTCCAGACCGAGGCCCGGACGGCCTCATGGGGGTGGGTGAGCAGGTCATGCAGACGGTCGCGCCGCAGGCGGATCAGGCGGGCCGCCGCCGCGTCGTCCCAGCGCCCGGACACGTACCGGGGGACCTCGGCGCCGTTAAGGACCACGAGGAGCTCGTCATTGCCCAGGGGACGCAGCTGCTCCAGCACCGCCTGCCAGGTCGCCGCGGCCTGCTCCCACTCGGCCGCCCCGGGGGCGAGGTCCTTAAGCCGCGCCCGGAAGAGGGAGTCGGCCCGCTGGCGCACGGAGTCCGTCCCGGGGCGTGCGCCGCACACGAGATCCGCGTACCACAGCAGGCTCCTGGGTACCTCGGACAGCGGGACCGAGGGGGCGACCAGGCGGGTCGTCCCCATGACGAGGTCGTACTCACGCGGGTGCCGGTCCGCGAGCTCGGCGGCCCACAGGCAGGTGACCACCTTGTTCCCCGGATTGCGGTCGGGGTACGGGTAGGCGGTGGACCACTGGACCATCCGGGCCAGCTCCTCGGGCACCGTGCCCATGAGCACCACCAGGGCCTGCTCGTCCTCGGCCCCGGGCACGTCAAGCAGGGTGTGACGGGCACGCTCGTCCATGCCCAGGAGCGTGGCCAGTGTCCGTGCCAGCGCGCGGCCGTCCACCCCGGGGCCGCCTGTCCCAGGGCCGCCGCGCAGGGGGCCCAGTCCCGGGGCGCCGAGCCGCGCGGGCGACAGCAGCGGGCCGCACTCAAGCCAGCCCAGGACCTGTGCCGCCACCTCCACCAGGGGCAGTCCCCCGGGTGCCAGCACGACCTGGATCGTGCCTGCCGACCCGTACTCGCCGCCCGAGCCGACGACGACCACGCCCCAGCGGCCGGTAGTGCGGTCATAGGTGAAGGTCACCGAGCGCAGGGCCCGGGGCGCGGTGGCCATGTCCACGCTCAGCTGGGTGAACCCCCTGGAGCACCGGGACAGTGCCTGGCGCTCCGCGCCGGTCGCCTCGCTCGTGTACTCGGGATCCTCCCGGAACCCGCCTCCCCGGGCAGGGTTGTCCCGGTTCGTCCGCACTACCCAGCTCATGCGCCCCCCTGACCCGAGGAGGGCCTGTGCCCTAAGGACGGGGCCAGGATGTGCCGGAGCACCTGGAGGCACCCGGCGTCGTCGTCCTGGTGGCTCCACGTCCTGTTGCCCTTCTTGTCCACGCGCGTCCACGCGCTCGTGAGGCAGAAGCGTGCCGCGCTCTGACAGAGAAGCTGCTCGAGGTCGTTCCGGCTCACCATGGTGGACAGGACGGCGCTGACGACGGCGGCGCTGACGACGTCGCGCATCTGCAGCCGGTGCGCCCCCAGGCCCCGGTACCACGTGTCGGCGCTGGTAGGCAGCGTCACCGTGCCGGTGGCGGAGAACTGCGGCATTGGGCGGGTCCCCCACCACCCCGGTGCGTCCTCTGTCGCCACGGGGCGGGTCCGCGCCACCTCCACGTCGCCGACGGCGGCGCCGGAGTGGGCCAGGGCCCAGAAGGCGTCGGGGTCGGAGAACCGTGACAGCAGCTGGCTCACGATATCCAGCTGACGCCCCGTGTCGGCCTCCGCGACGCTGCACAGGAACCCCCAGGCCTCCGGGTCGGTATTGCGCTCGTCCCAGGAGCCCACGCACCCGATGAGCGCGCTGAGGGCGCACTCCCGGAAGCTCTCGTGGTCCTCCTCGGGAACGAGCCCGGACCACCGGCCGAGCGGGTTGTCGTCCGCGGGGGCCCTCTCGAGCAGGACCCGGATGGCGTCGCACTTGGTGAGCACCAGGGTCGCACCCATTGTGTAGTCCCGGCTCAGCCTGTCGGTGAGCATGGCGACCATGCGCTCAGTGACGTCACGCGCGGTGCTGCCACGTACCTCCATGTCCGACCAGCCGCCGGCGGAGGCGGCCACCGACCGCACGGAGAGCTCAAGCGCGGGGGAGCCCTTGAGCGACTCAAGGCACCAGTAGGCGGCGAGCGGGTCCACGACGGCGAGGAAGTGCGCGGACTGGTGCAGCTGGGCCACATCGGCCTGTGAGCCCACGTAGTGCTCCTCGTCCGGGTCCGTCCAGGCGTCGGTGGCCTCCCCGGGAAGGTCTATAAAGGCGATGTCCAGCCGGAGGTCCTTGCTGCCCTCCTGGTCGCCGTGGGAGTAGCGGACGTTGACCGGTCGCAGGTGCGGGGGCCGGCCCCGGCCCCAGGAGGCCACGCGGGCGTCCACGTCCGACGCGGACAGGACCCGTCCTTCCGGGGTGGCCCTAATGGCGTCCCGCAGCACCCGCTCGAAGCCAGCGAGCGCGTCGTCCTCCCCGTCATAGCCCTGCAGGCGCTGGATCCCCCGCTCAATAACCGTCCGCATGTCCTCGCCCGACGCCGCCCGCGTCGCCCCGACGGCCTCCCGGTTCGGGATCTGCGCCGGCCGGTACCGTCCCCCCACCGGGCCGAGGCGCACATTGCGCACGAGGTAGTCGCCCCCTCGGCCCTGCCTCAGGACCGGTGCCTGCGTACGGAGCAGGGTCTCCCTGAGCTGCGACTTGCCACCGCCGACAGGTCCGAGCAGACACACCTTGATCCGGTCACCGGCACTCCCCCCGGGCGATGACTCGCTCTCGCGGACGTGGCCGTTGTAGCACACGTCGTAGGAGCTGGTCACCGGGGTGCTCATGTCCGCCCCCGGGGACTCCCAGGAGTTGTCAGGGTGGGCCACCTCAAGGATACGGACTGACTGCCTCCCTATGTCGAATCCCTCGCGCTCCTCTATCCTCAGCCAGGCACGCGGGGAACTACACAGGTCACAGCGCTGCACGCCGCGCCGGGGCGCGGGCTGCTCACGTGCGGGCTGCTCGCCAAAGAAGGGGGCGGAGGTCATGACATCATCCAGAACACGATAAACAGCACCACCGCGAACAGCGTCCCCCCGGCCCAGGTCGTCACCGGGCCGGCGACACGGGCGGCGTCCGCCCTCGCCTGCTCGCGCACGGCCGCGTCGTGGGCCCGCATACGCTCCCGCAGCTCCTGGGGAGTCCTGTAGTTGCGCAGGCCGCTCATGTCGTCGTCGGTCACCCTGAACGCGGGCACGGCCGAGACGGAGGCGGCCACCTGGTCGTCGAGCCAGTCGCCGCCACGGAGCCTGCACAGGGCCCGGCACACGGGGTTGTCCTGGTAGACCCCGACGGCGGTCTGCCGGGACATCTCGGCGACGGCCTCGTTGATCGCGGGCTGCCAGTCCGCGGGCCGCCTGCCCCCGACGCTCCTGTCAATGAGCGCGCTGTACTCGTCGGGCCCCGGGTCAGGACGGTACTGGGAGGGTCCGGGCAGCGGGAAGGGTCCGGGTCGGGAGGTGGGGGACGATGGCAGGACCGTGGTCCGGCCCGAGGACGTAGCCGGGGGCAGGGCCGCGGTCGGGGCCGTTGTCCGGACCGGCGCCTGGGCTGGTGCCTGGGTCGGGGGCAGGACCGTGGTCCGGCCCGAGGAGGTAGCCAGGGGCTGGGCCGTTGTCGGGGCCGGTACCTGGACCTCGGTCTGGGCCGGCGCCTGGGCCGCGGTCCGGGCCTGTGCCTGGGTCGGGACAGTGGGCTCTGGCTCGGGATCCGGCCCGGGGGCCGGGAGCGGGGTCCGCGGCGGGGCGTCAGCGTCCCAGTCTGGGGCAAGGTTGAGGAAGACGTCGCCCACGTCCAGGACCACGCCGGGCCCGAGGCGGGGGATGTCCTTCAGCTGGCTGGCCATGGCGGCAGCCGACTCGAACCGCTCCGCCGGGTTCAGCATGAGTCCCTTCTGGAGGAGTGCGTTAATGCGCTCCACCTCGTACTCACAGCCCCGGGGGCCCGTGAGCCCGTGCACCTGGGGCTCGGCCTGGCGGGCTATGAGCTGCTCGAAGAAGTTCTCAGGGTAGGGGCGCTTGCCGCAGAGCATCTCGTAGAGCATGACCGTGGTGGAGAAGATGTCGGACTGCGTTGCCACCCGCCTCGCGTCCGACATCTGCTCCGGCGAGGCGTACGCCCGCGTACCCATTGCCGGGGCGCTAATGACCTTGGTCGCCGTCGAGGCAATACCGAGATCGATAATGACGGCCTTCTCGTGAGGAGTTCCGGGGTCCGCGACAATAACGTTCTGGGGCTTAATGTCACGGTGGATAATGCCGTGGTTGGTCCGGTCGCGGGGGACCCGGTGGAGGGCGGTGAGGCCGTCGAGGACATTGAGGACGAGCTCGATCGCGCGGTCGGCCGCCAGACCGTGCGGAACCTCCTTGTCAAGGACCTCGCGCAGAGAGTCCCCTGCCACGTAGCGGGTGACAATGTAGGCGCTGCCGCCGTCCGAGGACACCTCCACCGGCTGGGCGACGCTGGCATCACGCCAGTTGTCAACGGCCTGGCGCAGGAACCCGTACTCGGCCCGGGCCATACCGGTGTCGGCGGAGGGCATGACCTTGACCACCACGCAGTCCCTCGCAGCCAGCTTGAGGTCAGGTACGGCGTCCACCGCGACGGCCCGGTAGACGTGGGACCCGGTTTCCCGGTTCTGGCCGATCAGGCACTCAACCTGATAGCGCCCGTCCAGGACGTAGGACCCGGGCGGGAATAAGAAGCTGTCAAGGGGAAGAGCTGACCCTGGTGGCTGATTCATTCGAACTGCCTCTCAAGAAATGAGCGAGCAGCCGGCACCCTTATCTGTCGACGCACCCTATCGACGGCGGTGACGGGGCGGGTCGTGGTGGGGCCGGACGCGCTACCGTATCGTGCCATCTTTGACGTCCCGGATCCACTCCCGCCGCCGGGGCCAGCGGCCACGAGCGCCACCGCCCACCCCTGTGGCGCCCCGGTGGGGACGCACCGAGGCTGGTGGTGGTCTCGATGGCGGCGGCGAGGGCGGCGCCCCGGTAGGGGCTGGGCGCCGCCAGGTGGATGGTCGCGCGTGCCAGGGACGTGCGTGGCGCCCTGGTGGGGACTGGGCGCCGGGAACCTGACCGTAAGGGGGCTGGCGTCCGGCCCACCGGCACCAGGACCTGCCCGGCTACGCCTTTGCCAGGTCCTGGGACGCGGCCAGGAACCGGTCCAGGGATCCGCGCAGCAGGTCGCTGCGCCGGGCCACGTCCGCGAAGGGGGTAAGGCGCGCCATGAGAGCCGTCATGGCGGCGCACCGGGTACGCAGGTCCTCCGCGTCCGGGCCGTCCTCCGCCAGGACGCCCGCCCTGAGCAGGAAGGCCCAGGCCTCGTCGGCCTCTACCGGGTGACGCAGCGTGTAGCCGTACCCGACGGCCAGGACCGTGCAGGCACCCAGGACGAAGTCGCAGCGGGCGAGCCTGGTCCGCGCGCCGGGGAGGGCGGACGCCGCCGGCTGGAGCTCGAAGCGGGCGCCGCGCGCCGTGGTGATGGCGCTCTCCAGGACGTCACGCTCAAGACCGGCCCCGAGATCCCCTGCCTGGGTCAGACGGAGGGTGTACTCAGCCAGCTCCAGCAGCATCTCCGCTGGCGCGGCCCCCGCCTCGGCCGGCTCCTGCACGGGGTAGCGGTCCGCGACGATCCCGTACAGGTCCTCGACCCTGACACTGCACATGTCGTGGTAGTACCTGGCGGCCGGGACCGCGTCCACGAGGGTCAGGGCCGTCCGTGCCGCCGCCGCGCCCTCAAGCGGCAGGTTGAGGGCGCTGTAGGTGGTGGACAGGCCGTAGCTGCACGCGGCCCGCAGGAGCTCGCTGCCCGGGAGCCCGGACCAGAGGGACTGCGCCATGGCGTAGACGACAAGGGCGTCCTCGTGCCTGGTGGCCTGCGTCTGCGCCAGGGCGGTCTGCGTGAGGTCCCGCGCCGCCTCGAACCGAGTGCGGTCGCCTGCGGGGGTGACGACGCCGTCCCGGCTCCTCCGGGCGTCGTCGTCCCGCTCCGCGGCCTCGAACGGCAGCGGCCGGAGGTCGCGGATGACGTCGAGGAGCCCTGTGCTGCCGCGCGTCACCGGGCTCCGGTGCGGCGGCGGCACGGTCTGGCCGTCATGTACCGGGGACGCCGCGGTGCGCGTCGGCACGGCCGGGGCGGGCTCGGTGCGCAC
>ERZ773035.1616-NODE-1616-length-16027-cov-8.856561_pt1 | contig 16027 bp, 11 predicted proteins | sample MGYA00511487_ERZ773035 | MGnify/ENA primary metagenome ERZ773035 (study PRJEB29015, sample SAMEA2737985) | human oral metagenome | biome: human oral; feature: human-associated habitat; material: dental | place: China | collected 2024 ...
CTATGAAGCTGTTTGCCACGCCTATAAAGGGCTTTTCAAAGTCCTCGTCCTTTAGTCCGGTCGCTCTTAGTAAGCTTCTGTGCGGCGCACGCGTATAGCCTTTTTTGATGATGTCGCTTCTCATTTTATGTCCTTGGATTGAAATTTGCGGATTTTATCACATTTAATAATAAATTTTGCTTTTTCACGCCTATAAATACAACGTAGTAGCTTAGCATACGGGTTGAATTTGAGAGTAGATATTGACTCAAATCAAATAAATTTACTCTTAGTTATGATATAATATATACCAATTATCAATTAGGGAGTTGAAATGAGAAAAATTTTGCTTAGTTCCTCGTTAATTTTTATGCTTTTTAGCGCGCAAGGAGCCTTTGGAGAGGAGGAAAGGCTTGCGGATTCAGATAGGTTCGGTCCTCTAAAATCCTTCGGTCCGCCTAAGTTCATCGCTCCGCCTTCGGCACAAAAGCAGACGTTAGAAAACCAATTCGATCGCGCAGATCGAAATTATTATTCTGCGGCAGACGCTATAGACGAGGCGATCTCATCGCTACGGCTAAAGAGCGGATTTTACGGCAGAAATTTTTATAACTCTGCTTTGACAAACTTCCGTACTAGCAAATTTTACGGTATTTTCAATCTCAACCACACGAAGGCAAACGGCTACAAGGACGGATCCAGGCGAGAAGTTGATTTCGGCTATGAGCGCTTTGCTCAAGCCGCAATTTTAGGTTTTGTGCCGAGCGAATACGCAGAATTTCGCCTTACATATATGCACGACGATATAGATGACGATAAGCAGCCCGAGTATCAGATGGATCCGGTAGATACCGATAGGCACGTCGTACGGCTTGACGGACGCTTGGGCCTAGAAGAGCTTAGCAACACCGTAAGATTTGGGATTCGCTATCGTGATATAAAGCGTGAAGCGAATAACTATAAGCTAAGAAATAGCCCGCAAAATATGCAGATCAAGCTAAATCGTAAAATTTGGGATTATTATCTTAAATACGATGCAGATTTGGGGTCTTGGCACAACCAAATAGGAGCCAGCTACGAACGCGACGAGCATTTGGGGCGAAGATTTCGTATAAACGGCAACCAGAGCATATTAAACGCGTATCGTTTCGCGGATTTGAATATAGATCGTTTTAAAATTTTTGACACATTAAGCTACGAATTTTCATCCGAGCACAAATTAACTGCGGCTCTAGCTTACGAAAAAGATATCGCTAAAGCAAAGAAAGCGGATCTTGCGTTAGAAAATCCGCTAAATCCTGCGACGCTCTTTCCTAGCGCCAATATGTTGTGGCAAAATTTTTATGGGCGGCAGGTAGACGGCACGCTCAAAGAAGATGCTTATAGTGCGGAGCTGAAATACGACTTTACTCCGCAAAATCAGCTCTACGGCGTGCGGATAGCTCACATAGAGCGTATTGGAGATAACGTAGAGAAATTTAACTCTTTGGGAAATTTCGTCTATAATCGTGCGCAAAATCGCCTAATATCCCAAAGACCAGGCTCATCGATAGTGGGTAATCCGTTCTTGAAAAAAGAGGAGCATAACTTAGTGAAGCTCGAAGCTAAATTTAAAGATGGCGCGGATTATATGAAAAGCGCTTTCGGCGGGGATTTGGATGCGGGAGCATTCGTCAGCTACGACGATGTTAAAAATCTAATAATCTTCGATCGCGCTCGCGCACAGTATGGAATTTACGCAAATTCCGGCGATATAATAGCGCGAAACGTAGATGCCAAAATCATTCAGACTAGCGCGTATGCTAAATTTAACGTTACGCAAAATTTCGGTATCGCTGCAAAAGCCTACTATACCTACGGACAAAACGATACCGACGGTAGAGCTTTGTATCAAATCCGCCCTTTGAGTTAAATTTAAACGTAGATTACAAGGACTATTTCGCATACGGCTCGTGGAACGTAGGAGCTGCAGCCAGAGCCGTAAGCAAGCATACGCGCGGTGATTTCGATGCAGCCAACGGGCTTGGTATAGACGATAAAGACGCGGCAAAGGGCTTCATGACGCTGGATCTGTATTCGGGTGTAAATATTCGAGATAAGTTCGGCGTGAAATTTGGAGTAAATAACGTGTTTGATAAAAAATACGCTGAGTTCATAAGCGCCGATCATATCGAGGCTTTTGCTCCGATTAGCACGATAAATGCTCCTGGTAGGACGTTTTGGCTGAGCTTTCATGCGGCGTTTTAAATTTGTGTGACAAAGAGAGATATAAATTTTAAGTTAAGGAGTAACAGATGCAAAGAAGAAATTTCTTAAAACTAACGTCTGCGTTGGCGGCTAGCGGGCTTGCTAGCCCTCTTTTTGCAAAGGAGGCTTTTACTATCTACGGCGCGCCCGCGATGCCTAGCCTCATCATCGGCGTTGCGTGCATGCAGGGGCAGATCGGCAAAAAATACGACGCCAAACTCGAGCTTTGGCGCGATCCCGATCAGCTGCGCGCAGGCGTGGCAAACGGCGAGTACAAGGTCATGATGAGCCCTAGCAACGTGGGGGTGAACCTCGCAAATCAGGGGCGCAAGATCGGTATGGTAAATATCCTCACCGAGGGGCTAAATTTCGTGATGAGCAAGGGCGAGAAGATAACGGAATTTGCGCAGCTGAAGGGCAAAAAGATCGTAATGCCTTTTAAAAACGATATGCTAGACATCATCGTGCGAGCTATAGCGAAAAAGCAGGGCATTAGCGGGCTAAACATCGACTACACCGCTAGCCCCGCAGAGAGCGCGCAGCTGTTTTTAGCCAAGGACTACGACGTCGCGATCACGGTGGAGCCGCTAGCAAGCGCTATGATCTTAAAGGGCAAAGTATCGGGTATCGCTGTGCAGCGAGGGGCAAATTTAAGCGATATGTGGGCGCAGGCGTTTTCGGTAAAGCCCATCATCCCGCAAGCGGGCATCATCGCTGATACCGATTTTTACGCCGCGAAAAAGGCGGATTTTGAAATTTTAAATGCCGATTTGACAGACGCGCTTGCGTGGATCAAGGCAAACAAACAAAGCGCCGCGGCGATCGGGACGAATTTCTTTCCCGCGCCGCCGCCTGCGATATTTATGAGCATCGATACGTCGAATTTGTGCGTCAAAAAGCCTAGCGAGATCAAGGACGAGCTTTTGAAATTTTATGAAATTTTGATGGAATTTAACCCTAAGCTCATCGGCGGCGCGATGCCTAAGGACGAATTTTTTCTATGCTAAAAATCGATAAAATTCGCAAAGCTCAAAACCCCGCGTTTTACGTCATAGACTATCTGTGGGGCGGCTTTGCGAGCCTAGGGGCGGTGTGCTTTTTCATAGCCGTCTGGCAGGTGGCGAGCGAGGCTTACGGGCCGCTTATTCTGCCCGAACCCGCGGCTGTTTTTTCTAAGGCATGCGAAATTTTAAAAAATTTCGCCGAAAACGATCTAGCTCTGTCGCTTAAACGTGCGCTTGCAGGCACCTTTCTCGCGCTTTTTGCGGGGATTTGCAGCGGGCTTGCGGCGGGGTATTTCAAAAGCCTGCGAGCCTTTTTAAACCCGCTAATTACCGTGCTTCTCTCGACGCCGCCCATCGTTTGGATCGTGCTTGCGATATTTTGGTTTCATTTCGGCGATACAAGCGTGCTTTTTACCGTCGTTATCGTCGTCGCGCCGATGACTTTTGCGTCCGCGGCGCAGGCGATGGCTAGCGTGAGCGCCGAATACACCGAGCTTTTCGACAGCTACAAAAGCTCCTTTTTTAAAAAACTGCGCTACCTCTACGCGCCGCACTTAATCGAGCGGCTGCTCCCTGCGATCTACGTCGCGGTCAGCAACGGCGCGAAAGTACTTGTAATGGCGGAGCTTTTGGGCGCGAACGACGGCATCGGCGCAAAGATCGCCGAAGCACGCGTCAATATCGATACGGTCGAGGTCATGGCGTATGTGTGCCTGGTTATAGCCTTTACGGCGCTTTTCGATTATCTCGTGACCAAGCCGCTTCAAATTTTACTGATGCCGTGGAGCAGATGATGCTAAAAATTTCAAATCTACGCTACGAAATTCTGCGCGACGTTATAATTTCAGATTTTTCGCTGCAGCTGCGCTCGGGCGAAGTAAAGACGCTCTTTGGCCCCAGCGGCTGCGGCAAGACCTCGCTTTTGCGGCTAGTCTGCGGGCTGGAGGATAAAAAAAGCGGGCAGATCGAAAACGGCTTTAAAAAAATCAGCTTTTTGTTTCAAGAAAACCGCCTGCTACCAAACCTCACGGCGCTTAAAAATATCGAAATTTTTAGCCCCTCCCGCGTGAGCGAAATTTACGCCCTCGCCGCAAAGATCGGGCTAAGCCCGAGCGATCTGAATAAATTCCCGCGCGAGCTAAGCGGCGGCATGCAAAAGCGCACGGCATTTTTGCGCACGATCCTTAGCGGCTGCGATCTAGCGCTGCTTGATGAGCCGTTTGTAGGTCTAGATCGCGATCTGCGCGGCGTGCTGATCGAAATTTTAGTCTCAAAGATCGAGCGCGAGGGACTTGCCTGCCTTTTGGTGACCCACGACCGCTTCGAGGCCGCACGCCTAAGCCACGAGATCATCGAGCTTGAGCCCAAAGGGATGGGGCTTAGGCGCGTCGTGAGCCTAGATGGGCCGCTAAGCGCGCGCGACGAGCAGTACGAAGAGCGCGTGGTAAACGAGCAGTTTGGGGGAGTGAGCTATTATGAGTAGAAATTTTATCTTTAATGCGCGCAAACAGGGAGGTTCCGCACGAAATTTGAACTTACGTTGCGGCCCGGGCGCAAGTAAGCTCCGCTTTGGCGCGCATCGCGATCCAGACGCGTGCGGACACGGGCTGCCGGGCGCTAGCTGCGACGATCTAGGCATACGCAGACACGAGTTCTTGCGAAGTATTAGATGTCGCGATGTCGGCATGTACATACACAGCCTCTCACAGGATACAGGGCACCGCGGTTTTATCACACCGAAATACGAACTGCGCAGCCGTGCGAACTGCGATTATAGCGTGAGCGTTCTCTTGAGCGGCGCAGTGCGCTACGGCTTTGCTGTGCAAAATTCGACGAAATTTAGCGGCGATACGTACTGCGGCTCTAGCGCGAGTACTTACTTATGGTGTAGCTCTAGCGTGAGCGCTTGCTTACGGCGCGTTGGCACGAACCGAGGTGTCCACTCACGCCGCGATCCCAGCGCGAGCGGTCGTTTGCGACGCAGCTCTAGCACGAACGGCCGTTTGCAATCTAGTATGAGCGGACGCTCGCAGCGCAACTTCAATGCAGGCGTTTGCTTACGGCGCGTTGGCGCGAAGTGGGAGCTCCATTTGTACTGCAAATTTGGCGCGAACCGAGACGCCTTTCCGCATTGTGGTTTTGATGCATGTGGATTAAGCGCGCAGTTCAGCACTCAAAAAGCCGTTTTGGGCGCCTATCGCTCGCTGTTTTGCGATGCAAGTGGACTAGGTAGCGAGCAAAATTCCGCTTTCGGCGCGCATTGCGTGGTGCGGAATTTTTTAAATTTACATGACGCGCGCGATTTTAAGAATTTTGGCTCCGTAAATTTTAATAAATTTGACCTTGCCGCGCTGCAATTTGCAAATTTAAAAAAGCAAATCCGCGCAGGCGAAGGTACCGAGAAGAGCGCCGAGCCGCGCAATTTGACGAGTTTTGGGCGCGAGAGCTGTATGCTGCGCAGACTAGGCTTTGAAAGTAAAATTCTCGCGCCGCGCAGATCCTACTTTGAGAGCGCGGCTGGCATACCGTGCGGGTCTGGCCTCCGGCACAGAGGCTGGGAAGCCGCACAAAATTTTAAACGTTTCGCCCCCGATTTTGCAGAAAATTTTAAAGATTTTACTTGGAGCTTAGAAACTGAGCCCGCGCGAAATTTCAAAATTTCCGCTTTAAATTTTATACAAAATTTTTGGAATTCCGCTCGCGGCAGGGAAGCCGGGTCTATGCAAGGCTTCGGAAATTCGGGCCGAAATTTTGAGCCGAAATTCCCGCAGAGCGCTAAAAATTCCGATCGAAATTTAGAAACCGAGCCTGCACAAAGCTTCAAAAATCAAAATTTCGCGCAGGACTTCTCACAAAACGGTAAAGGCTACGATCAAAATTCCACTCATGGCTTCTCACAAAACGGCAGAAGCGCCGAGCCAAATTCCGAGGCGAGTTTTTCGCAGAGCGTTAAAAATTCCGAACGGAATTTCCCGCTAAGCTTCTTACAAAGCATCAAAAATTCCGATCAAAACCAAAATTTTAAATCTAGTTCCGCGCAAAGCTATGCCGAGCCAAATTCTGTTCAGGACTTCTCTCAAAGCGCTAAAAATTCCGATCGGAATTCCAAAGCTAATTCCACGCAAAATCAAGCAGAGCCCGTTTCGCCACGGGAGCTCAAAAATCCGGAGCCGTGCCCAGCGCAGCGGCTAGGCTTTTACGCGCCTAAATTTAAAGACGAGCGCGCTAGGAATTTTTTCTCCCATCCGATGCGCGCCTTCGTTCTTTGCGCCTGCTTTTTTGCGGCGCTGGGCGCGCTTAGCTTTTTAGCACCCGATGCGCTGGCGATCGATTATGTCGGCGCTCATAAGTTTTACTTTCTATTTTTGGCGCCTTCATGCATCTACGCGGCGTTTTTGCTTACCGCGCTGCCCGATTGGACGAACTTCGAGGGCTCGCTAAAGCCCGTTTCGCTCGCCTTTGCCGCCTGCCTGATCGCAGCTTTTATCGCGAGCTTTTTAAATTTGCGGCTTGCGGCGGCGATTACGGGGCTGTTTTGGGCGGTATTTTTCATCTTTGCGGCATGGCTTTTGTGGCTGGATAGAAACTCGAATAATTTTAGCATCCTGGCGGTCTTAGCGGCGTTTTGCGCCTGCTCTGCGGCCTATGGCGCGAGCGGGGATGAGAAGTTTTTGCTTAGCTTCGTGCATATCAACGTCGCGGCAATCGCCGTCGTAAGCTACCGCATAAGCGTCGTCATCGGCAACGAAGCGCTAAGAGAGGCGGGGCTAAGCGACGCCGTTTTTATTCCAAATTTTATCTACAAAAATTTAGCCGCTTTTCTTGCTTTCGCTTTGGCGCTCGCGACGCCCTTTTTAAGCGAGGCGACATGCGGATTTATCGCGCTTGGCATCGGATTTTTGTTTTTGGCAAAGCTTCGAGAGCTACACTACGTCGAAATTTTAAGCCGCCACTATATGGCGTTTTACTACGCGTTGCAGGCTGCGTGCGCGGCGGGATACCTGTGGCTGGGCTGGGAGCTGATCCGCGGGGGGTACGCTGCCGCGCCGCTGCACGTCATCGCGATCTGCTATATCTACGGAGCGATACTTTTCGTAGGAATGATCGCCGGCCAGCGCCACAGCGGAATTTCGCCGCTAAACTTCCCGCGCCTAAGCCGCACGGCGCTCGTTTTGGCTCTACTCGCGGGGGGCTTAAGAGCCGTTTTTGCGGGCGAGAGCTTTGTTTTATACGTGATGATCCCCTCGGTGCTTTTCATCGCCGCGGTCGCGTTATATCTGATAAATTTCATCCCGATCTTCCTGAAAAATCCTTTCAGCGCGGATCCGGATTGATAATCATCAAAGCGGGCTTGCTAAATTTTAGCTACAATCGATCAAATTTCATTTCAAGGAGAGCTTATGCAACACATCAAAAATATCGACGCCGCTAAGGCCGTAGAGCTTGCTTCGCTAGTCGAAGTATCCCCTCATAAGGTGATTTCGCGCACCCTCGCGCAAAATCCTGCGCTGAATATGACGCTTTTTGCCTTCGACGGCGGCGAGGAGATCAGCTCGCACAAATCCGACGGCGACGCGTTCGTTTACGTGCTTGAGGGCGAGGGCGATTTCACGATCGACGGGCAGAAGCACCGCGTAAAAGCGGGGCAAAGCATCGTCATGCCTGCGGGCTTGCCGCACGCGATCTTCGCGCCGGTGCCGTTTAAGTGGTTTTTAGTGGTGGTTTTTTAGCCTCTAAGTTTAAGGGCGGGTCAAATTTTAAAATTTAGCCCGCCCGCCGCTTCATAAAATTTTATCCGAAATTCCATTCGCAGAGCTGTTCTGTTTGTATCCGTCCACTCCCGATTGCCATCACAAAATTTTAAAATTTAGAAATGTCTAAATTTTACTTTTACAGCGCCCAAAAATTTCGCTGAGTTTGTAAACCGTGCGGGAGCTGAAAATAACGCACCGCGTTTACGCGACGTGCCCCGAAATCGCACGCTTGAGCTCGCATCGCAAGTCAAATCCATAGCTCACGCGTTAAATTTCAAAGTAGCGCCGAGCGTGCAATACATATCGGGCGAATAGAGCAGATGGGTGCCGTAGTAGGGCAAATCCGCCGAGTGCGCGATGCGCGCCTAGCTCATAGATCGAGCGTAAATTTAAAGGCCGTGTCCGACGCGAAATGCACGCCAGACCGGCCTAAATTTTAAAATTTAACTCTCGCTCGGGGTTAGCTCCTTGATTATGAGCTCGGGCGTGATCGTGCCGCGGAAGTTGTTTTTGCTAATCGTAAAGATTGCGTCCACTCGCTCGCCCGCGCGCGGCAAAAAGTCGTAGTTGAAAAACAGCGCCTCGACGCTGCCGCCGTTTTTGTCAAGCGCCATTTTGATATGCTTGCCCTCCTTGCCGATCTCTCTGATGTTGCGGGCGCGGGCGCCTTTGATGCAAAAGAGCGGGCGCGGATTTTTCTGCCCGTAGGGCTCGTAAAATTCTAAAATTTCAAGCAGCTCGAAGTCTATCTGCGACGCGTCCAGCTCGCCCAGCAGATCGTCTTGCGCGCTAAAATCGCTCAGATCTTTAGGCGTAATGCGCTCATTTACGCGCCGCTTAAACTCCTGAAGTAGCGCAGGATCGATCCCCACGCCCGCAGCGCCCTTGTGTCCGCCGAAGGTCGTTAAAATTTCGCTTTGCGAGGAGATCAGCTCTAAAATGTCGAATTTACCGATGCTACGTGCGCTTCCTTTGGCGCGCGAGTCGCTCACGCTAAAGACGATCGCGGGCTTTTTGTAGGTCTTGCTTAGGCGGCTTGCGACGATGCCGATGATGCCTTCGTGCCACTGCGGACCCCACACGACGATGACGTTGTCGCTCGGATCGACGCTTTTTACGATCTCGTCGTAGAGGTTTTTTTCCTCCTCTTTGCGCGAGTTGTTGATGGAATTTATCGTCTCTAGGTAGTGGTTTGCCTCTCTGATATTTTTGGCGCATAGGAAGTTATACGACATCGTCGCATCGTCCATCCGCCCCGTGCAGTTGATTAGCGGCGCGATCGTGTAGCTGATATCGTCGAATTCGAAGTGTTTTTTAAAATAATGTTCCTTAATCGCCTTGAAGCAGGCGCGGTTCGAGCTATTTAGCCGCTTGATGCCGAAGCGCAAAAGCGCGCGGTTCATATCGCGCAGCTCCATCATATCGGCGATTATGGCGATGATGAGGATATCCATCGAGCTTGCCATATCGTAGTTCACGCCGAGGGTTTCTTTTAGCGCGCCTACGAGATACCACGCTACCTGCGCGCCGCAAATTTCGATATTTGGAAAGGTGCAATCGGGCTGCTTCGGATTGATTATTGCGTAAGCTCTCGGCAGCACGGGCGGGGGCATGTGATGATCGGTGATGATGAGATCGATCCCCTTTTGAGCGCAAATTTCGGCGGCTTCCGTCGCGGAGGTGCCGTTATCTACGGTGATGATGAGATCAACATCCTCAAGCTCGCCTATGATCTCGCTGTTTAGCCCGTATCCGTCGGTGAAGCGGTTTGGTATCTTAATAACGTACTCCGCGCCTATTTGATTGAAAAAATCGCTCATTATGACGGTGCTTACGATACCGTCGACGTCGTAATCGCCGACTACGGCTATGCGCTGGTTTTCTTCGATGGCAGTTTTTATGCGCAAAGCCGCCTTATAGGTATCCTTCAGCTCGCAGGGTAAGGGAATTTCAGAAATTTTAGTATGCCGATCGCCCGCAAATCTCGATTTTAAAATTTCCCTTATCTCATTTTTACCTAGCATTTTTTATAGATGCTTCGATAAAGCCCAAAATAGCGGGATTTGGGCGCACTAGACGGCTGGTAAATTCCGGGTGAAACTGCACGCCCAGAAAAAACGGATGGTTTTTTAGCTCGACCGCTTCGATAAGCCCGTCGCTCTCGCCGCAGACGATAAGCCCGTGCTTTTCAAACTCGGCGCGGTACTTCGGATTGGCTTCGTAGCGGTGGCGGTGGCGCTCGCGGATGGTTTTTTGCTCGCCGTAAATTTTACCCAAAAGCGAGCCTTTTTTGACGTCGCAGTCATAGCCGCCCAGCCGCATAGTGCCGCCCATAGGGGATTTGTGCGTGCGGATCTGCTTTTTGCCGCTTGCGTCGATAAAGCTGTCGATGAGGTAGATCACCGGATCTTCGGTCTGCGGGTCAAATTCCGAGGAGTTAGCGTTTTTCAGTTTTAAGACATTGCGCGCAAACTCCACCATTGCAAGCTGCATCCCCAGGCAGATGCCCAAAAATGGCACCTTATGCACCCGCGCGTAGTTTATGGCTAAAATTTTACCCTCTATCCCGCGCGAGCCGAAGCCGCCCGCGACTAAAATTCCGTTTACGTCGCGGAAAATTTCATCCACATTGCTCGCTTCAATTTTTTCGCTGTCGATCCACTTCAAATTTATCCGCGTATCAAGCGTCGCGCCCGCGTGGATGATCCCCTCGGTGAGGGATTTGTAGCTTTCTTTCAGATCGATATATTTGCCCACAAAGGCGATCGTGGTTTCGTTCGTAGGCACGATGACGCGCTTAACGAGGCTGTCCCAGTTGCTCATATCGACTTCGAGCTTGTTTAAGCTTAAAGTCTCCGCGATCGGCGTTAAAATATCCTGTTTCAAAAACGCAAGCGGGATCTGATAGATGCTCGCGCTATCTGGGCTTTCGATGACGCAGTTTTTATCCACGCCGCAGCTTAGCGCGATCTTATCTTTAAGCGCGCGATTTAGCGGCATTTCGGAGCGGCAGATTATCATATCGGGGCTGATACCGATGCGGCGCAGCTCGCCTACGCTATGCTGCGTGGGCTTAGTTTTAAGCTCGCCCGCTACCTTGATGAAAGGCACGAGCGTGAGGTGGATATTCATCGTATTTACTCTGCCAAGCTCCACTCTCATCGCGCGGATCGCCTCTAAAAACGGCAGCCCCTCGATGTCGCCCACGGTGCCTCCGATCTCGACGATCAGCACGTCGTTACCCTCGCCCGCCTTTTTTATGCGGCGCACGATCTCGCCTACGATGTGAGGGATCACCTGGATCGTCTTGCCCAGATAATCGCCCCTGCGCTCCTTTTCGATGACGGAGCTGTAAACTTTGCCCGTGGTGAAGTTGTTGTCTTGGCTTAAATTTTCATCCAAGAACCGCTCATAATGTCCAAGATCCAGATCGGTCTCCGCGCCGTCGTCGGTGACGAAAACCTCTCCGTGCTCCAGCGGGCTCATGGTGCCGGGATCGACGTTGATATAAGGATCCGCCTTTAGGATGCGCACCTTTTGCCCCGCGTGCTTTAAAAGCGTCGCGATCGACGCCGCCGCAATGCCCTTACCCAGCGAGCTCAGCACTCCGCCGGTGACGAAAATATATTTCGTTTGTTTTGCCATAAGTTTTCCTAAATTTTGATATTAATGTCGCGATTATAACTTCTTTTAGGTTAAAGCACACTAAGCTAGAATTTGAAAATTTTAGAAATTTACGGCAAAATACGCACCCAAATAAATTTTAAATTTAAAGGAGAGATGATGAAAAAGATCATCGCGGCTTTAGTGGTCATCGTAGCGCTTATAGTGGGCGTTTTTGTAGCGACGAAGGACGCTAAAACGGGCGTAGCTAAAAGTGTAAACGATAGCATAACCAAAACGGTTGACGGTGCGGTCGGCAAGAGTGCCAGCGCGGCGATTGAGCAGCAGATTGCGGAATTTATCGCTAGAAACGAAATTTTCGAGACTAAGAGCGCTAAATTTTATCCGGGAGATAGCAACTCAAGCGGCTTTATCGAAGGCGTAGTAAAAAAAGAGAAACTACAAAAAAGCCTTGCTGAAGGCTTTAGCAAGCTAAAGGAAAAAGCAGGCGCGCAAGATAGCAACGATACGGACGAGCCGGATCCTGCTAAAATTTTCCCGGAGGATTTTGCTTTTCGCTACGACTACACTATTAAGCATAGCGTAAAAAACGCTGCGGATGGATTTGAGAGCGACGGAATTTTAACGATTAAGACTCCATATTACGCGGAGCCTTGCAAGAAGCTGTTTAAGACTGACGCGCCGCTTAGCACGCATCTAAACTACGGACCTACTGAGGTTAAAATTAGCGCAAAGCTAGCCGATATAAATGTGCTCGAAGATGGCGGAATAGGACGTCTTGCAGGCCTTAGCCTAAACGGCACGAGCGATATGAGCGGTAAAACGATAAAAGCCTTGGGCTTTAAAATCGGTGAAATTTTTATAGACGACGGCAAGGATTCGGGTCTTGATGTGAAGGATCTTATCTATGAGGCAAACTTTAAAAACGGTATCCAAGATCTAGACGACAATATAACTAAGCTCTTTTTGAATGACATAGATTTTGCAGGCAGCACAAAAGAGCTCGTCGTAACTGTAGATAAGCAGCGCTTCGTCGTAGTTACGGATATGAGCACAGAAGGTAGCTACCGCGTAAAAGATGGAATTTTAAATTTCAACGAAAGTGATAAAGCCCAAAGCCTAAAAATCGCTGACGTGCTAGTGCGAAACATCCATTTGGGCGTCGATACCAGCTTTAGCGCCGCACTTTTCGAAAAATATCTGTCTATTATCTCAAATCCGCAAGAAGGCGAAAAATTAGCGGAAAATAAAGAGCTTTTTATGAAGCTGCTAAAAGATGATATGAAAATCAACGTGAATGATTTTTCGTTTGAAAATAGCCTCGGTAAGAAATTTGCTTTTAACGCAAGCGCGCTAGTAGGCGGCTACATCGATGAGACACAGCTTTTTAAGCGCATGAGCTTGGACGGCAAAGCTACGATAAATACGACCATCACGGACTTCCTATCGCCTTATGACAGCTTGCGCGATTTTGCGCCGATGGCAGAAGTTTACGGCTCGCAGTTTCTTAAGCCTGATGGAGATGGGGTTAAGATGGAGTTTAGCTTCGATAAGGCAAGCAACTCTATGATCTTAAACGGAAAGCCTATCCCGCTACCGCACAACTAAATTCTTAAGCTTTGCGGGCGGATTTTAAGCCTGCCCGCAAAGATTTTTGTTTTCCTGCTTTTTCGGCGCAAAATTTCGCAAAACTCCACGTAAATTTTTACCTACAGAATTTCGCGGTGGCGCCATAAAATTTCGCTCGAATTTTACCGCATCGTTTCCGCCCGCCCAGCTAAATCTTAATTCGACAATCGAAAAATTTTATCCTTTAATGACAGATAGGCTTAAGCAATTTTGGCTATAATGCGCGCTTTTGCAGCGCATCTAGCGTAAATTTAAAAGACGGCGGATTTGAGGCATTTATTTTATGCCGCCTATTTTGACGACGTATTTTATATTGGGAAACTAACGCTAAATTTGCATTTTTAAATTTCAAGGAACGATATGAAAGTAATCAAACGCAACGGCAGAACCGAGGAACTTGACGTAAGCAAGATCAAAAAATACACGAGCGAGGCAGTGGAGGGGCTGGAAAACGTAAGCCTTAGCGAGCTTGAGGTGGACGCAAAGATCCAGTTTCGCGATATGATCACCACGGAGGAGATCCAGCAAACCCTCATCAAAACCGCGGTCGAGAAGATCGACGTGGACCGCCCGAACTGGACTTTCGTCGCCGCGCGGTTATTTTTATACGATCTGTATCACAAAGTAACGAGCTTTAGCGGTTATAACAGCCTGCAAGATTACTTCGTTCGCGGCGAGGCGGCGGGTCGCATAATGCTCGGGCTTAAGGAAAAATACGATCTAGAGGATCTAAATTCTTATCTGCAGCCGCAGCGCGATTTGCAGTTTAACTACCTCGGCATCAAGACGCTTTACGATCGCTACCTCATAAAAGATAAAAGCGGCGCGCCGATCGAGCTTCCGCAGCAGATGTTTATGGCGATCGCGATGTTTCTCGCGCAAAACGAGCTTGACTGCCAGAGCTGGGCGAAAAAATTTTACGATCTTATATCTAAATTTGAAGTCATGCTGGCTACTCCGACGCTCTCAAACGCCCGCACGACGCGACATCAGCTAAGCAGCTGCTACGTGGGCTCCACGCCCGATAATATCGAAGGAATTTTCGATAGCTACAAGGAGATGGCGCTTCTGAGCAAATTCGGCGGCGGTATCGGCTGGGACTGGTGCAAGGTGCGCGCGATGGGCGGCAGCATCGACGGGCATAAAAACGCCGCGGGCGGCATCATACCGTTTTTAAAGATTACCAACGACATCGCAGTCGCCGTCGATCAGCTGGGCACGCGCAAGGGCGCTATCGCCGTGTATATCGAGCCGTGGCATATGGACGTGAGCGACTTCCTCGATCTGCGCAAAAACTCGGGCGAGGAGAGGCGCCGCGCGCATGAAATTTTCCCCGCGCTGTGGATAAACGATCTGTTTATGAAAAGGCTTCAAAACGGCGGCAAGTGGACGCTCTTTGATCCCGCTGAAGTAATCGATCTAAGCGATCTATATGGCGCGGAATTTGAGGCGCGCTACGAGCAGTACGAGGCCGATGATAAAATTTCAAAATCCACCATCCTGGCAAAGGAGCTTTGGAAGAAAATTTTAACGAGTTACTTTGAGACCGGAATGCCCTTTTTATGCTTCAAAGATAACGCCAACCGCATCAATCCAAACGCGCATCAAGGCCTGATTCGAAGCTCAAATTTATGCACGGAGATCTTTCAAAACACGGCGCCGAACCACTACAAAATCAAAGTCGTTTTTGCTGACGGTAGCGAGAGGCTGTTTGAGGAAAACGAAGATGTAAGAACCGACGCGGGCATCGTAAAAAAGGCGAAAAAGATCACCGCGCTAGACACGCTGGGCGGTAAAGAAATTTTTATCGTAGAAAAGGGCTGCGACGAGGGCGCGACGGCGGTTTGCAACCTCGCAAGCGTAAATTTAAGCAAAATCAACAGCCGCGAGGAGATAGCTCGCGTGATGCCGATCGCCGTGCGGATGCTAGATAACGTCATCGATCTAAATTTTTACCCGCACGCCAAGGTCAAACACACCAATCTAAAAACCCGCGCGATAGGGCTCGGCGTGATGGGCGAGGCGCAGATGCTGGCCGAGCGCGGCGTGAAGTGGGGCAGCTACGAGCACTTCGAGCTGATCGATAGGATAATGGAAAACGTGAGCTTTAACGCGATCAAAGCAAGCTCAAATTTAGCCGTAGAAAAGGGCAAATACCCTGATTTTGCGGGTTCGAAGTGGAGCGAAGGAATTTTCCCGATCGATTTAGCGAACGAAAACGCCAAAGCGCTCGTTAAGCGCGGCGGGCTTTTTGAGCAGAGCGGCTGCGACTGGGACGGGCTGCGCGAAAAAGTAAAGCGCGACGGCATGCGAAACGGCTACCTGATGGCGATCGCGCCGACATCGAGTATCAGCATACTCGTAGGCACCACGCAGACGATCGAGCCAGTGTATAAGCGCAAGTGGTTCGAGCATAATCTAAGCGGCATGATCCCGGTCGTCGTGCCGAATTTAAGCCCAAAAACATGGCAAGCCTACGTACCTGCGTACGAACTCGATCAGCGCCTGCTCGTAAAAGCGGGCGCCATCCGCCAAAAATGGATCGATCAAGGTCAGAGCCTAAATATCTTCATGAGCCTAGACAAAGCTAGCGGCGGCTATTTGAGCGAAATTTACACGCTTGCGTGGCAGCTAGGGCTAAAATCGACCTACTACCTGCGCTCCGAAAGCCCCGATAGCGAGAAGCTAAACAACGTCGCCGATCGCTCGATCGAGTGCGAGGGGTGTCAGTAAATATTTATTCGCCGCGCTAGAAAATTTACGCTCGCAACTAGATGGCGAAAACGGCGT
>ERZ773035.1620-NODE-1620-length-16012-cov-4.337657_pt1 | contig 16012 bp, 27 predicted proteins | sample MGYA00511487_ERZ773035 | MGnify/ENA primary metagenome ERZ773035 (study PRJEB29015, sample SAMEA2737985) | human oral metagenome | biome: human oral; feature: human-associated habitat; material: dental | place: China | collected 2024 ...
ACCGCAGCTTGTTCAAAGACGGTTTCAATATTCAAGATATCGCAGGCGTTCGTGTAGTTGAGCCTTCTGAGCTGTCTGATCTTGGTCTGCTGAGACGAAGACAGAATGGTCTTGGCTCGTGGTGAAGCCATCTCACGAACGTGATCAGCATCAGCATTCGCAATGAGTTCGCTCAAGAAGTTCTCTGTGATAGCGCCGTGCTGGACGGCTTCCCACTCCTTGCCAGTGAACGTGACACGATAGTGGTCAGCACCGACTCTGAGACGAGCGTCCTGGATGAGGCGCCTCTCGAGTTTGGCCCGGCGGTCCAAATCATCCCGGAGGTCGGGGTCATCCTGCATGGCGAGACGCAACTTCGCGTTAGCCACAACCTGAGCCTGACGCTCAAGGGGCTTGCCGGCATAGGCCCGCTTCAGTTTGGCCCGGAGGCTTTCGACCTCGGGGCTGTACTGCTTGGCCGCTGTCGGGGAGTACGGGGTCTTTCCAACACGCAGGGAGGACTTCCTCGCCTGGTTACCCAGGGCCTTCATGGCATTGGCGTGATCCGCATAGGCCGACTCCATAGGAGTGCCCGACGACAGACGATGGGCGTTGGAGACACGACTCATCTTGGGGACGGTCTGCATCTCCATGACCTTCTCGTCAGTGACGACCCACTCGCCGGTCTTAGGGTCCTTGTACTTCTTGTACTTGAACGCCCCCGTCGGAACCATGACCTTGCGCCCGGTCCTCGGGTCGATAGGTCCGCCTTCTGAGGCGCGACGGGGTCGTTCCTGCTCGATGTACACAGGGCTCTTCGAACGGCTGAGCAGAGTAGAGGCACCGCCCTTGGGCTGGTACTTCTTCTTCAGCTGGGCGATGCCGTTGTCCTTCTCGGACTGCTTGTAGTCGAGTCGGTGCTTAGCGGCGTCGATCACGACCATGGAGTGCCTGACGGCGCGGGCGACTTCTGTCGGCGTGGCGCCCCTGAGCTGCATGTCGGTGATGAGGTTGGAGACGACACCCATCTGTTTCTGGGTGTACTTCTTCGACATCACCTTCATACCGGGTCGATAGGGGTATGCCCTCTTCGGGTCGAAGCCCTCAAGACCCTTCAGCGGCGGAGACGACTTGACCTTGCCGTCGTTGTTGGGGATCACCAGAACCGAGTCGCCGTCGAAGTCGGCGCCCGAAAGACGCTCGGCGACGGACGGGTGGATCCCGATGGCGTCCCGGGCGTTCTTGCCCACACGGCGCTGCGCACCCATGTGCTTGTTGTTCACGGTGAGGACCGGGATCTCGAACGGCCCGGCGTGCGGGAACCGAACAAGGGCCACCGTCTCGCCGTGACGATAGTTGGGCGCGTAGACCTCCTTGGGGCTAATGCTCGGAACGGGCAGAATCACCTGAGAGGCCTGTCTCGGGTAAGCAGCGGCCTTGAGATCGACCGACTTGCCGTCGCAGGAGTCCGCGAACGCCAGAAGGAGCTTACGACGCACCACGGGGTTGGTGATGGCCATGATGGCCTCGTACTCCCGCTGCATCCGCTTCTGCGTGACAGCGAGCTGCTTCTTGGCCTCGGAAAGGCGCTGCTTGCCGAGGTACTGGGAAGCCAGAGCGCGATTCCAGTCGTCCCAGTCGCCCTCCTCATGCACGTAGTTGAGGGCGGAGAGGCGCTTGCGACCGGTCTTAGGGTCGATGTAGCGCTTCTGGGTGATGGTCGACCCGAATGGGTTGGTGGGGTCGTTCTTGTCGATGGGCTTGAGGACGGTGTGGTCCTTAGGGCCGAGAACGGGGGTTCCGCGCTTCTTGTTCGTGTTGAAGCGGATATCCACTCCGTCCGGCATGTTGTCGGAGTACACCGCCATGCCCTTGAGGTAGTGAGAACCATCGACGAGGATGCGCACCTGGGCGTAACGGCCGTTGGCGATCTCGAGGCCGGGTACCTTCCGGCGGAGTTCGATAACGCCGTCCATGTCTGTACCGCCGTCCTCGGCATAGCGCACCTTGAGGCGCTTGGAGGACACGGACACGGGCTTCTGGAGGGCGCCGATGACGTGTCCCGCCTCGTCGATGGTGACCCTGGGGGCCCTGACGTTCGCCTTGTTGGCGATGGCCTCTTTGAACGTGGTCCCAGGCGGGCAGAGCACCTTGAGCTCGGTGAACTGCTCCTTGCGCCCCAGTTGCTTGACACGGAGGGTGTACGACTCGTACCCCTCGTCCTTGAGCATCTGAACCGCGGTCTTGAGCTGGGTGGTGGACACGCCGAGGGCGATCTCAGTGCCCAGGCCGTAGTCGATGAACTTGTCCTGGGCGACGGCGGCCTCGAGGACGGCTTTGGCCTCCTGGGCCTTGGTCGTCTTGGTGAGGATGCCGCCCTCAGCGAGCTTCTTGGCGGTGGCGGCCGAAACGCCGAGTCTTTCGGCGATGGCGCCGTACGAGGAGCCCTTCTCCCGCATCTGGCGGGCGATAGCGATGTCCCCTTCCCGCTTGGCGCTCTTGGCCGCGGTCTTGCGGGCCCGGAGCTGAGCGGTGTTCATTCCGAGGGCCTTGGCGGCCTCGACCTCGCTCATCCCCTCCTTCTTCATGAGGCGATCGACCTCGGCGAGGAAGGTGGTGGAGCTCTGATACGGGTTCTCGCCGGATCCCCACTTGTAGCGTCCCGAGTGGGGGACGGATCCCTCGTGCGGTGTGCCGGCGTGCTCGACGTGGAGGTCGCCGTTCTCGTCGATGATGATCACTGGCCCCCCTTGAGCTCCTCGATGATCTTGTCGAAGTGCCGGATAGCGCCCATGATGCGGGCGATCTCCTCCGGCTCGGTCTCCTCGGTGAGGATGTCGTCGTTCTGGTAGATGCGGAGATCCATATCCAGCTCGAACGGGCTCATGTCGTACTCGAGGCAGAACAGAGCCGCATAGACGTGGAGCTGAGCCATCGAAGCGGGAGTGGTGCCCGTCTTGAGGTCGTGGATGCGCAGACGCTTCTGCTTCTCCTCGAAGGAGATGGCGTCGGCGGTCCCGAACGCGTTCACACTGTAGAACAGAACCTGTTCGGGAGTCATCCTGAATCCGATGGCGTCGTTAACGTACATGTTGAACGTGGCGCGGTTTCTGGGCATGCGCATACCCAGTCGGATGTGCTCGGCCGCGAGCGCGTGGAGTCTCGTACCGAGGGCAGCGGCCTGAGCTGTTCTGTAAGCTGCTGCGAGGCGCTCGTCGGAGTAGTTGATCCAGTGGCACCTCGAAGCCCCCAGGAAGGCGTGCTCGCCCTGGAGGCGCGGATGGTCAGCGAAGCGCATCCAGGATCTCCTCCACGTTACCGGGGTGGATGGTGGCGGTGTAGTGCTCCATGCCGCGGAGCCTCTCGAGGTACCACTCCTGGTTGGGCTGGTAGTCGGAGGGCGCGGGTTCGGTGCGCTTCACCTCGAGGAGGGCGACCTTGCCTCCGGGAAGGAGGACGGTGAGGTCGGGGATGCCCTGCTGATGGGCGGAGTCGTTCTTGAGGACGATGGCTCCGAACTCGTCGCGCAGTCTGGCGACGAGACGGCGCTGGAAGTCTCGTTCAAGCGGTGGGGTGGTCATATCTTGCTCCTTTCCATGACCTGAAGCCCGTAGAGGCCTGACGGCCTGTAATAGGTCGTCGGGACAACATGGTCTTCACTATGGGCCGTGTGTTTTAACTACTGAGGCGCAGTAGTAAAGGCGGCGGTTAGTGAAGGCAAAACTCTATCCCGTATGGGATAGAGGGTCGAGGTTACTTGTTCTGCTGGCGGATCTTGGCCTCCAGGTTGCGTTCGAGCTCGGCAGTGCTGCGGTTGATCTCGAGGGTGGCCTCGGTGTAAGCTGTCGCCACTTCGGCGGAGCTCATGGCCTTATTGGTCATGAAGAGAGTCCACAGCGTCGATGCTGCGAGTGCGATGAGGTCCATGACGGATTCCTTTCAGGTAGTAGTTCCTCACTATGGGACGTGTGAAAACCCTATCCCGTGTAGGATAGGGATCGAGGGTTACTTGGCGTTGGATCGGTCATTGGCGATGGCGATCGCCTGGTCGATGTCCTTCTCGATCGGGCTGGTCGCGGTCTCCTTGCCCCAGCCGGGCATGAGCCGGGGGGAGACGTAGAGGCCGACGAACAGACCGAGGAGGTGGACGACGATCAGGTCGAAGGGGGTGAAGCACATGACGGTGTTCCTTTCGGTTGAGTGTTCCTCACTACAGGCCTTGTGAAAACTCTACTCCTTGTGGGAGTAGAGGATCGAGGGTTACTTGGTCTTGGGGACGCGGACGATGACCAGTCGCTTGTTCAGCTCGTCGAGTTCCTTCTGGATGTACGTCTTGGGCTTGCGCTGGACGGCCTCCTGGGCGGAGGCGACGGCGACGCCCTCGATGAAGTGGCACCAGAAGGTTCCGACGAGCTGAGAGATGATGGCGGGTGTCATGAGGTGTCCTTTCGTAGTAGTTCCTCACTATGGGACGTGTGATTCGTACGTGGCGCACGGGCGTGTTGGGGCGCGCACGTAATCTTGTGGAAGGAGGGGCTGGAGTTTCGTATTACACGGCGTGGCCCAGTCTTGGCCCAGTTTGGCCCAGTTTCCCTATTCTACTATATAAGTACTAAAACTCTTCATACGATAATGGGAAGTTCTTCAAAACTGGGCCACGACCTGGACTTTTCCGCGTCATTCCAACGAAAAGTCCTGGCCCAGCTTGTGGCCCAGTTTTTGGCCATTCTGGGCCAGCCCCGACTTTTCCGCGTCATTCCAACGAAAAGTCCTGGCCCACTTTTGAGCAAAACTGGGCCAAAACTGGGCCAAACTGGGCCAGCTGGGCCAAAAACTGGGCCAAGGCTGATTTTCGTATTACGTAATGGGCCAGAAAACTGGGCCACTGGCCCACCTCTGGCCCAGGTTTGCGTTACAAACTGGGCCACGCTTTTTCAGCTCAGAGCGAACATACCGAGGCCGAAAACTCCAATCCCTGTGAGAGGTTGGAGTCCGAGACGTCACTCGTCGGCGACTCTCGTCATAGCGGCGTGCACGCAGCAGTGGAGGATGTAGTTCCTCGGCCACTCCGTCTCGCTGTACGGCACGCCGATGAAGCACCCGTGGTACGCGACCCAGTACCCCCTCACCCCGGGGGCGATCAGTTCCGGATCGGGCACATCAGGGATCAGCTCGGTCAAGAGCTTCTCCCCCGCGTCGAAGAGGGCGTCGTTCCGTGAGCCGGTCCAAGGATCGAGCGTGCGGTGAATGATGCCGTGGATGTGGTCGACATCGTCGTTCGCGACGAAGTGGTCGATAACCATCTCAAGGGTCGTGATGATCATGGCGGGTCCTTTCAAGTTCAGGTCGGTCCGTGAAACTCCCACCCCGTGTGGAGTGGGAGATGAGAGTCACTTCTTGCGGGTGAGTTCCTTCATGGCATTGTACAGGACATACGTCCTGACGCACCTGATCGCCCTGCGAGACAGGCGCGGGAGGAGGTAGTCGATGCGAGTGGTGAGGTCCATGATGGTCCTTTCTAGTTGTTGTTCTCACTATACGCCGTGTGAAAGTCAAAGACGCCGATCCGTGCGGATCAGCGATGTCTATGGTTTACCAGGCCCAAGTGGGCGTGGCGGCCATGGACTCGTTGATGACACGGATCTGGGTCTCGAGCTGGTTGATGGTGTCCTTCAGTTCAAGTCGACGAAGCGGGTTCCAGCGTGAAGTCACCTTCAGTTCGAGCTCGGCGCGCTCCTTCTGGGTAAGGAGGGTGTCGAGAGCGTCGAAGGTCTCACGCAGGGCGGTGCTGACGTAGATGTTCATGAGAGGGGTCCTTTCTAGTTGTTCTCACTATACCCCCTGTAAAAATTGATGTTCCTGCGACTACTGGGGCGAAAACCCTATCCCGTGTGAAGGGGATAGGGGTCGAGGGTCACTTCTCAGTGGTCCTCCGACGCAATGAGCGGGGCTCGTCGGTGATGATCGTGCTGGGGATCTCCCAGTCGGTCTGGACGAAGTCGCCGTCGATCAGGATCTGGCGGCGCTGGTCGAGAACCCCCACCGCGCCGCCCGGGGTGGACAGCAGGATCTGGGTCTCAGTCATGTACGGCCACTCGCTCCCCTTACGGACCTTGAACGAGTCCAAGCGCCCCTTGTCCATGAGGCTCTCCATGACGATGCGCATTGTTGTGTTCCTTTCTGTTGCGCGTCTGTCAGTTGTTGGTGATCTTGTCGTAGATCGGAAGGTACTTCTCCCGCAGCTCCGACATCGAGGGGCGCCCGACATCGTACCGCAGCTTCTCGTCCCCCACGATCTCCACGGCGGTGGTGTAGTCCTCGTGGATGGGGTTCCCGTCGATGGTCAGTCGCATCTTCTTGAGGCGGACGTTGTGCTTGTGACTCAGCTCGTACAGGCCCTCCGCCCGCGTGATGTCGTACGCCCATCCGATGGCGCGGTACACCTCGCCGACGAGGAGGACTCCGTCGCCTCGCCAGTCGATCCTCTTGATGGTCGAGGCGTGCCCGAACTGGATCATGACCCCCTTGCCCCGTTCGAGGACCACGGGCTCGCCGTCCTCTCCTCGGAACATCAGAATCCAGTGCTCGCCGTCCTCTCCCGGGGTGGAGTTCCAGCTCGTCTCCCACCAGACGGGGCATCCCTGAAGGAGCTTGGGCGCCTCGTTGATCAGGCGCTCCAGGACCTCGTTGAAGTTCAGAGCCTCGGGCCACCTGACGTGGATGCAGAGGCCGATCGTGCCGATCTCGCGCATTTCGATCACACCTCGTCCGAGATCTCGTCGGCGTCGAACATGATGCAGAGGGTCCGGTCCGTCTCCCAGCTCTCGACAGGGCGGACGAGATTGCTGTTAGCGAGGATCCACTTTCCGGGGTCGATCGTCTTTCCGTTGACGAGGATCTTGCCGTCCCTGATCACCACCTTCGCGTCGTAGCACGAGGTCAGGGCGATGAGGTCGCTCATGTTCCGAGTGTTGTAGAGGTGCCCCGGGCACTTGTCGAACAGCTTCCTCTCCTCAAGGGGCATGTCGGCGGCCTCACGACTCTTAGTGGGCCCGCCGGACTCGAAGCGCAGGCTGTCGCCACGGCGGAGCTCGAACACCATGCCGTCGGGCATGAGGATGTCGATACGGTACCCCCGGCTGTCGGTGTCGACGCTCCACTGGGCGATGGTGCCGTCGTTCAGCAGCGACACGAGGTCGGCCGCCATGTCCTCGATGTCGAGACCGGGGACCCAGTTGAACTGGACGGCCTTGGTGTTCTTGATGATGGATCGCATTGTCGTGTTCCTTTCTCAGATGAGTGCGAGTCGCTTGCAGATATGAGTGGGCGGCTGTTCAGCCATGGCGAACCGCAGACGGCACTGGTGAGCCGCCCGCGCGTTGTCGACCAGGTCGAGGCCGGGATTGAGCCTGAAGGGCGCCTTGGCCAGCCGCAGGCCGAGGGGCTTCTCCAGGTCGCTGACGAGCATCCAGCATCCCCACCACGTCGGCACGAGGTCGACCGGGATGTCAGCGGGCTTGTAGATGACGACTCGTCCCATACTAGGCGAGACCAGCGCGTAGTCGCCCTCCCGGGCGAGCACGAGACCGTACCGGCAGATCGCCGATTCGCAGTCGCACTCGCCCGGGTTCAGCTCGACCTTGTAGAGATACGACGTGGCCTCGCTGTGGCCCATCACGTACCCCTGAGGCAGGGCGGGGTAGTAGATATCAGTGGCGCTCACCAGCGCGCCTCCGCCACGTCCCTGCTCCACCAGTCGGCCCGGACCTCGCCGGGGTCGCGGAGCTCCCGCTCGGGGAAGACGGCCTTGACCTCGGCGTCCATCTCCTCCGCGAGGGCTTCCACGCTGGCGGCGAACGTCACCCACTGTCGGGATCCGTCACGGTGCTTGATGAGGCACGCCGGACGCCCGTTCAGGTCCCGCGGGGCGACGTACCCGTCGATCGTCACGCCCTTCTCGGTGACGGCGACCGCGTAGTTCGTCCGGGCCGCCAGCTCCTCGAGGTCGGATGCGACCGTCGTGTCGTACCACTCGGCGACGATCTCCTCCCCCTCGAACTCGGCCACGATCCCGTGCTCCCAGTGGGGGTCGTCAGGCAGCATCCCCTGGCAGTCCACGAGGGCCTGGAGGTCGTTGCCGCAGCGCACCTCCGTGACCTTCCCAGTGGCGAGGTGCTCGATCTCCCAGTAGAGCTCGTGGGCTTCGTCGTCCCACACAGGAGCGAACTCGAATGCCCCGATCGTGAGTCGCCGCTGGAGGATCTCCCCGACCCACTCCGCCGAGCAGTTCTCGGGCCACTTGACCTCGAACCGCCTGATCTTCTTGATGAACTCGTACATGTCAGTGTTCCTTTCTGCTGGTGTTGTCCATGTCAGTACACGTCCTGGTAGTCGTCTCCGCTGTACTCCTTGACGACCTTCTTGAGGTCCTCGTGCTTCGGCAGGGTCCTCCACTCGCCGTCGGCGTTCTTGACGTGGTAGACGCCCAGGGAGATCTCGCCCCTGGACTTACCGTCCCTGTCGACGCTCCTGATCGTGCCGTCGCGCATGACCCTGATCGGGAAGTGCTTCGAGTACTCGACGATGTCACGCCCCTTCGACAGGTCGAGCAGGACGGCCACCGCCTCCATCCCGGGGATCAGCTCCCACAGGATCCCCTCATCGCTCTGATTTCCGAGCCGGACGCCCGAAGGGTTCTCCAGATCCACGGCGTGCTGGGGGTCGATCTCGATGATCTTGCCGTGCACGAGCGGGACGTGGACGCCATCCGCCCCGGCCAGACCGATCACGCCGTTGTTCAGCTCGATCGAGGCGATGTTCCCCCCGACCGGCTGAATCTGGAGCCGGCGCAGACTCTTCGCCGCGTCCTCGTACTTGGCGTTGACGTCCAGTTTGACGCGGAACCGGTTGATCCGCTTGTTGATGACGATCATGCTGCTCCTTTCTGAGCGTTCTCGTAGACCCTCTCGTTGAAGGTCTCCTTACGATCGAGGCACGCCAGCACTGCGTTGTCGATCGTGCTGTCCGTCATGAGACGGTAGTAGTGGAGCTCGTCGAACGGCGTGTTCATCCGGTCGATCCGCCCCATCGCCTGCTCCTGCTGCCGCCAGGAATATGGCAGTGAGTAGAGGATGGCGATGTTGGTGCTGATGCAGTTCCAGGCGTCGGCGGACTGGTACTGCACGATGTAGGCCCACGGCTCCTTCGAGACGGGGACGGGGTCATGACGGTGGCCGTTGCGCTGCCCGTAGGAGCGCCCCAGACGCTCACAGACGGCCTTGATCGCCTCCAGCTCGTAGTTGTACGAGTAGAAGACGAGGGCCCGTGGATGCCCCTTGAGGAGTCTCTCAAGGGCCTCTTCGCGACAGACGTTCTCCAGGACGATGCGCCTCTGGACCCGGCAGAGCTCACCGGCGTCCATCATCGGCCGAAGCTCAAAAGGGTTCCAGCGCTTCCTCGTGACCTCGGCGTACTTCCGCGAATCGTACGACACCAGCTCGTCATGAACCATTCGCGAGACGGGATTCGGCGAGGCCAGATATACGCAGATCGCATCCTGGCACCTCTCGAGGCGGTCCTCCTCGATGTAGCGCTTGATTCGGGGGTACCTCGTGTGAGGGTCCCAGACCACGTGCCTGTCGGTGAACTGCGTCCTGGTCCTGTAGAACCCGTTCGCGATGAACAGCGGAAGCCAGTCGATCCAGACGTCCCCCGGTGTGGCGGAGAGCAGGACCCAGTCGTTCCGCTTGGCGATCTTCAGGAACGACTTCACCCACTTCCCGGACCCCGATACACGCTGCTCGTCGAAGATGACGAAGCAGCCCTCGAGGTACTCGAAATCCTTGATCTTGTTCCAGGAGATCACCCTTTCGGGGGGCAGGTACATGCCCATCTTGGCCATGTCCGCCTCCCATTCCATGGCGTCCCGCTTGGCGGGCGTCGTGACGATGTACAGGTACTGATTAGGATGGGCCTTGAGCCAGTACCCGAGTGCCGTCATGGTCTTCCCGGAGCCCGTCCGGCCCAGGAGAACGCAGCCGTCGTGCATACGATCAACAGCGTCCCTCTGGGCCGGACGAAGCTTCTTGAGGGCGTACTCGATCATCTATTCCATTCCCGGAATGGTGTAGATGTACTTCCGCATGAGATCGCGGACGTAGACCGTCTTCCCGCCGGACATGACCCACGGCCCGCTGACCTTCCCGCCGGCGCGGATCTTGAGCAGGTGGTTGCCCTCTCGACATCTCACCCGCCCTCTGTTCGAGATACGGACCCCCTCCTCCGGGCAGGGCACCCAGATCTCCACGTCCTCCGCTCGGACGTAGTACTTCGTCCGGTTGGGGGCGACGCGCCTGCGAACGGCAATGAGGTCGTCCGGCGTGGTCGTCGTGGGCGTGGTGATGAAGGATCCGGTGAGGTAGGAGTAGAAGATCTCCCTCCCCGCGCGCCAGGTGTACGGCTGCGGCTCGAAGATATCGACTCCTCCCTTCCACGCGAACCAGTCGTTCGGGGACAGTCCGTGGTCCTCGAAGAAGCCGGCGAGACTGTCCCGGACCTTCTTGCGAGTGGGGACCTTCGTCTTGAATCCCTCGTAGCAGAGCACGAGCTCATTCGGATCGAGCATCATTCCTCCTTGTAGAAGTGCGTCCACCAGCCCTGGATGGTGCACACGTATCCGGTTCGAGTCTTCAGCCGGATATCGGGCATGTCGTCGCGTCCGGGTCCGTACCTCTGGACCTCGATCCGGCCAGTCTCCGCCGAGTAGACGTAGATGCAGACGTTGTTGGTCTCGGACACCTCCGGGAGAGCGCTCTCGTCGAGTCCGAAGATGCCCAGCCACAGCTTGACGAACTGCGGCGGCGCCACCGTGGCCAGAATCGAGTAGATGATCTTGCGCTCCATGGCGCGTTCCTTTCTCGAGGACACGGACTCAGCCGTTCCGGAAGAGATCCATCCGCCACGGGGTGGACACAACAGTATGCTCGGCCGTGATCCGTCCCGTGAAGATGTCGGGCCACCTGTTCAGAACGGACGTCACGTCCATCCAGGAGACGGTCGTCCTGCCGGGCTCGTACACGAAGTACCCGACCCGCCTCGTCAGGGGCGGCATGTCGGTCCAGGACAGACCGTGCCCCGCAAGGAAAGCGTCCAGGACCTCCTTCGGGGCCGTGGACGAGACGATCGAGACGACGAGGGCGTTCACTTCTCCCCCTTCACGAGACTCTGGACGCCGTAGGTCGCGTTGAGGCGAACCTTGACGTTGTTGATGTAGTCGATGATGTTCGTCTTGATCTTGTCGTTGTCCATGGTTGTTTCCTCTCAGACGTAGAAGACCATGCGGTAGGGGGACAGGCGCAGCGGCTCGATGCTGCCGTTGACCCCTGTGATGAACCCCCTGTCCTTGACGGACAGCCTCTGCTTCCTGTGGTCGTAGACGAGCCAGGTGGATTCTGCGGCGCCGATGGTCTGCCCCTTGTCGGTGATCAGCTCGATGACGTTCTCCCCGTACGGGTTGGCTCGGTACCCCCACCCCTCGGGCAGGAACTCCTCGAGGAAGAGGTCGAGCTCCCCCTCCGGCGCTGCGGAAAGCACCACGGAATATCGCCGAACACTCATGACGGTTCCTTTCTGAAATTGAGTCTCGGCCGAGTCGTACGACCGTGAATGGCGTTGGAAACTGTGGCGGCGGAGATGTCGAAGTGCTCCGCCGCGGCCTTCGCGTTCGGGAATACGGCTCCCGAGTCCGTGTGGACGACCCGCCCTCGATAGGGGGCCGCCCTGTAGCGGGGGGTCTTGTCGAAATACGGCTCCCACTCCTTGGGCAGCTCGATTCCGAAGCAGCGCGAGACAAGGCGCCTCACGCTGTGCCAGGACCCCCCGCACAGAACATACCAGTCCTCGCCGATGGTGCCGTGAAGGCGCGCCGGCTTGAGGAACTTGTGGGCGCTGATCGAGTAGATCCGGCCGTGGGACGAGATCTCCATCGGCCAGTTCGTGACTCGGGCCCACTCCTCGTCCAGGTACTCAGATGCCATACTTCGACATCAGCCTGTCGGGACGGCAGACGACGTACATCGAGTCGATGTACGCGGACGTGTACCCCCTGAACTCGTAAGGGGTGAACGTGATGTCGACGAAGTCGATGTCGAGGCGGTCGATCTCGCCGACCTCCTCGGCGGACAGGAGGCGCCTGGACCACTCCTGAGGCGGGGTGCCGTCCTCGGCCATCAGCAGGACGATCTTGGGGTCGCCGCGACCGCCGTAGGAGGCCTTGACGACCAGGATATCGACCCCCTGGTCATCTTCGAATCCCTCACGACCGTCGAGGTGGCGGATGCGGAATCCGCGCTCGGTCAGTGCCTGGACCATATCTGGCGGCACGACGACCGAGGCATTGGGCTTGGGTGTCTGGTTGAACTTGTCCGGTGCTCCCGAGAAGTTGGGGAACATCAGACGAGTGCCCTCGATAGTGAATCGTTCGCGAGCCATCAGATGCCCCCGTTCGAGAAGAAGACGAAGAACGCGACGATCGTGAAGAGGCTCGCCACGGACATGAACAGGAAGCCGCCGCAGAAGAGCCCCGTGGCGGCGTTCCCGTACTTCTTGGCGTTCATGCAGTCGAGCACGAACGCGATGAGCATCATGAGGGTGCCCGCCAGATACAGCGCCAGGCAGGACGCTCCGAAGGGGATGAGAATGTGGTTCACCGCGTTTTCCTTTCAGTTGATGAGGATATAGAGGTCGAACATGAACCCGAGGAATGCGAGCGCTTCGAGCCAGTCGGCGAACCGATCGTGTCGGGTGTCGAGCGGAAGGCTCAGTACGAGCAGGATCGCCGGGGTCATGAAGATCAGGAATGCTAGCGAGGTGCCCATGCGATACCGATAATGACCGTGAACAGGATCGCGAAGTAGGTCAGTCCGAAGATGACATGCGCGATCGGCTCGGCTTTCTTCGAGTTGATTCCGACGATCGCGGATGCGAACAGCAGGATGGTCTCGGTGATGAAGACGTGTAGTAGCATAGTCCTCCTGACGTCCTCAGCCCGTGTGGACTGAGGGTAGAGATGGTCAGATGAGTGCGGCCGTAACGTGTTCGGCCATCGCCTCGAAGATCGCGATAGTCACCGCGACTCGAGTCAGCAGCCACGCTGTCAGGCGCTTCGCGGTCTCCTTCCCGCCGCCGAGGCGTACGATCGCGAGGATCGGCGCGGTGGCGACGAAGATGACGAGACAGACGATATAGCCCGCGGCAAGCGTGGTCGCAGTCACTACGATCGCGGCAACGTGCCTAACGATCGAGACGAGGGCGTCGGACATTGTTGGTCCTTTCTCGAGGCTGATTGTTCTCACTATGGCCCATGTGGAATATCAGCCTCGAGAAAGCTCCTGGCCCGTGTGGGTCAGGAGGTTTGAGGTGGTCAGTGGTGGCAGTAGGAGCAGGTGCAGGCGTTCTTCTTGTGGTTCCTCCTCTCGATGCGCTTCGCAGCCCAGTCGAAGGGGGACCGCTTGCCGAGCACAAAGGCGCAGCAAGCGATCGTCCCCACGAGGACGATGAGGTGCTTAGCGATGGAGAAGATGAAGTCGAAGATGAACATGGTAGCGTTCCTTTCTCGGGGCTGATTGTTCTCACTATGCGCCGTGCAAAAACTACGCCAGAAGCTCATCCATCGGGACGTACTTCTCGATCGTCCTGACCGCCTCATCCGCCTTGGCGAGGGCGAACGTGTCGTCGACGCGGGATGTGCCGTACGACTGCGCGTCCTCCTCCAGCATCCACCTGTACCCCTTACTTGACGGGGCGCTGTAGTACTTGCCATCCCGGAGCACCTCAAGGATACCGCCGGGAGCATTCTCCTTCACGGGTACGAAGGATCCGATACGCCCCACGAAGGCGCGTTGCGGATTGTCCTCCGTCCCGTAATTGAGGTACAGTGCCCCCTTGTGCACCTGCCGGGTCTCGGTGTAGTCCGCCATGGTGTAATGCGGCTCCACGTCCGACCCGAACAGGGACTTGAAGACGAACGGGTGCTGGAACTGCGCACCGGTCGCGTGCCAGCCCTTCTCGTCGTGCGCCACGTACACCGCGTCGTTCACGAGGACCATCTTGTCGTAAGTGGCCTCGTGCTCGAACGTGTACCCATACCGCTTCCCGAACTCCATGACCTCCGCGATCAGCTCGGGCGTGGCGTTCGGGATCTTGACCGAGTCGGTCTTGATGTGCGCGACGGTGAACCCCTTCTCCTGGATGAAGTTCTTGAGGTCCACCATGAACAACGCGCCGCGCTTGGCGACGATGTTGTCCGGATTGTTCGCCGGATCCATGCCGTTCGCCCTGGTGGGGAACTTGGCAGCCGTGAGGCCGTACACGCTGTTGATGGCGATCTTCAGCGCGAAGGCCAGCGCGGCGTCGTTCTGACCGATCAGAGCACCCGCGTCCTCGCCGAGGTAGCGCTTGGCCGCCTCGACGTCGTGGTGCTTGACTGCCATCCTCCCCTTGACTATGTCCTGGAACCTCGCCGTGTACTTCTCTCCGAAGCACTTCATCGCGATCAGGGAGTGCGGATGCATCGAGGCGACGTCCAGTAGGGCGACATTGGTGTAATATCCCGGTTCGGCGTACACCCAGCCGCCCTCGCCGACCTCCTCGCCTCGATAGGTGCTCTTCCCGTTCTCGTACTTGTATCCGGGGAACTGCTCGCTCAGATCCGTGTGAACGAACGGCGGCTTCCGGTCGTTCCCGAATATGATCTGCTGAGTGAGCTGGTTCGTCGAGGAGTTGACATTGAGCCCCGCCATCTTGGCCAGAGTCTGCCGCGCCTCCCAGTCTGCGATGTTGTGGTGGAACACTTCTCTGGTGGCGCGAACGTCGTTCTTGCAGTACTCGATGACCCGCGGGACGTCGTCCTCCTGAACCGGCTGGCTCCACGGAATATCCATCTCCTTGTGCGGGAGGTTCAGTTCGATCTCCCACTTCTTCAAGGACTGCTTCGTGGCGCAGAAGTCGTACACGTCGGTGTACGATGCGTCATAGGCGTCCCTGAAGAACGCGCCCCGGTCGCCCGAGACGATGCGCTGAGACAAGTGGAACAGACGCTCGGTGTCGTACCCCATCCAGCGGGCGTACAGAATATGATTGTCGTACCGCTTGTTGTTGTAGCCCACGAGCTTCATCTCGAACATGGACTCGAGCTCCTCCGGGCGCGGATTGACCATGACGGCCACCTCCGCGTCCGGATCGTCCCTCATCCAGCACACGAGGAAGAGGTTCGGATAGACCTCCACGTCGTAGAAGACGAGACCTCCATCCGCATCCTTCGTTCCGGGTTCGGGCTCCCTATCGTCCGAGGACTTGAGCCGGAGCGACGTGTAGATCTTGAAGCACGCGTCCTTCTGGTGCGTGCTCTGCATGGCGAAGGCCAGAATGGCTCCGCGCATGTTCTCCACGTCGTACTCCATGCCCGACTCGTAGGCGTCATCGAGGATCTTCTTGATGAAGTCCATCGAGGGCTTGGTCCCCGGATGGATCTCCTTGCGAAGGTTCCTCTCGATCAGCTCCCTCAGGGCCTTCTCGGACCCCATCTTCTTCTTGGTGAGAATATCGCGTTCCTTTCGCTTCTTGGGCAGGCCCTCGGAGATCGTGGCGACCTTGAGGTCGTTCGACAGCGTCCCCATGCGCCGCAGCGAGGCCCTGCCCCTGAACACCTTGACCTCAATCCCCGGCGAGATCTCATTCGCCAGCTCCGAGACGTCGCCCGCGTACCGGTAATGCAGGTGAATCCCGGCGCCGGACTTGCTGACCTCGGCGTATGTCTCGGGCAAACCGAGCTCTCGTGCTGCATCGCGATTCGCCTCGAAGGACTTCGCGCCGTCCTCCCCGCGCAAGTCCAGGTCCACGACGATCATGTCCTCCGGAGGGCGCACGTAATGCAGGCGACTCGTGTCGAGGTCCTTCAGAACCGTTGAGACGTCGTCCCATGCCCGGAGGGGCGCCCCCGTGTCGGATGCGTACTGAGCCGGCCTGTCGCTCAGAA
>ERZ773035.1624-NODE-1624-length-15990-cov-9.950612_pt1 | contig 15990 bp, 10 predicted proteins | sample MGYA00511487_ERZ773035 | MGnify/ENA primary metagenome ERZ773035 (study PRJEB29015, sample SAMEA2737985) | human oral metagenome | biome: human oral; feature: human-associated habitat; material: dental | place: China | collected 2024 ...
GGAAAAAAATTTAGATAACACCTCGTTGACAATATCTGTTATCTGTTCTTTTAACTCGCTGATAAATTGTGCAGCATCGTATTTTTGGTGTTCTATGTCGCGTAGTTTTTTTTCCCAAATACCTGTAAGTTCACAACTTTTGAGCAATTCTTCGCGTATAATGCCAATTAGTTCGATGCCTGTAGGGGTTGCGAGCAGATTTTTTCGCTCACGTTTGATATAGCGTCTTTTAAATAATGTTTCGATAATTCCTGCCCGCGAAGACGGTCTTCCGATACCATTTTCTTTCAAAGCACTACGTAATTCATCGTCTTCAACAAACTTTCCGGCTGTTTCCATTGCCCTTAACAATGTTGCTTCCGTGTAATATTTGGGTGGCGTTGTCCACTTTTCGCTTAGTGTAGGCGTATGCGGTCCGGTTTCGCCTTTGGTAAAAGTAGGCAAAGTACGTTCTTCCGACGTTGCTTTTTCATTCTCTTCTTCCATGTTAACCACATCCTTTGCATAGATGATACGCCATCCCGGGTCAAGAATTTCTTTGCCCGTAGCTTTCAATTCTATATCCTCTACCTTGCCTGTAACGACTGTTGTGGAGAATTTACAATCGGGATAGAAAGCCGCAATAAAGCGTTTGGTGATGAGATCGTAAACGTTGTGCTCCATATCTGATAAACTGCTGGCAGGTACACCCGTAGGAATAATGGCGTGGTGATCGGTAACTTTAGAGGAGTCGAAAAAGCGTTTACTTTTCGTGAGTGATTTTCCTAGAAGTGATTGGGTAAAAGACTCGTAGCCTTTAAGTCCTTTAAGGATAGTGGCACACTTAGGGTAAATGTCGTCACTGAGATATTGTGTGTCTACACGAGGATAAGTGGTGAGTTTTTTTTCGTATAGACTTTGAATAAGGTTGAGCGTTGTTTCAGCTGAATAAGCAAATTTTCGGTTACACTCTACTTGTAGCGAAGTGAGGTCGAATAAATGTTGTGGAGCCTCTGTTCCTTTCTTTTTGTTTACTTCGGCTACTTCAAATACCTTGTCGGCAATTGTCGAAAAGGCCGCTTCACCTTCTTCTTTGCTTGTAAATTTACCTTTTGTGGCAGTAAAAAGTGTATCGCGATAAAGAGTAGAGAGCACCCAATAAGCCTCCGGTAGTGAATTTATTGCTGTAACACCGTAACGTCTTCAACTGCGTATTCTGCGATACGTCGAGGCTACTGAGTTGATTTGAACTGCAATATAAATGCTTCAACTCGGTATTATTCGATACGTCGAGGCTGCTGAGATTATTGTTTGAACAATATAACTCCGTCAACTGCGTATTATTCGATACGTCGAGGGCAATAAGGTTTTTCCTATTTTGGGAGCAATCGAAGCTTATTATATCGCCGTAGACAGTCATAGTAGTGCTGCCGGCGGTGTAGTTGCGATAGCCCGTCCAGCCTGTGCCGACGGTGATGTCTCGCGTAGTGCTGCCGCTTACGATACGTACGGGAGTACCCTCGGCGGCTGCCCTGAGGTCGAGCTTTATCGCCGAGTCTTTGGCGACAGTAAGGGTGATATAGCGACTCATGTTTACCTGTGCCTGCATAGTGGCACTTGCGAGAAGCCCTACGATGAGGGCGAATACTAATACAAATCTTTTCATACTATTTATATTTTTGTTAATTATAATCGAATGCAAAGGTAATAATTTTTGTTTAATCGTTTAATTGTTTAAGTGTTAAAATGAGGTTTTGAGTTGTTGTGGGATTATAGGGCGAACCTGTGTCGTTCGCCCATACAACCTATTCTTTTTTTAGTTTTACAATATTATATCCATATATAATTGTTTTTCGGTTCACGGTCGTGAACTAAAATCATTCGTTCCTCTCAATTCACGGTCGTGGGTTGGTCGCCAACAACTGTTTTCTTCAAAACCACGGTCGTGGGTTGCTCGTTTTACTCCACTTTGTGCAAAACCACGGTCGTGGGTTGCTCGCCGCAACTGTTTTCTTCAAAACCACGGTCGTGGGTTGCTCATTTTACTCCACTTTGTGCAAAACCACGGTCGTGGGTCGCTTGCCGCCGATAATTTCGAGGAAATATCATCTCCGAATTACCCCCGACGGCTACAAAGGTAGTACTTTTTTTGCATTCTGCAAAAAAGGGACGAACACATGGGGCAAGCCCCTACGGTTCGTGTATTGAATGATGTCGATGAGACAATTCATGAATTGTCGGTACGGCGGGAGCGTTGGGGTGCGTGAGGGATAGGAGCGGATACGAGACGCTGAATCAATTACAAATTACGAATTACGAATTACGGAAAGGGAGGAACTGAGAGATAAGACTAACCGTTTGTATGCGGCGAGTAAGAGCGGATAGCCCGACCCGAAGCCGCTTGCGGCAAGGGGCACGCCCCCAAAAATTAAGAATGAAGAATTAAGACCTGCAGGGTGGAGCAAATTACGGAGAGTAAGCAAGGGCAAAAAAATAAAGGCAAAACCATCTGTGTTTCGCCTTTATCGTAATTATTAAATCGTAATTCCTAATGAAATAGTATTATTTCTCTTCTTCCTCTTTTTTGTAAGGGAAAAGTTTGTCGATGCCTATTATTACGAAATAAAACAGCGTCATAAAAACAAACACTCCCGCAATACCGATACCCGATATTTCCAATGCTTTATAAAAATCTGCACTCATAACAATTACATTTTTTTACACATTAAACAATAAATACATTTAAGCGAATAGCGGTACGAGCAACAAAATAAGACCACCGACTATGACCGAGCCTATCTGTCCGCCGACGTTGGCACTGATGGCAGGCATAAGCAGGTAGTTGTGTTTGTCTTCTTTGAGCCCCATTCCGTGTATTACGCGAGCCGACATCGGGAAAGCCGATATGCCACAAGCCCCTATCATAGGATTAATCTTTTTGTCTTTCGACATAAAACGATTTATCAGTTTGGCAAAAAGTACACCGCCGGCGGTATCGAACACGAAGGCGACGATGCCGAGCCCGAGTATCATAAGTGTACTCAGTTGTACGAATTTCTCGCCCGTCATAGTGCTTGCGATAGTGATACCGAGCAGTATGGTGACGAGGTTTGCAAGTTCTTTCTGTGCCGTCTGCGACAGGCTGTTGAGCACACCGCACTCGCGGATAAGGTTGCCAAACATAAGGAAACCTATCAGAGCCAGCGACGAAGGAGCGATAAGCCCCGCCAGCACGGTAACGGCGATAGGGAATATTATGAGAGCCGTACGTGATGCCCGCTTGTTGGCATCGAACTTCATACGTATTTTACGTTCTTTCTCCGACGTGAGTGCTTTGATGACAGGTGGTTGTATTATCGGCACCAGAGCCATATACGAATATGCCGCCACAGAGATAGGTCCCAGCAGGTCGCGAGCCATCTGCGTAGCTACTATTATCGACGTAGGTCCGTCGGCAGCTCCGATGATACCGATAGAAGCCGCCTGTTTGATGTCGAAGCCCATCAGTGTGGCAAGCACCATCGTCATAAAGATACCGAACTGTGCCGCCGCTCCGAAAAGCAACAGTATCGGTCGCTGAAAGAGCGGCGAGAAATCTATCATCGCTCCGATAGCCACGAATATCAGCAGCGGGAACACCTCTGTTATGATACCGGCGCCGAAGAATACGTTGAGCGGTCCTAAGACTTCGCCCTGTGTGAGCACAGCCGAAAACGGTATGTTTACCAATATCGTGCCGAACCCTATCGGAAGCAGTAGCGTCGGTTCGTACTGCTTTCGTATCGCCAGAAAAATCAGTGTGAGCCCTATGGCTATCATCACCATATTTTTCCAAGACATTCCTGCAATAGCAGGCAATAACTGTTGAAAATCCATATCGTTTATTATAATTATATTTGTTTAAAGTCCTGATTATTCGCTTTGTGTCGCAGATGTATCTTTTGCCTCTTTTATCTCCTTGATCTCTTTTTTGAGCTTCTTTATCTTGTGAGTGTCGGCAATGATGATAGACATCAATACAGACAGCGTCAGCGTGCCGATGATTACTGCCAGCGATATCCACGAGTGTGAGGCGAAAAACTCCTCTATGGGCGAAAAAGCACACAGCAACATCTTGACTCCGATAAAGAATAAGATAAAGCTCACGCCGTGTTTGAGGAAACGGAACATACCCATTATTCCTTTGAGGGCAAAAAACAACGATATAAGCCCCATCACTGCAAAGACATTGGAGGTAACCGCCAAGAAGTTCTCCTCCGACGCCGAGAGTATACCCGAACCACCCTCTTTGATGACGCCTATGATGGCAGGTATGGAGTCTACCGCAAACAGTACGTCGGTAGAACCTATCACCAGAAACACGAGGAATACCATAGTGATGTGCAACTTACCGTTTATACGGGCAAAAAAGTGACTCGCCTCCGTATCGGGGACTACCGGAAATATCTTCGATGCCGCCTTGTAGAGGAAGTTGGACTTGGGGTCTACCTGGTCGTCTTCACCTGCAAAAGCCATTTTGTATGCCGTCCATAGCAGTATCACCCCGAAGATGTATATAATCCAATGAAACCGCTGCACTAAACCCATTCCCAGCAAGATAAACAATATCCTCAGCACAATGGATAGCAATATGCCCAGATGCAGCAGACGCGGCTGATTCTTCTGGCTTACGCCCATCAGCGAAAATATCATTATAAAAACAAACAGGTTATCGACCGAAAGCGAATACTCTGTCAGATAACCTGCCAAAAACTTGATACCCATCGTGTGGGCAGTATTGCCTGCGGTGTCGGGATTCTGTGGGAAAAAGAAAAACAACGATGCACCGAATAGCAGTGCTATCGAAATCCATATCCCCGTCCAACCCAACGAAGCCTTTACGCTTACAGTACCTTTCCTGTGGTCTGTAACATACATATCTATTATAAATACAGTTATAAAAATGGCTATAAATATCAGCCAGTACAATAACATCGTGCTCATATAAATTTGATTGATTTTATGCTTTTGAAAATATACGAATTGCTGTTTCCGAAAAAACGATGCAAAGTTATATTTTTTTCCTTATAAACGCAAAATGTAATTTGTCGGTCTCCGTACCGAATAGCCAATAAAAACAGATTACATAGGTATGTCTATTTGTGTATATAACAGATATTGTACATATTTGCATTCCAACTCAAAAAAAGACGATACCGCCCCCAAAACACAATAATACGTGAGGGTACAACTATCTCCATTGCATTCAGACTTTCAAATGCAAGAGCAAACAAAAGAGGGCTGTCGCTATATGTTTCTCAGCGACAACCCTCTTTCTATTTATAGATATATAGCTCTATCGAGCATAATCTATCTCTTCTTTATTACCATACGTTCTACCAAGGTAATACTATCGGATACGATACGTACCGTATAGACTCCTTCGGCAAACGACGATACGTCTATCGATATGCTATTGTTGCCATCGGCTATAACATAACGTCCTACGGTCTTACCCATCATATCGACAACTGTCACTTCGGCAGCCCCCGACAAGCTCGGTACATCTACATTTACGACCGTATGAGCGGGGTTCGGGTAGATATTTGCGCCATAGGATGCTTCGTCTAAGTCGGTTGTCTTTAGTGTTTTGAACGTCAGTATTTCGCCTTTAGTCATAGGATACGACTTGGTAATTGCATAAGCATAGAATTGGTATTCGGTATTAATTCCAAGTCCCGTAAGATTGGCGTTAGATGTCTTCTGCCAGTCTGTTTCACTCGATTTTTTGTAATACCAACCCTCTTCTAAGATAGGTTCGGTACCAATAGTAACCACCTTACGCAGTGTCGCTGCATAGGGACCGATAGCCGTAGCTGCAAGTGTCTTCACTGTCGGCGGAGTATGCGACGTTGTGGTAAACTGCAATGTAGCTCCCTTGTAGCCATCGGAGTTGATAGCTGTCGTAGCATAAGCATAGAACTCATACTGCGTACTATGTTCTAAGGTATTGAGCAGACCGTCGGATGACATGTACCAATTGGATTCGCCCACCTTATGCCACTTCCAGCCTTCGGTCAATACCGGTTCCGACGTGTCGCCTACGACACTCTTTTTCAGAGTAGCCGAGTTCTGAGATACGCCCGTAGCCGGCTGTGTAGTAACAATAGGATGTATCGGTGCCGCTCCCGTAGTAGTGAACGACAGAGTATCGCCCCTATATATCTTATTATCGGCCTCGGCATAAGCATAGAACTTATAGACGGTACCTCTTATAAGTCCGGTGATAATACTATCTGTAGTAGGTTGCCATCTTGCACCCTCGTTGTCGGCTCGGTAGAAGAAACCGTGACTTGTAACTTCCATATCGCCTTCGGATAGTATCTTATGCAGATGAGCGGTATTGTCCGTGATATTGTCTGCATCAAGAGTTTCGACCTTAGGCGGCTTAATTACAACTTCGTACACCTCGATATTATCGATATGCAAATCGATATCGGCATCGGAAGATCCGGAACCCACCGTCGACTCTGCATAGAAGGCTATCTTCACTATTTTTCCGGCGTAATTTTCCAGAGGTATAATGATTTGATTTACTCCGTTTGTAATGTCGTTCATTACGTGGTTGCCCGTACCGTCGTTGCTCCACACGGTAGCGTTTGTTTGCGACCATGTAAGCCCTCCGTCGTCGGATATTATTACCATAAACTTATCGTCTGACCTCGCCGTTCCCGATGCCGGGTCTCCACTTTCGTAGTTTGTGAGCGATACGTCGAACTTGAGATTTGAATTTTGAGGCAGTTGTATCCTTGGAGTTATCAACCACGAACTAACATCAGTACCATATATGTTTACCTTGGCTTTACCGCCCGTATTCAGACCGTAGATATTGTCGCTATAGTTCCAACCGCCACCGGTTTCGCCGAATTTCGCTCCGCCGAATATATTGGAAGCCTTAGCATGATACTTCTGCCAACAGTCGGGTGGGAATTCGTATGAGATGCCGCTGAAGTCTTCTTTGAACGGTAATGTCCTTGCCGCACAAGGTGTTGCAAACGACTTATTAATAGTCCAGAAACTCGAGTCGGTAGCCGAACATATAGATCTTATTCTCAGTTCATAAGCAGTCTGTGGCGATAAACCTCTTATAGTATCTATCGGCATGCCCGATACGTTTTGAGTATTCCACGTAGCAGAACCTCTTTCTCTATATTGCAATACCCAAGCCGATTCGTGACCACCTGCCGACCAGTTTACTACGACTGTTTTAGCGGTAGGATCGTCGGTCGGTTCGATAGTAACCGTATTTATATTAGGCTTCCGACAGGTTGGAGACTTATATATATAGAGGTTGTCGATACCATACTGTCTATTATCGTTGGTACTCGACACAGTCTGACGGAATGCAATATAGTGCTTACCGTTAGGTGCAGAGGCAAGCGATAAATTCAATCTCTCGAATTGTTCATCTTGAGTTATAAGAGGAGTAATATCGTGTACGGCAACAAATGTGCTCGGATTGCGTGGGTCTGAGACAACACCGAGTTCCAACTGACCCGACTCAGATGCCGACTCTCTGAAGACAGAGAATTCTACCTCTATGTTATTCATATTTTCTATATACTCTCCTGTAGATATTATCTGATTAGACTTTCCGGTAAATACCAATATTCCATTGTCGGGATCATTAGTATTACTCTTGACATAAGGAGATGTGTTTCCAATTTCGTCGGTATAAGGAAGAGTTCTCGTCCAGCATTCGGGTATCGTACGTATGTACTGATCGAAGTTGTATGTAACCTGCGTATTACCTATCGCCTGCGGCAGACAGTAGGTGTGGAACATATATCTCGCCCAACTGCTATATGTAGTACCGCCCGAGCACACGGCTTTGACTCTCAACTGATAATCGGTATTCGGCATAAGACCGCTGAAAGAATAAGCCGTATCGGTAAGCGTCCGACTTGTCCAAGCAACGTCGGAAGCTCGTCTGTACTCGAGTATCCACGATGTCTCGTTGCTACCTTTGCGCCAATGTATCCGAGCCGAATCGGTAGTGATAGTATCCAATACTATATCCGAAGGTGGATTGCAGTTGAATCCAACGATAGAGATATTATCGACCGACATAGTCGGAGTAGTCGGCTGCAGGTAGGTATTTATCCACATAAATACAAGCTTCTTTCTCGTACCGGCAAACGACGACGGCAATGTATCTTGGAATGTAGTCCAATCTAACTTCTGCATAAATCTATTGCCGAGTCGATATGCTCCCGATGTTTTTATCCAAGGATCGTTCGAAGTAACACTCCAAGTAGTAGGTAGTTTTGCCGTATCGGGTACGATATATACCTGCATCTGGTGATAATAAATTGTCTGGAAAAGACCATAATAATTACCCTTACCTTTCCAATCGAACGATATAGCGAATTTCGGGCTATTGTCGAAATCGACAGTCACGTATGCTATCGAATGCGATTCGGCATTACCATACTCGGCCGTAACACCTTTATCTTTCGATATATACATCGATTTGCCACCATTGCCTACGGCAGAGCCTATACTCCAAGTATTGGCATTTTCTTCGGCACTCCAAGTAACCATCTCGGGTACTGCTCCGTCGAAATCTTGATCGTAAGGTAGATGTACGACAGTAGCCTTCGTCTTGAACTCTCCGTAAATCCACGGCGACTTATCGCTTGCACTACATACAGCCCTTACAGCTACGTAATACATCGTATTAGCTGCCAGCGAAGTAGCATTGTATGCAGTAGATGTTACTCTTACTGAGTTAGATGTATCCATTGGAGTAGTCGATACCACTACGTCCCACGATGTTTCGGTACCACCGGCTGTCCACGTTATATTGGCACTCGACGTATTTATATTGCTTGCAGCAATATCTTTTACGTAGCGGCAAGTAAGCGGGTCTACCACACTGAGAGTGTAGTCTTCTACCGTACCGCCATATTGCGAGTAACAAGGATAAGGATCGCTATAAGTACTCATTATCCTCATACGATATTTGCCGTTTACCACAGAGGCAGGTATTGCGAAAGTAGCTCTATAAGTATGCGAACCGCTAGTTATTCTTTCTTTCAGATAAACTCGTTCGCCTGCATCGTCGAAGTCGTAATCTTTGTTCCAATCGACATATACACATAACTTATATTCGGTAGAATTTACCGATACGGAAACATTTACATCTACCGAATCGCCACGATTTACACTACCCTCCATAGCCGAGTAGTCGCCATAATTGTCGTTTTCTTTATCGGTAATATTATCTACCATCTTGGCTATACCATATTTTACTCTGAAAATACCTCTTACATCTGGATTGGTAGGAGTAGCTCTACAATATTTTGTAGAGAATATACCAAGTATCCAAGCGCTTGTATCGTTACTACAACTTGTAGTCCTTAGCCAGATATTATAGTTTTTACCTTTTTCGAGTCCCGATAGACTGATGTGGTCTGTAGTAACGTTTACCTTAGGCAAAGAGTCGGGAGGAGTAGATGATATTTTCGTATTCATAGCCAGTACATACTGCCACGCCGTAGCCGAAGCCTCGTGTGCAAATGTAACTGTGGCAGAGTCTGTCGTAGCACCTGCTATGGGACTTATGTTCAACGAAGTAGGAGCCAGACACGATGCCAAAGGTTCTATAACTACATCGTCGAGATAGTAAGGATAGTAATCTGTCTGCGATACCGTACCTACATTGCCGTATCTGAAAGCGATATAACGATTATTGCCATTATCGGCTACTCCCTTGAAATACACTGTTTTCGGCATAGAAATATTATATCTATTGTCGTTGAACGAGGCTACGGGTATGAATGTAGTACTATCGTGTGGATCAGACATATATCCTACTTGGAATATACCGCATCTTGAATGCTCTTTCGTAAGGTTGAAATTCAGTTGGAACATATTGAGAGCCGTATCCAGCTCGTTCGATACCAAATACTGAGGCATTTCACCTAAGAACTTTATGGCTTTGCTCTCAATTCTATCGTAAGTACCAGGTTCTACCACAAAAGGATATTGCATAGACTTCGATAACCTATTCCAGCAACTTGGTATGGTTCCTTCGGATAATGAGTTGAAATCTTCGTTTATGGAAGCCTGCCGTGTACACGGAGTAATAAAATACAGCGGATAGAGCGACCAGTCGCCGTATGTACCTGCTCCGCATTCGCTTCGCATCCAGAGTTTATATTTCGTATTCGGAGTAAGTCCGGTAAGTTTTATCGTACCGCCGCTGGCAGTTGCAGGTAGTGTCGACGGCTGGTCTTCAGAAGCAAGTCCCAAAGCATATTGTTGTCCGGTAGTGCCCGGTAGCGGTAAATAAGTTATCGTAGCCGAATCGGGCATCAGCGATGTTACCTTGAGTTGACCCGGGGGTAGACACGCAGGAGCGAGTTTCACCGACACCGAGTCTAACCAATAAGAAGCATCCTCATAAAACTCTTCGTTATCGACTTTACCGTATCTGAATGCAATATAGCGGTTGTTGCCATTATCTACTACATCGTTGAATATTACTCGTTTGGGTAACATTTTTTTGTAGTTAACATCATTGAACGAAACAACAGGTACAAATGTGCTTTTATCGTCTTTATCTGTCATATAGCCCACTTGGAAAATACCGGACTCTTTCTTTTCTTTAGCAAGCAAGAAATCGAGCTGTAAAGTATTGAGTGGTACACCGAAAGTGGGTAGTACCAAATATTGAGGAGTTGAATAATAGAATCTTATTGCCTTAGTCGATACTCCGTTTACCGTATCGCGTTCGACTACTCCCGGATAGCTTTCTTGTGTCGATAATTTACCCCAACACTCGGGCAACATACCTTCTTCGATAGATTCGAAGTTTTCCAGAATATTCACCGCTCCCGTCAAAGGGTTGCAATCGGTCTTAAATACCACTGCATCTGTCCATCTGCCGAATACTCCGGGCGAACATACCGTGCGCAGCCATACTCTGTAAGTGGTGTTGGCTGTAAGCCCTGTAATGAGATGCGTACTATCGGTGATAGTTGTCGGAGTCAGTGTCGACGGGTCGACGATAGTAGTATTGCTTGTAATCGCATACTGCCACGAAGTCTGTGGCTCGGTGGTAGAGAAAGATATTTTAGCTTCGGTAGCTTTTATCTTTTTCACAATAGCATTAATAGGCTGCAGACAAGTATATGGATATACTCCGAAATTATCGACATAATATGATAAATAGGTTCCTCCATTTGCTCTCGCACTCATAGCCAAATACTTATGGGTAGCCGGCACTGTATTGGGAATACGCAACGAATAGTAAGTCCATATATTTTTAGTAGAAGCCATACTACCGATAGTTACAAATGTCGATGAATCAGTCACATCCGACATTACTCCCACCTCGAAAGTAGAGGGTTGAGAGGGATAGTAGTTTCTGAGATAGAATCCCAATTCTTTACCGGCCAGAGAGTACGAAAATTTCGGACTTGCAGCTATAAGTACCGGGCAACTACTACTACTTTCCGTATAAAAATGTAAGCCTTTACCCTCGTAGCCGAAATTGGAAACTTGCGGGTATCGGTCTTCTCCCGAAGAACAGGTAGTAACTCTTGTCCAGCAAATAGGTTTATTGGAGTTGTTTTCGTCGGAGTCGGAGAATCTTTCTACCCATTGGGTGGTAGACACTTCACTGCAAAGAGTTCTAAACCAATAATTTGCCCACTGACTGTACTCTCCTCCGCTGCAATCGGCTTTTATCCTAACATAATACTTCGTCCCCCACATAAGCCCCGATAGACTCAACGAGCGGTTGCCCATTACGGTCTGCTGCACAGCTCCTTCGAAAGTAGGAGAAGTCGAATATTCTACTACCCAAGAGGTAGCACTTCCCATCTCTGTCCATGATATATCGGCAGAGTTGATAGTAATATTGTTAGCATTGATACTATCAGGAATGGCACAATTGCTCACACATACATTAGCGCCTCGTATATCGTCTAATAGTACGCTCAAACCGTTTGTATCTACCACCTGAAATGCCACATATATCTCATTGTCTGCATAAGGCGACAAATCTACCCTGTGTCGTACCCAATTCGTAGTGAAGGTATCCGGGGTGATTGTAGTCCTTCCACTCAGTGTAAGAGGTGTGTCGTGGAAGTCGGCTGTATCTTTGGTAGCGGTAGAAACCTTTATATTCAAGCGAGTCTGGCTATTGGGATATACAACGTCGGATTTTACTAAAAAGGTAAGGCTATCGCCTGCAATAGGATACATTTTGGGAGTGATAAGCCAGTTTTCGTGTCCTGAGTTTGCCCATTGCACAAATGCACTTGCTCTACCCATCGTAGAATAATCGTCATTGGTAACTCTTTTCCAATCTGAGGTACCACGGATATGTTTCACCGTCCACCCGTTAGGAGGAAAAACGTCTCTTTCGAACCCCTCCGACAATGGTACGCCGTCATTACCCACAATCTTAATATTGTCCATAAATACACGAGGTTCGACATTGCTATCGGCAGTAGTAGATACGACTAACGGCGTAGGTACCGTCTGAGCAATGAAAAAAATATCGTACCTCAGCATATCGTCTGCTGTGATAGGCCAGCCATGTCCGATAGCGGGCAAGTCGATAGTACGACTCTGACTGCCATAGGTTAAGGTTAATTTGGCTGGTGAAGGTGTCGTGGCTATCCAAGCCGCAGCGTCGAACTGCACCTCCACAAACCGAACCCCGACGGCATTTATCGGGTCTGTAGTAAAGCTACCCATCTCTGCCACATCGCCAAGACGAATTGCTCCCCCTGCCTGATATGCTCTATGGGCAGAAGTTATACCGGGCAGTGTTCCTGACGCCATAGCGGTAGGACTCCCCGTTTCGGAAAGCATATTGCCCGCCGAAAGAGCCGAAAAGTCTTGGATGTAAGGTAACGTCAAACTCTGTGCCTGCAGCCCGATAACCGCACAAAGCACAAGAAATAGTAAAAAAGTAAGCCTTTTCATACCATAAAAATTTAGTTAGTAAAAAAATTATATAATCAATATCTATTTAGTCCGATTCTATATTTTTTCGGACGACAAATATGACTATTTTTTATCTGTTTTCCAAAGATAGAAAATAAGCACCATCTATTTTTAACATTCCAATTCATTAAAAATCGACAAAAAGCATGATTAACTAAATTCTTGCCGTTTTAAATTTGTTATTACGTTAAATATTTGATTAATTTTGCAGCCTAGAAATAATTCAAATATCAACTCAAAAAATACAATGGATAATAATAATATGTTGGCTCTCGAAGAGAGAATAGTAACCGTACTAAAAACCGTCTACGACCCCGAAATACCTGTCGATGTCTACAATTTAGGACTAATCTACGACGTAGACTGCGGAACAGACGGAAATATAGTAATCACTATGACGTTGACTGCACCAAACTGTCCGATGGCAGACTTCATTCTCGAAGATATACAACAGAAAATATCGGCTCTCGATGGTGTAAAATCGGTAGAAGTAAAACTCGTGTTCGAACCCGAATGGGACAAAGATATGATGAGCGAAGAGGCAAAACTCGAACTCGGTTTACTATAATTATTTGCTATCATATCACGAAACAATTTCATATTCACCACGTAATGCCGATAAAAAAAAACTCTTGTACTGCAACACAAAAAATATATCGTTTTGCAACAGCAATATCGATATTACTATTCTGCGTGCAGTGTACTCACAATAAGCCTATTGCTCACGGCACTATCAGCGATAGGCAAATGACACCTTCACTAACAGCTATCGATATAAGCACCGTAATATCTGACTCAGGTATTACACGTTACCGTATCACTACCCCCAAAATGCTGATATTCGACAAGGCAGAGCGTAGCAATTGGCTATTCCCTAAGGGTTTGCATTTCGAGCGGTTCAATGAGCGGTACGAAGCAGACGCGAGTGTCGACTGCCGTTGGGCGATATACTACGACTTGGAGCGACGGTGGATACTCAAAGATAGCGTGCGGTGTACCAATATTTCAGGCGAAACTTTCGAGACGAACCAACTCAATTGGGACGAAGCAAATCAAAGGATATATTCCGACTCGCCTATACGTATCACAAGATCGACCATGATAATAAACGGTATCGGATTCGAGTCGAATCAGATGATGACCCGATACAGAATCAATAAGATAACGGGCGTATTACCCGTCGATACAGACGACTCCGACGACTAAGGCAACGACCAATAGCAACTTCGGTTACAGTCTCGTGTCGGCTCCCCACATCAATTTGCTCCGAAGGGTCTTGAAAAACGTATGTCCCTCGGGCTGAATACTTGTAATGCTATAATCAGACTTCTTTACCGTGATACTAGTACTATCGGGAAGATGCATCGAATAGCCGTCGACGGCTATCTGGTAACTCTCGGCACACGACTTCATACGTATCTCTATCGTGCGGTCGTCTCTTACTATCAGCGGGCGTACGGTAAGCGAGTGTGGTGCTATGGGCGATATGATGAAGTCTGCCGAATCGGGCGATACTATCGGGCCGCCCACACTCAGCGAGTAGGCAGTAGAGCCGGTAGGAGTCGATACCAACAGACCATCGGATTTATAACTGTTTACAAACTCACCGTCGACATATAAGTCGAGTGTAAGCATAGAGCAGGTGTCGCCTCTCAGTACGGCTACTTCGTTCAGAACCGTACGGGCAGACTCTGTGCCGTCCGAAAACCTTACGTCGAGCATTACACGCGATTCTGTCGTGTAACGTCCTTCGACGACATCGAGCAAAACCGACTCTATCTCCGATATCGATACGTCGGCAAGGAAGCCCAAGTGTCCTGCGTTGATACCAAGTATGGGGATATTTTTTCGGGCTAATGTATGAGATGTAACTAAATAAGTGCCATCTCCACCGAACGATATAGCCATATCTGCCTCTATATCATCCAATGGCACAACACTTACCTCGGGAATCGACACTCTATCGCCAATATATCTCCGAAACGACTCTTCGATGAATATATCCACACCATTTCTCAGCAGAATCTCTATTACGTCTACCAACGAACGGTCATAACGCTGCTCGTAAGAGGTGCCTAAAATTGCTATTTTCATATAAGAAATTTGTTTTTTCTATAAAAGTATCACTTTGCAAAAACAACTCCCCGATACTGTGCCCTGTGGGGCATGATCGAAGATACCGTATATCGTAGAACCCGAGCCCGACATAGCTGCATATACGGCTCCAAGTCTGTACATTTCGTCTTTCATACTACTTAGTATCGGATAGCGAGCAAAGATATTCTTCTCGAAAGCGTTTGTTATCGTATCTCGCCATGTATTGAGCGGCTGCAATACCGCCTGCCGTAAGTCTACCTCCGACCGACGTACGACCACACCGCCGTATGCATCTCCTGTACCGACCGAAACGGCAGGCTTTGCCAGCAACAGATATTTACCACGCAAGTCCAGACTTATCGGAGTAAGGCACTCGCCTTTGCCTTGTGCGAAAGCGGGGCAATTGCCGACGAAAAATGGACAATCAGCTCCAAGTTGCAAGGCATACCTCTCGAGTCGCTCCTCGGAGAGCCCCAAAGTAAACATCGTGTTGAGCGCTTTCAGGGTAACAGAGGCATCGGCAGAGCCGCCACCGAGACCTGCTCCCATCGGTATCACCTTTTTTAGATAAAACGCCAAAGGCGGAAGTCCGAAGTCATTGTTTAGCAGTCGATAAGCTTTTACTACAAGATTATCGGTATCGTTGCCTGATATACCAAAGCCCGAAACGGTAAGCGATACCTCATCGGCTGCCACCGCCTCGAGTGCATCATATAGACCGCAGACGGGATAGAAGACGGTCTCTATATTGTGATAACCGTCGGATCGCTTCTCTACTACATTGAGCCCTATATTTATTTTTGCATTTGGAAAAACAAGCATCTGCCGTAGTATCCTTTTTTGTATTTTGAGTGAAAATTGAAACTACTTATATAATCTATTTTAAATAAAGAAGATACAGGAATTACA
>ERZ773035.1625-NODE-1625-length-15984-cov-4.338879_pt1 | contig 15984 bp, 17 predicted proteins | sample MGYA00511487_ERZ773035 | MGnify/ENA primary metagenome ERZ773035 (study PRJEB29015, sample SAMEA2737985) | human oral metagenome | biome: human oral; feature: human-associated habitat; material: dental | place: China | collected 2024 ...
CCGCCAGGTGGACTACCCCCTGGCCCGCGCGCGCGCCGCCGCCGCCACCCGCGCCACCGGCTTGCGCACCCCCGTGCGGCCCGCCATGCAGGCGCTGGCGCGCACCATGCAGCGCCTGCACGCCGGGCGCGGCGTGACTTTCGATGTGCAGGCCAGCGAGGCCCTGGCCTTCAAGGGCGAGCCGCAAGACCTCTACGAAATGCTGGGCAATCTGATGGACAACGCCGGCAAATGGGCCGCGCGGCGCATCACCGCCGCCGCCGCCATCGAAGGCGGCAGTCTGCTGATTACCGTGGATGACGACGGCCCCGGCATCCCCGCCGGACAGCGCCAGCGCATCTTCCAGCGCGGCGCGCGCCTGGACGAAAACCGCCCCGGCTCCGGCCTGGGCCTGGACATCGTGCGCGACATGGCCGAAACCTACGGCGGCCGCATCGAAGCGGGCGAATCCCCCGCTGGCGGCCTGCGCATGAGCCTGCGCCTGCCAGCGGCGTGAGCGCCTGCCCGCGCGCTGGCCCGCGAAAGCGTGCAAGACGAATCAGGGCAGGCAGGGCAAGAGCCGCAGCCAAGCGGCCTATTTCGCTCCTTTATTCGTAGCGTGATGTCCTAGAAGACACTGCGTCAGAAGGCATTTCAACCCCTTTGCATTTGCTCCTGTTTCTGACGCCTTCTGGCCCGCCGCGCCAAGCTTGCGGCGCGCGGCCTGGAACTCAAAACCCGTTTGCCAAACAGGTTCTCAGGCCCCGCGCGCGTCCACGCGCACCACGGCGGAGACGGCGCCTGCGGCCAGGCCGCCTTGCACGGCAATCATGGCGTCGTGCAGGTTCACGGTGGGATCGCAGTGGCTGGGAATGAGCCAGACGGTGTCGCCCACGGCGGGCAGGGGGCCGCCAGCCGTGGCGGGGCGCAGGATGCCGTGTTCGTCGCCGCCGCTGGCGTAGATGAGGGCGGGCTGGCCAGGCAGGGCATGCACGAGGGGTGGGCCGCTGTCGAGCGCGATGCTCTTGCAGCCTGCGTCGCAGACGGCGTGCCCGTCCTGCACGCTGATGACTTGCGATTTGACGAAAAGGGCCTGCTCGAAGGCGGGCTGGGCGTTGTCGCGTTCGTTGCGGGCGTAGTCGGCGTCCATGAACAGGAAGCTGCCGGGTTGCAGCTCGTTCCACAGGCCGCTGGCCGCTTCAAGCCCAAAGGTGCCGGTGCCGCCGCCGGTGATGATGGCGGGCGCCAGATTGGCCTGGGCCAGCGCGTCGCGCGTGGCGGCCACGCGCAAGGCAGCCTGGCCGATCGCGTTGCGGCGCTCGGCCACGGTGCGCAGGTGCTGCGCGCCGCCGTGGTAAGCGTGCAGGCCCGCGTAGCGCAGGCGGGCGCTGCCTTGCAGGCGCTGGACCAGGGCGACGGCGGCAGGGCCGGGCGCAACGCCGCAGCGGCCCTGGCCGACGTCGATTTCAATGAACACGTCAATGGCGGCGCTGGTGGTTTGCATGGCCAGGGCAAGGCGGTCAATGCCTTCGTTGCTGTCCACGGCAATGGCGAGCTTGCCGCTGCGGTTTTTGAGCAGCTGCGCCAGGCCAGCCACGCGGCGCAGCTTGGCGGGGGAGACGATTTCGTTGCTGATGAAGATGTCATTGACGCCGCCTGCGGCCAGCGCCTCGCCTTCGCCCACGGTTTGCACGCACACGCCGATGGCGCCCGCCTGCATTTGCAGCCGCGCGATGTCGGCGCTTTTGTGCAGCTTGGCGTGCGGGCGCAGCTTGATTTGGTGCTTGGCCGCGAATTCAGTCATGCGCTGCATGTTGCGATTGATGGCTTCGGCATCCAGCACGAGGGCGGGGGTGTCAATGGCGTCGGGTTTCTGGCCTTGCAGGGCGGCAAAGCGGCTTTGGTGATTACTGGCTGCGTTCATCAAGCGGTTCCTGTTGGTCAAAGTGGAAAGTATCGGCCCAGGCGATGAGGGTCAGGCCCTCGGGCGTGTAAAGCAGGCGGTTGATGGCGGCGTTGGCCAGCGGCCAGCTGCGCGGCTCTTGCAGGGGCAGGCGCATGGCATGGCGGTAGAGCATGTCGAGCATGCCGCCGTGGCCCACGAGGACGATCTGCCCGCCTGCGTGCCTTTGGGCCAGGCGGGCGGCGGTGGAAAGGATGCGGCGCTGGATGTCCGTCAGGGTTTCGCCGCCTTCAGGGGCGTAGGTGATGTCGCGCCCGCGCCAGCGCGCGGCTTCTTCGGGAAACTGCGCCTGCACTTGCGCGAAAGTCCAGCCCTGAAAGCGCCCCAGGTTGCGTTCGCGCAAGCCTGGCTCCAGCACGAGCGGCGCGCCGCAAGCCTGGGCAATAGCGCGCGCGGTGGCGCTGGCGCGCTGCAAATCGCTGCTATAGACGGCGGCCACGCTCTCGCCCGCCAGCGCGCGGGCGGTTTGCCGCGCCTGCCACTGGCCGTGCGCGTTCAGGGGCACATCCAGATGGCCCTGCATGCGGCTGGCGCGGTTCCAGTCGGTTTCGCCGTGACGGATGGCGATGATGCGCGTGGCCTGCATGGGGCGTCAGATGGGGCGGAGCGCTGGCGCGCGCTTCAGCGGCTGGCCTCGCCCAGCGGAATGACCACGCGCCGCCAGCCTGCGGGCGGGGTGGGAAAGCCTTGCAGCGCGGCATCAAACAGCGCTTGCAGCACGGTGTCGGATGCGCCGCGCGCGCCATCGTGCTGGGCGCGGGTTTCATACAGCACCTGGCCGCTGCGGGCGTCGCGCATGATCAGGCTCACGCGGCTGGCGTAGTAGCGCGTGGGGGTGTCCCACATCCACGCGCCGCCATAGAAGCTGCCCGTGCCCAGGCCGAAATAAAAGCCCCCCGCCAAAAAGCCCCAGCCGTCATCCCAGCCGTAATAAGGATCGCCCCAGGGATTGACCCACTGCGGCGTGACGTGCGCGCTGGCCTGCACGGTGATGCGGGCGGCTGCGTCATCGCGCACCAGTCCGGCGCGCGCCAGCGCGGCCTGCGCCAGCGCCTGCACGCGCGCCGTGCCCGGCTGGCCCGCCTGCAACGGCAACTGCTCAAAGCGGTAGTGTGCGCCCGCTAGGGCGGCAGCGCCAGCCGATGCAGCGGGCGCTGCAACGGCGGCTGATTCCACATCAGCGTCAATCTGGCGCACGCCAGCGCAGGCGGTCAGCAAGAGCGCGGCAGCGCCGGCGGCAAGCAAGGCGGTGAATCTCATGGCAAATCCTTTCCGTGCAAGCAAAAAAAACGAATGCGCATTGTGCGCTCTTGCACCCTTGCGCCCGCAAGCATGAGCAGGCAAAGAAGGCCCGATGCTGCGTGCCGGGGCTATAGTGCGCGCCCTTTATCAACCAGACCCCCGCATAGGGAAAACAAACCATGTCTTATGAACTGATTCAGACCCGCACCGAAAGCAATGAGCGCATTGGCGTCATCACCCTCAACCGCCCGCAGCAGCTCAACGCGCTCAATGACCAGCTGATGGACGAGCTGGGGCTGGCGCTCAAGGCGTTTGACGCCGATGACAAAGTGGGCTGCATCATCCTCACCGGCAGCGAGCGCGCCTTTGCCGCTGGCGCGGACATTGCGGCCATGCAGAAGCTGAGCTTTGTTGATGCCTACAAGGGCAACTTCATCACCCGCAACTGGGAAACCATCCGCAGCGTTCGCAAGCCCGTGATTGCCGCCGTCAGCGGCTTTGCGCTGGGCGGCGGCTGCGAGCTGGCGATGATGTGCGACTTCATCATTGCTGCCGACAACGCCAAATTCGGCCAGCCTGAAATCAAGCTGGGCATCATCCCCGGCGCAGGCGGCACGCAGCGCCTGCCCCGCGCCGTGGGCAAGGCCAAGGCCATGGACATGATCCTTACGGGCCGCATGATGGACGCACAGGAAGCCGAGCGCGCCGGCCTGGTCAGCCGCGTCGTGCCCGTGCAAGATTTGATGAGCGAGGCGCTGAAGGCCGCCGAGGCCATTTGCAGCTTTGGCCAGGTGGCCGTGATGGCCGCCAAGGAATGCGTGAACCGCGCCTTTGAAAGCGCCCTGAGCGATGGCGTGATGCACGAGCGGCGCCTGTTCAACGCCCTGTTTGCCACGGCAGACCAGAAAGAAGGCATGGACGCTTTCCTGAACAAGCGCCCCGCGCAGTTTGCCAACCGGTGATACAATTCGCACCTTTGGCGCTTTAGCTCAGTCGGTTAGAGCGATGGAATCATAATCCACAGGTCCGCGGTTCGAGTCCGTGAAGCGCCACCAGATTTCCTTTCAAAAAAACCTTCGCAAGCGCCCGTTTCGCGCAGCGCAGCATCAAGGCACCGGGCTGATTCGCCCAGTGCCTTTTTTTCTGCCTGGCGCAGCCGCTTTCTCATTTGCCATCTCGCTTTCAGGGAACCATCATGAAACCCATTCGCCCCGCACTTGCATCCACCCTGGCTGCCTGCGGCCTCGCGCTGTGCGCGCTGGCAGGCAGCGCGCAAGCGCAACAGGTGCAGGCCCAGCAGGTGCGGCGCTTTTTCCCGGCTGGCGTGGAACACGGCATCATCGCTTTTGGCGAGCCTCCTCACATCACGCTGGACGGCAAGCCCATGCTTTTGGCGGCAGGCACACGCATCCGCAGCGAAACCAACCGCGTGATGCTCTCCGGCGCGCTCACCGGACAGACGCACATGGTCAATTACGCGCTGGGCCCCAGCGGCGAACTGCGTGAAATCTGGATTCTCACGGCCGAGGAAATCAGCGAGATCAACCAGTCCCGCCTGATTCGCCCGCGCCCCTTCAACGACACGGAGCGCAACCCGTATCGCGGCAACTGAACGCGAGCCGTGAACGGGCAGACGCACGCAAAGCGCCGCCTTGAACCAGGTTCCGCTCCTTGTTTCATAGCATGACGTCCATACTGCATGGGCGCAGGCGGTGTTTTCAGATGCCTTGAATTTGCTCCTTTTCCAGAAGCTGCCGCTGCCCGCTTCCATCAAACTTCCCACGAAACTTTCGCCATGTCCCGCAAAGTCTTCATCAAGACCTTTGGCTGCCAGATGAACGAATACGACTCGGCCAAGATGGCCGACGTGCTGGCCGCCGCCGAAGGCTACGAGTCCACCGACGACCCGGAGCAGGCCGATCTGGTCATCTTCAACACCTGCTCCGTGCGCGAGAAGGCGCAGGAAAAAGTCTTCTCTGACCTGGGCCGCATCAAGCACCTCAAGGACAAAGGCACGCTCATCGGCGTGGGCGGCTGCGTGGCCAGCCAGGAGGGCGAGGCCATCATCGAGCGCGCGCCGTATGTCGATGTCGTCTTCGGCCCGCAAACCCTGCACCGCCTGCCCGATTTGCTGGCCGAGCGCCGCCGCCAGAACGCGCCGCAGGTGGACATCCGCTTTCCCGAAATCGAAAAATTCGACCACCTGCCGCCCGCCCGCGTGGAAGGGGCCACGGCCTTTGTCTCCATCATGGAAGGCTGCTCCAAATATTGCAGCTACTGCGTCGTGCCCTACACGCGCGGCGAAGAGTTCAGCCGCCCGTTTGACGACGTGCTCACCGAAATCGCCGGCCTGGCCGCGCAAGGCGTGAAGGAAGTGACGCTGCTGGGCCAGAACGTGAACGCCTATCGCGGCCCGATGGGCGGCAGCGGCGAAACCGCCGACTTCGCCCTGCTCATCGAATACGTGGCCGAAATACCGGGCATCGAACGCATCCGCTACACCACCAGCCACCCCAACGAATTCACCCAGCGCCTGATTGACGTTTACGGCAAGGTGCCCAAGCTGGCCAGCCACCTGCACCTGCCCGTGCAGCACGGCTCCGACCGCATCCTCATGGCCATGAAGCGCGGCTACACCGCCATGGAATACAAAAGCATCATCCGCCGCCTGCGCGCCGTGCGCCCGCAAATCAGCCTCTCCAGCGACTTCATCGTGGGCTTTCCGGGCGAAACCGACGCCGATTTCGACAAGATGATGAAGCTCATCGACGACGTGGGCTACGACAACTCCTTCAGCTTCATCTTCAGCCCCCGCCCCGGCACGCCCGCCGCCAATTTGCAAGACGACACCCCGCACGAAGTCAAGCTGCGCCGCTTGCAGCGCGTGCAGGCTGCGCTGGAGCAAAGCGAGCGCGCCATCAGTGCCAGCCGCGTGGGCACCGTGCAGCGCATCCTGGTGGAAGGCCCCTCGCGCAAGAATCCGCAGGAACTCATGGGCCGCACCGAATGCAACCGCGCCGTCAATTTCAGCGGCGGCGAGCAGGCCGCGCGCCTGATCGGCCAGATGATTGACGTGCGCATCACCGAAGCCATGCCGCACTCCCTGCGCGGCGCGCTGATCTGAAGATCAGCGCAGCCCTTTATTCAGCGGCCCTTCGGATTTGCACAAAAAAGCCCGACGAAACGCAGGCGGCAAGCAGCTCCGTACGCACGGGGCTGGGTGCACGGCATGCTCTCGCACCTAAAAGCGTAGCAACAGGTCCTAGTGGAAGCTGCGTGAAACGGCATTTGCGCGTGCTTGAATTTGCTCCTGTTTTTAAAGGCTTGCTCAGGGCCAGCCTCCGGCGGGCAAACGCGCAGGCAGGCCCCAAGTGCGCAGCGCCCGGGACATGATCAACGCCATCTCTTTTACATGCGAGCCACTGGCTGTCGATAGCGCGTGCTACCCAAGGCTGTCCGCCTTGGAAACAGGTCTGCAGCGCCTTTGCCCGCTGGCGTCAGCGTGGCGTATGGATGCGCTGCTGGCGCTGTTGAGCCAGCAGGTGCGCGCCAAGGCAGGCATGCGAACCAAGCCCAGCGTGGTCATCATCGGCTTCCAATCGGTCAAGACCACCCAAAAGGGGCAGCGCGGATATGGCGCAGGCAAAAAGATCAAAGGCAGAGGGGGCTGCTGCTGGCCTCTTCAGCCGAAGCATCCGTGAAGATCGCTTGCATTGGGCGCATGATCAAGCTTCTGGGATGACTTTGGGATTAGGCTCTGAACAGCTTCTCAGCGGGCCGCCCCGGCGCGGCCCGCGCTTTTGGCGCAGGCCCGAAGCCGCCCGCCCCATGACCCGTGTCCCATCGCCCACGTCCAATCACTGAAATACCCAAAAATGCCCGCGACTGCCTTCCTGCCCCTTCTGCCCGGCCAGATCATTGAAGGCCGCCCCGCCACGCTCGGCGTGCTCGGCGGCGGCCAGCTGGGCCGCATGTTCGTGCGCGCCGCGCAGGCGCTTGGCTTTGAAACCGTGGTGCTCGACCCTGACCCCGCCAGCCCCGCCGGGCGCTCCTGCCACCACTTCATCCAGGCTGCCTACGAGGACGCCGAGGCCCTGCGCGAAATGGCGCGCCTGGCCCACGCCATCACCACCGAATTTGAAAACGTGCCTGCCGCCTCCTTGCGCGAGCTGGCCCGCCTGCGCCCCGTCACCCCGTCGGCGGACACCGTTGCCATCGCGCAAGACCGCATCCGTGAAAAAGCCTGCTTCGCCCAATGCGCCGCGCAAAGCGGCGTGCCCCCTGCGCCCCACGCCGTGATCGAAACAGAGGCTGACCTGGCTGCCGCTTCTGAAAACCTGCTGCCCGGCGTGCTCAAAACCGCCCGCCTGGGCTACGACGGCAAAGGCCAAGCGCGCGTGGGCACGCGCCAAGAGCTGGCCGACGCCTGGCACGGCATGGGCCGCCGCGCCTGCGTGCTTGAAAAACGCCTGCCGCTGGCGGCCGAATGCTCCGTCATCGTCGCGCGCGGGCGCGACGGCCAGACGGTCTCCCTGCCCGTGCAGCGCAACCTGCACCGCAACGGCATCCTCGCCGTCTCCGAAATCCACGAAGGCAACATCCCCGCTCCGCTGGCCGCCCAGGCGCAGGCCGCCACCTGCCGCCTGGCCCACGAGCTGGGCTACGTGGGCGTGCTCTGCGTCGAATACTTCGTGCTGGAGGACGGTTCGCTCATCGTCAATGAAATGGCGCCGCGCCCGCACAACAGCGGCCACTACAGCATTGACGCCTGCGACCTCTCCCAGTTCGAGCTGCAAGCGCGCGCCCTGGCCGGCCTGCCCCTGCCCGCGCCGCGCCAGCACAGCCCCGCCATCATGCTCAACCTGCTGGGCGATCTCTGGCTCGACGCCGCCAGCCAGCCGCGCCAGCCCCCCTGGCGCCAAATCCTGGCCCTGCCCGGCGCCCACCTGCACCTCTACGGCAAAACCGAAGCGCGCCCGGGCCGCAAGATGGGCCACCTCACCCTCACCGGCCCCACCCCCCAGGCCGCCCGCGCCAACGCCCAGACCGCCGCCGCCCTGCTGGGCATCGAGGCTTTCTGAAAGCCTGTCCAAAATCTTTCAAGCAGGGCAGCAAACCATCGTCATGTCTCCAAATGGCACTTGGAGACAGACTTTCAGACCGCCTGACGCTGCGCTGGCAGCTCCTGCTCACGCGCGGCATGGGCCGCATGAAAGAGGCCGTGGCGAAGCGCGCCGTGGCCACGGCGCATGGTGTCAATGCCCAGCAGCTCAAACAGGCTGATGAGCACCGACAGCCCGCCGCCAATGATGGCCTTGCGGTCTTCGCGAATGCCTGGCATATCCAGCGCGTTGATGTCGCCCGCATCAATCAAGCGCTGGCGCAGCCAATACAGCTGGCTCAGGGCGATGGCGTCGTCCATGCTGGTGCGGCCCGACTTGCGCAGTGCCGCCAGCACGGCGCCCACGGTGCCTGAGGCGCCGTAGGCCGCATCCCAGCGGGGGCGCGCAAAGCGCGTGGCGGCTTCAGCCAGCGCGGCCTTGGCATCGGCTTCGGCATCGGCGAAAGCGAGCGCGGTGAACTGACCGCTGGCGAAGTGGCGCTGTGAGCAGGTCACGCTGCCGATGGGGTAGGACTCCATGTCTTGCGCCTGCCGCCCCTGGCCAATGATGATTTCTGTGGATCGGCCGCCAATGTCCACTACCACGCGGCGCTCGTCGCCTTCGGGCAGCAGGCTGGTTACGCCCTGGTAAATAAGGGCAGCCTCCTCGCGTCCGCTGATGATGGCGATGGGCAATCCCAGCAACTCCTCGGCCTTTTGCAAAAAGGCGGCGGCATTGCGCGCTTCACGCAGGGTTTGCGTGGCCACGGCGCGCGCGCGCGCCTGGGGCAGCTCTTTCAGGCGCTGGCCAAAGCCCTCAAGGCATTGCCAGCCGCGCTGCATGGCTTCAGGCGAAAGCTGGCCTTGGGCGTCCAGCCCGCCGCCCAGACGCACGGTTTCCTTCAGATAGTGCAGGCGCTCGAAGCGGCCTGGGGCGGTTTCTCGGGCGATTTCCAGGCGGAAGCTGTTGGAGCCGAGATCGACGGCCGCCCAGAGAGCTTGAGACGGGGCGGCGCTGCGGCTTGTGTCGTCGGTCATGAGAAGGTGGGTTGTTTTGAGGTTCTTCTGGTCTGGGGGCCAAGCCAGCATAGCACCGGGCTGCGCGAGGCCGAATGGCCTGCCGCTGTGTGGGGTTGAGCGGCGAGCGGTTAGACGAGGTGTGTGAAAGCGTCCTCTCTTGCTTTTTATTCGTGGCAGCCCGCGCCCATTTCATGCAGCCTTGCAGGCAATTCGAGACTGAAACTGGAATCTGCCTTCCTTGCGACTCATCTTCTACGTGCAAGCTACAGGTTGCCAGTGGTGCGCGCCACCCAAGGACGACTCGCCCTGGATTCAGGATCGAGTGGAAGCCAAGGCTTTGCTGGTGAGGCTGTTCATGCGCTTTGAGTGTCTGAAGCCCATCTTTGCCGATGGCAGCTACTCGGGCCGTCTGATCAATTGGGCGCTGAGCCTGTTTGGCTGGAACACGCAGGCGATCAAGCGCTGCCAGCAACGCATCTGCACGGTATGGCCCAAACGCTGGATCATGAAGAGGACTTTTGTCTGGACGAGCCAACCCTGTTCAGCCGAAGCATTCGTGAAGACTGCTTGCATCCGGCGCATGGTCAGACTCTTGGGATGGTTTCGGGGACAGGCTCTAAAAACGCTGCGCCCACCACAGCCGCAGGCGCATGGTGAGCGTGGGCGTGTAGCCCATGCTGGCCGCGCGTATTTGGCCCTGCGGGTCAATGACGATGAACGCGGGCACGCCGCTGATGCCCCAGGCGCGGGCAATGGCGCCGTCTTCGTCCACGATGGTTGGCCAGCCGCCCAGGCCACGGCGCGCCAGCGTGCGGGCCACGGCTTGCCCGTCGCCGGAGCGGGTGGCCACCGTCAGAACGGGCCAGTTTTGCATCAGGCTGGATACGTGGCCCTGTTCCAGCCGGCAAATGGAGCACCACTCGGCCCAGAAGTGCACCGCCACGGCCCGCCCCGGATGGGCGGCGCGCCACTGCGCCAGCGTGAGCGCGCGCCCGTCGGGCAGCGTGCCTGCCAGTGCGGGCGCCATGCCGTCAGGCACATGCCGCGTTTGCCACGCGCCCACGGCCAGCAGCGCGGCGGCGAAGACGGCCAGCGACACCAGACGCCGCCGCCACCCGCGTTTGATCCATTGGCAAAAACGGGCGGGCCAGCGCGGGCGGGCGGCGGCAGCTTGAGCGGAATCGGTCATCAAGGCGCAAGAAGAAAAGCCACGGCGAAAGTCATCGCGGCACGGCATGAACGAAGGGCAAAGCGCTGGCAGAAAGCAGGAGGGCGCAATTTCGCTCTTTTATTAATAGCATGATGTCCTGGTGGAAACTGCGCGAAGCGGCATTTTTATCCCCTTAAATTCGCTCCTGTTTCTGATACCGCCCGGCCTGCGTCTGCGGGCCATGACGGGCTTTGAACGGCTTTCAGGCCGGCTTGTGAATGACCACGGCGTCCTGGTGATGCCAGAACCACGTGGGCGCAAAGCGCAGCAGCGCCATGCCGGGCAGGCACTCGGCCACGCGGGCGCGCACGAAGCTTTCGCTGGTGAAGGTGGTGCCGTAGTCTTGCGCGTCAATTGCGGTGGATTCGCTGGAGGGCGCGAAGAAAAAGCCTTCGGCATCCAGCGCGACCTGCTGGCGGCGCGCCGCTTCCGCGCCGTGGGTGGTGAGGATGAGCAGGCCGCCGGGCGCGACCAGCTCGCCCAGCTTTGCCAGCCAAGGCCCCCAGCTGGCGCGCGGCAAGTGGCTGAACAGCGAGAGCGCGAACACTACTTCGTGCCGCCCGCGCCAAGCCAGCGCTTGCGGCTCGCGCGTGGAGACAAAGCCTTGCACGCCCAGCACATCGCGCGCGAATTGCACGGCGCCGGGCACCACGTCGGACACGGTGACTTTGCCCGCGCCCAGCGCCTGGGCCAGATGCCGCGTGAAGCGCCCGTGGCCGCTGGCAAATTCCAGAAAGCTCGCCACGCGCAGCAGGGGCCGGTCCACGCTTTCGAGCAGCAGCATCAGCTCCGAGAGCGTGCGCCAGCCATCGGCCAGGTAGTCGCGCAGCGGGTTGATGGAGGTGGGGTGGCCGTCAAAGAAGCGGTAGATGTCGTCTTGCGGCGAGATTTCGCAGTTCACGCCCATCCATTCCGAAAACGCGCCGGCCAGGCCATGACGTTCCATTAGGTTGTGCGCGGCCAGCCGCGTGGCGGCCTGCATGCGGGCCTGGGCCAGCGCCTGCGCGGCGGCGGCGCGGGTGCCCGCTTGCAGTGCGGCCTGGCCCTGGGCGAGCCAGTCTTGCGAGGTGTGCGGATTCATTTTTTTTCCCAAAAAATCAAAGAAAGCATCCCCGCGCTACAACCACTTGGTTGCCCCATTCGGTTAGCGCGGCAAGCGCAGGCAAAAAGCTGCGCCCAAAATCGGTGAGCGCGTATTCGGTTTTCAGCGGCGGCTTGCTGCCAAATACTTGCCGCGACACCAATCCATCTTGCTCAAGCTGTTTCAGGCTGCGGCTTAATACGGCTTCCGTGGCGTCGTGCAAATGCGCGTGTAGTTCGCCAAAGCGTTTTGCGCCGTCTTGCAAATGGTAAAGGATAATCGCTCTCCATTTGCCGCCCACTAAATCCATTGCCACGCTCAGCGTGCAGGGGTAGATTTTTCCGTTCAATCCGAATGCGCCGCTACGGCATTCTGTTTTCATGTTCACGCCTGTCTCGTTAGCTCGGCTATGCAAAAGGATAGTTATTGACTGCATTTTCAGGTTGCCTAGAATCTGCGCATTTCCATGCCTGAAAGGCCAACCATGGCGCTCATCATTTTAGCCCATCCCCATTTTGCCCAATCCATCGCCAACAAGGCCGTGATTGAACACGTGAAAACCACTCGTCCCAACGATGAGATCCGCGACGTCGCCGCGCTTTATCCTGACTATCATATAAATGTTGAGGCCGAGCAGCAGGCTTTGTTGCGCCATAAAACGGTGGTATTCCAATACCCGCTGTATTGGTACAACATGCCCGCCATTTTGAAGCAATATTTTGATTGCGTGTTTACCTATGGTTTTGCCTATGGCAGCGCGGGCGACAAGCTCAAAGGCAAAAATTTCATCGCAAGCATCACCATCGGCTCGCCCGGGGAAGATTATCGCGCAGACGGCAGCGCCCATTTTCGTGTGATGGAACTGTGCAAAAACATTGAGCAAACCGCTTATTACGCGCAGATGAACTACATTGACCCCTTCTATTTTCACGGCACATCGCCCGCGCTTTACACGCCTGAACAAGTGAAAGCCAAAGCCGAAAACTGCGCGGCGGGATTGGCGGCATTATTGGCGAGATTAGGCGATTGACACGGCATAGCCGCCTGGAAGTTAACTTTCAGGCGGCCTCACAAAAAGCGGCGCGGGCAATGGTTGCCGCCTGCCGTCGTACGCCAGAAGGCCGCAACGCACGGGGCTTGCGCGAGTCAGTCCCAGCGGTGCGGCAGGCGCACGAGGCCAGGCATGAGCGTGGGAGTGACGAAGCGGAAATGCAAAAACTGGAACCACTGCTCGTACACCACAAGGCCGCTGGCGTCAAACAAAAAGGCGCTGACCACGTATTCGCCGCTGTGCAAGGGCAAGTCGGGGAAGGTGAGCACGCTGCGCCAGAGGCCATCGCCCAGCGGCTGCGGGGCTGCGCCTTCCTCATGCGTGGCCAGCGAGGTAATGCCCACGCCGCGCGACTGCTCGATCATGAAACCCACGTTGGGCCGCTCCTGGCCGTGGCCGCGCACGGTGATGGTGGCGACAAGATCGCGCCCTTGCAGCAGGGGCGGCTCACCCTCGCCCAGATTGGCAATGTCCACCGAGATGATGCGCGCCGATGCGTCTGGCTGCGGCGGCGGGTAGGGCGACGCGGGCGGCGCGCTGCCAGCGGCGGGGGCATCAGCCGCGTTGCCTTCAACCGCCTTCGCGGGCGCTTTTGCTGCCTCTGCTTCTTCAGGCGGGGCATTGCGCAGGCGCGTGTGCATCTCGTAAGCGCCCAGCACTGGCTCGGTCGGGCCGAATTCCTTCACCTGCCCGCCATCCAGCCACAAGGCCACGTCGCACAGCGTGCGGATGTGGTAGGGGCTGTGCGAGCAAAACAAAATGGTGCAGCCGTTTTTCTTGAAGGCCGTGATGCGCTCTACGCATTTCTTCTGGAAATGCTGGTCGCCCACGGCCAGCGCTTCGTCGATGATGAGCACATCCGGCTGCACTGCCGTGACCAGCGCGAAAGCCAGCCGCACCGCCATGCCGGAGGAATAAGTCTTGACGGGACGCGACATGGCTTCGCCCAGGCCTGCAAAAGCAACGATTTCAGGCTCCAGCCGCGCCATTTCCTCGTGGCTGATGCCAATCATGCTGCCGCCGAAATACAGGTTGTCACGCCCGCTGAAATCAGGGTGAAAACCCGCGCCCAGTTCCAGAATGGCCGTGATGCGCCCCTGGCGCTCAATCCGGCCCCGTGTGGGCTGCAAAGTGCCCGCCAGCAGCTTGAGCAGCGAACTTTTGCCCGCACCGTTGTCGCCGATCACGCCTATGCACTGACCGCGCCGCAGCTCGAATGACACATCGCGCAAGGCCCAGTGGCTCCTGTGCTGCGCCCGCCCGGTCAGCAGCGCCTTCAGGCGCTGGCGCGGCGAATCGTACAAACGGTATTCCTTGCCAAGGCCGCAGGCGCGCAGCACCACGGCATCTGCCGCGCCAGCCCCGCCGTTCATTCTTGAGCCACTCACAGCCAATCCACCAGTTGATCGCGCACGCGGCGCAAGGCTGCATTCAGCAGCCAGGCCAGCACAGCCAGCCAGACCAGCACAGCCAGCCAAGCCTGGGCAGGCGGCCATTGCCCCTGCAACAGCACGGCCTGATAGGACAGCACCCAGGCCGTCATGGGATTGAGCCACAGCAGCGCGCGCCAGCGCTCAGGAAACATGCTCATGGGAAACAGCACGGGCGCAGCGAACACGCCAATGGAAAACAGAAAACCCGCCACCTGCGCCACATCGCGCAGTGCTGCCGTGAGCACAGCCAGCAAATAGCCCAGCAGCCAGGCCAGCGCCGCCTGTGCCAGCACCAGCGGCAGCAGCGCCGCCACGGCCCACGCGCCGTGATGCATGGGCCAGTAGGCCAGCGCCAGCGCCAGCTGCAAAGGCGCGAAAACCAGAGCGCTGGCCAGCACGGCGCGGGCCGGAAACAGCGCGGGCGGCAAGGGGTTTTTCTGCAGCAGCCCGCCCGCTTCAACCAGACTGTTCATGGCGCGTTGCGTGGCATCGCTGAACGCCATCCAGGCCAGCATGCCCACGATGAGAAAAGAACCCAGCCTCGGCGCCGCCGCGCCGCCTTCAGCCTGCCCGGCGCGCAAGGCAAACACCACGTCAAACACCAGGTAATAAGCCGCAATGCCCAGCGCGGGCTGCGCCCAGGCCCATAGCAGCCCGCCCGCCGAACCGGCAAAGCGCGCCTTCAGCTCGCGCAGCGTCAGCTGCCCCAGCAGGCGGCGCAAGCGCAGCAGGGCGCGGGCATCAGATAGCAAGGCGGCAAGCACAAGATCCGCTTTCCTGACACGCTGACTGTCTACTCACTTGCGCTGGCGCAGCTTCTGTGCAGCCTCAAGTTCCATCTTGGTTGCTTCTGAGAAGGGCTTGGCTGCTGCCGACTCTATGGCGGCAATATCAAATTCAATGCCTTCCTGTGCTTGTTGCCATATGGTGCGGCGAATCTGTTCTTTGCGTTCCTGCAGCAGTTTTTGGATCAGATCATCACGTTCATCCTCAAACTTAGGCTTTCCAGGAATTGCACGTTCAAGTAATTCGATGAGGTGGTAGCCAAAGTGCGTCTTGACCGGTGCGGACAAATCACCAGGTTTTTTCAAGGCAAATGCAGCTTGCTCAAATTCAGGCACCATTTTTCCTCTAGCAAACGCAGCCAGCTCCCCACCTTGCTCTGCGCTCTTTCGGTCGTCTGAATATTGCTTGGCCAAACTCGAAAAATCTTCTCCCGCCTTGGCTCTTGCCAACAGCTCGCTGGCCAATGCCAAAGCCTGCTCGTCCGTCCTTCCAACTTCAGCGCCTGAACGAATCAGCAAATGCCGCACATGCACTTTGGGCTGCGCTTCGTGGTTTGCCGTTTCGTTTTCAAAAACTGTTCGAGCATAAGGTTCCAATTTATCCAGTGCTGGCGCCTTGATGTCGGCTTGATGAATCATCCAGCTATCACTCAGTGCCCTCTGGGCTGCCAGTTGTTCAACACGCTTAACATCTGCCTGCTGGTCATAGCCTGCAGCCCTCGCTTGTGCTGCCAGTTTTTTTTGCGTATAGGCCGCCAGAGCCAACTGCTGAACACCGCTGGCGCTAGCCAACACCTCTTGCCGCTGTTCGATAGGCAACACCACACTGGCCAAGGCCCGCACGTCGCCCAAGCTGATTTCTCCAGCTGGACCACGCAACACCACCACATTGTCAGCAACAGGCGGTGCAACATTGGCTTGCTGAGCATTCGCCGGGTTACCCAGGGTGCAAACAGCTACTGCACAAGCCAGTACCGCAACTTTGAAAACCGCCAATTGCGACGCTTCTGTTTTCTGCATCTTTCACTTCCCAAGCATTAATTTAGCGCAAGCAAGCAGGATTACGCACTTGTGCCATTAAAAACAAAAGGCGGAGAAACCCCCGCCTTTTGTTTTTAA
>ERZ773035.1628-NODE-1628-length-15954-cov-32.912447_pt1 | contig 15954 bp, 15 predicted proteins | sample MGYA00511487_ERZ773035 | MGnify/ENA primary metagenome ERZ773035 (study PRJEB29015, sample SAMEA2737985) | human oral metagenome | biome: human oral; feature: human-associated habitat; material: dental | place: China | collected 2024 ...
AAGGATGGGAGAAAGGTACGTTGACGTTGGGAAGGTACGTTCACGTTCCGGCCCGCTCCGCTCCGTCCGAGCGTCCGCCCACTCAGCCCGCTCACAGCCTCCGCCACAACCTCCGCTCACTTCGCGGTCTCCTTCACCGAGTTCGGTCGTACTCCGGCTCGGAATCGGTTCAAGGGGCTCAGCGGGCACCCGCCGGTGGGCCTCCACCAGCCCCGCCGGGACTCTTCGAGACCCCAGGAGGCCCCAGGACCCCGGGAGGCCGACATCGACCGACACTGCGCCACGCTGCCGAGCGCTCGGCGAAGTCGTCAAGCGGGGTTGCCGAGTGCCCGGCGGGCCACCGAGCGGGCTCACCGCGCCGAGCACCCCGCCGGCCCGCCTCCTCCCAGTTCCTCTACCAGGGGAGTCCTCCCCGTTCCCTTTCCGAGACCGCTCGCGTACGGTCGAGAGCATGCCGCATATCCAGATTCACTCCCGCCTCCGCCATAGACACAGCATCCTGCAGATCCTCCTGACGGCTCTCGTCCTGGCCCGCCCGGCCTGGCCGTCCCGCCTGGCCTGGGTGTTCTGAGCGGCGTACCGGGCTGCGGGCAAGAGGCGTTCCGCAGCGTGACGGCAGCAGCACCGTCGACGACGACGCGTCCCGCCCCTACGCCGAGCCTCATCGTCGCAAGCGTTGGCGCACTCGCCCGCCAGGGCCAGCGCGTCTTCGACGTCGGCATGGTGCTCGCCGCGGCCCTCCTGGTCTACGCCGGCGCCAGGCCCTGGGCCGCTCTATCGGCTCCCTGAGCCTGGGCACCTGGTGACCTGGCTCGTCAGCGTGATCAGGCTGCTGCCCCTGGCGGTCGGCCTGCCGGGGCTGTGGCGGGTGCAGGACCACGCCGCGGCGGGCGAGCACGGCACGACGACGGTGCTCGGTTGGCGGGCGCTCGGTGCGCCGGTCCTCGTGGCGGACGGTGCGCCGGTCGCTGTGGCTGCCGACGCGGCTGTTCCCGCACCGGCCGTATGCCTGCCTCCGTGAGGGCCAGCGCACACCGGGGCTGGGACGGTGACGGTCAGCGGCGTGGCGCGGTGCGGCGGCGGGCCTGGAGGGGCGATCGCTGGGGCGCGCGGAGTGCTTGGTGCATCTCGAACCGTGATCTATGGTTGGAATTAAACAAGACGGTATTCCTGGGCGGCTGCTGCGGGATTCCTGGTTGGCGTTTGCCGGGGATCTCGCATGAGGGTTGTCTCGTGCGGATCGATATGACGGACGAGGAGCGAGACGTCCTCATCAGGTGAAGGAGGCGCTCGGACGCCCTGCAGGCTGGTGAGGACTGGGGGCGGAGGCGGTTGTGTACGCCGCCCGTGGCGTCGTCCTGGATACTGTCGCGGAGATGGTTGAGCCGGCTGAGGGGACGGTGCGCAAGTGGCTGTCGCAGTGGCGGCGGACCAGGCTGGGCCCTCGTGGTGACCGCGCATGCCGTGGGCGGGAGTGCGGCGGGGCTCAGGAGGGCGCAGAAGGAGGAGCTGGAGGAGGTTCTTGGTAAACCGCCGTCGGAGGCGGGGGTCAGGGCCGAGTTCTGGGGCGCCTGCGGCTCCTTGAGGACGTCGTGTCTGATCAGGTTCGGTGCCCGGTACGGGTCGGGCTCCTCCTGACTTGCTGTTCATGCGCCTTGTCGGGCATGAGCCTCTGCTGCCCGACCCGTCCAGGGGGACCGTGACGAGGAGGCAGTCACCAGGCAGGTGGCCGAGATCCGGGGTCAGGTCGCCGGTCTCCTGGAAGAAGGCTGGGAGGCCTGGTGCCGTCGACGAGGTCCGCGCCCGCCGCGAGGCCGAGACGAGGCAGATGTGGCCTCTCCCAGGGGGAAAGAGGACAAGGCTGTAGGTGGACCGGGCGAAGGCGAGCCGGTTGTTCTTCGGGGCACTGGGCCTGACGACCAGGAAGATGAGGATCTACCCGATCCAGGGAGACCAGGACGCCGAGCAGATCCGCCCTCATGATGGGGCGCCTGGCGCGCGAGACCGATGAGGGAAAGAAGATCGCGGTCGTCCTGGACAACGCCAGGTTTCACCACGCCCAGGGCCCTGACCGACCTCTACGCTCCCGGTCGGGCCCCAGGGGAATCACGCCCATCTACATGCCCCCTACGCCCCCAACCCCGGGTCCCATAGAGCGCGTACGGGACGCCGCCAGGAACAATACCGCCAGCCCCCGTGCGCTCGTCCTGGAGAACACCTTCGCGGCCTTCACCGCCTACATCACCAACCGCACCTTCGACCACGACTTCGAGCACCTGCCAGTCACATAACCACACACCGACCTCGTTTAATTCCAGCCATAATAACAAAGCCGCCTGAGCAACACGATCAACCACAGCTCGAGACACGCCCGGCAGTCCACAGGGCGGTGCTGTCCCGGCTGGGAATCAGTCGTCAGTCCCCCTGGTAGACTTCTGGCAGTGAGCCTGTCGGTGCGCGACGCGCTGGGAATCAGTCGTCAGTCCCCCTGGTAGACTTCCGAACCCGGGCGGTAACAAGGCCGCCCCGCTGGGAATCAGTCGTCAGTCCCCCTGGTAGACTTCTGGGCGGGCTTTCGGCATCGACGTGTCCGCTGGGAATCAGTCGTCAGTCCCCCTGGTAGACTTCCCTGAAGCGCTTGCGAGTGCGTCATCATGCTGGGAATCAGTCGTCAGTCCCCCTGGTAGACTTCCAGAAGTCTTCGCCAGGGGGGTCTGATCGTTGCGATCCCGGCGAAAGCGCACTCTGTCATGGTTAGAAAATCGTAAGCTGCTGGGGCGCGGGGTCGGGCGCGATAGGGGCTTCGTCGCGGAAACAGAGCATCGTGGACCACTCGCGATCTGTGACATACAACACTCGAACCTCACCGCCGTCCGGCAAGGCCGTCTTGATCGCCCGAATTCGCCGAGGCTCGCCAGACACGGTCGGCGAGTATCTCACATACACGCTGTACTGCGCCATCCAAAATCCTTCGTCGAGAAGAAAGTGACGGAAACGCGTCGCCTCCCTGCGTTGCCGCTTAGTCAGAACAGGCAAGTCGAACATAACAAGGCACCACATCGGATCATCTGCCATCGTCGCCTCTCCTTGGGCCCTCCCACGAAGGAACTTCCAAACGGTTTCGGTCTCCTTCGCAATACTGACCCAGATGCTGAGCAAGACGTTCCAGCACGGTGGGAAGACTCGCTCCTGTAGAATTGAAAGACTGCTGGACAGCGGCCACGAGTTGTTGTTTCACAGCGCGATCCTCAAGTGAATCACCTGGTTCGAGCGAGAGGACAGCGTCATCCACTGCAGGGCGAAAAGACTCGATGAGGTCATCGACAAGGTTGAATGCATTACTGCGTCCATGATGAAAGAGGCCCAGGGCGGGATTAAGACCTGCACTGACGACCGCCCGAACGCCGTGCGCTCTCAGAACTCCGTAACCGTAGTTGAGGCAGTTATTTCTGTTGTCTTCTGCTGAAGGATCACGAAGAAAGCGTTCCTCACCCTGAAATATTCTCGACCAGTACAGTCTGGCTGCGTGAGCCTCGATATTCTCCGGGTCGCCCGAGCGTACCTTCCGAGACATTTCACGAAGGCGACAGGCGGCCTGAGCGTCTGCGCGGCCCAAAACAATCGATTGCCCTAATACCTTTGCCTTCACTATTCGCCCCCACGCATTCTTCTGTCGTGGAACCGATAAGCGAGCCTGAGCCAGTTGGCGGGCACCTATACGTGTATGACTGCTCCATGGATAGGCCGCGCCCTCGGGCACGCCGCGCCAGTCGCAGAACATAACGACGACATCCGAGTGCAGAAGCCTATGTAAGACCGCGTCTGAAAAACATACGCGCGGACCTAAAAGAAGGGCCGTGACGTCGGCCACCGGTATTCTCGTGGGTGGGCCGTTGTCTGGACGTACCAAAATAGAGCCACGTTCTGAAGTGAGCATCCCTTCTAAAGAAGAGCAGTCGACAATACGCCATGCTGTGTCCATGATGTCGCTCTACTCGATTGTCCAGCTTGTCGGCAGGCCCGAATTGGTTGAGTTGCGAGCCCGCCCGAGTGAGTCTCGCCGGACGACCGTCGGGTGCGTCGAGCAAATTCCATTGACAGAAATAAGCCATCCAGGAATAGACAGCGTTTTCCTTACGGGATCAGAGGCGTCACGAAGTCCTTCTGATGCCAGAAGCGCGGGACGCAGTCTAAGGCGTGTCTTATCGAAGAAGCCCCGTATCCTCCAGCGCGTGATCGTTGGGAACTCCTTGTGGAATTCCCCGATCTGTCCCGTCGTGAAACCTTCCATGGGGACTTCGAGTTCGTCACCTGTGACAACCCATCCGAGATAATTGGCAGTCCCCGTCGAAAGTGCGGCCTTCATTTTCGGTTCAGCGCAGCGGACGCTGATTGATTGAGGCGGGAGGGGTGCCGAGAAAAGATCGGAGTGTCGATGGGGAAGGAGATCCTGGGTGAAGACTCGCAACATAGCGTAGATGGGCTTCGTGCTATTGATGCGATAGATTCGTGCGTGATGAATTGTTGAGCCGACCTCCGCGAATCCACCTCGAACAGAAATTGCCTCGAAAGGTCTCTCCTTGGAGTCGTCTCCGGACTTCTTTGAAAAAAATGATACAGTGTCGTCAGCGTTCAGTCTTTTTCCATGAACACGGATAACGCGATTTTCCGATGCCGGCAGTCCCGTTTTGAAATCAAAATCTGGCTCTCTCGTCAACGCACACCACAGGGCGGGCGAGGAGGCTCTGTCGACCTGTGCTGAGGTGAAACCTTCTCCTAATCGGTGCAGTATCAGCGGGCGCACGGTCTCGTCGTGGGCGTTCCCACTCCCGAGTCGCAACCGCAAGTTCTCGGTAACATGAATCCGGTCCTCTGCGATCGCGAGATTAAGCAGCTCAGTAAGTCGAAGCATATGCTGACGCCAGGCCTCGAAGTTCTCACGTGCGCCGGGAGTGGCGCCGGTGAAAGATTTCCAGGTCTCCACCTTGCCGGACAGCCATTCCGACCAGCGCAGGTTTGAACGCTCGGCGAGAGTCTTGGCGATGCCCGGAGACATCATCGCAATCACGGCGGCATCAACAGCATGATGCCGACGGTCCAACCGGTCCTTGCGCCCTCGCTCGCCAAGAAGATCAACACGTGAGTCGATTCCTGCTGCTCGCCTGGCTCCCGCCGTTATGGAACCCCGGTAAACGGCAACCTTGGCCGACGGATACGCGGACTTTACCCTCTGATGAAGCTCATTTGCCATCCAGGCCACTGACTCCATGCTGCGCGTATCGATGGCCGGATCCTCGTCGGTACGTCGTAGGCGGGCGATAACATCTTTCTGTAGTTTCTTCAATCGAGTGGCCTGGGCGCGCCCAGGTTGAATGTTCCTCCACTTCCGGACTCGGGCAACAGCCTCTTCCACGCTGACTCCTGGAGCATTGCATTTCTCTGCCCAGACTGCAAACGGAAGATTCGACTTGGACCGGTTGCATGGCTCACACACGGCAACGAGATTCTCCCGATGATTGTTGGAGCCGATTCCCGCCTGAGGGATGATGTGGTCAAGTTGACAGGTCAGGTAGGTGATGGTAATGCCGCAGTAGACACAAGTGCAGTCCTGTTGCGTCACGGTGGTGTAGCGCATGACGTCACTGCGATGAACTTCCCCCTGAACGCCGTAAACTTTCTGAATTTCGGTTACGGTATCCTGGTTCTGCTTGAACCTGCGGTTATTCTCTCGGTCGAGCTCTCGCGCCGTTTTCTCGCTCGCGAAGCCATCGCGCACATGTTCTATCTGGATGGACTCAGGATGTTCCCAGACATTATCCACGGCCTTCAGGAACCGTGCTACAGTTTTTACGGTGCGGTCCACGGAGGGATTGCCGACGGGGGCGCCGATGGCTTCCACCGGAGGCCTCCATGCGTCGTCGACTCCGAAAACATGCATACGGGCAGCATGCAAGTCATCGTCGGTCTGCAGCATCCGCTCACTCAAACGCGCCAGCGAGTCGTGTGAATAGGCTGCACGGCCAGCAGGAAGGTGCAGCGAGTCCAGCTTGCCCTGTTCTTTCTCCGTCAGACTCCCCAGGAAGTCGGCGCACTCCGAGTCTTCTGCGCCTTCGTAGAGGTAACCGATCATCGCGCTGCGCCGATCAGCGTCCGCTTTCTTCCACCAAGCTCTCAATGCTTTGACGCTGCAGCCGCTCATAATCCGATTCGTTACGTCGGTAGGCGGCTGGGCGCTGGCGCGTTCTCCATCCGCAGTGGTTGTGGCTGTTCCACGCAGGTTCTGGCGACGGATGCCGAGCAGTCCAGCGATGTCTGCCCATGCAATGTCTTCTGATGTCGATTCGAGGAGAAAGTTCACGACACGTTCGCGTTCGTCGGGCGATAGTGGTCGACTGCCCGTCTCCTGCTCGGTTACACGCAGGTTGGCGACGATCGAGATGATTCTGAAGCGTTGGAACTCGGGATCACACTTCGGTGCCCGCTTGAGTCCGCCTTGTCCGGGCAGCGGGTCAGATGCGACGCGGCCTAGGGAGGAGCCCCGGGGAGACTTGGAGGCGAAGACCGCCAGAAGGAGTTCTTTGCACTCTTCACCAGAGATCCCCTGCTTCTCGCAGATTCGCCTGATTTCGTTGGCGTTGTCCGTCTGGTGCAACTTGCCCAGAACCCCATTCGGCCCTCGCATGGGGATCGTGGTGGTCAGGGCCGTTTCGGTCATGGCCTGCCCGGGTGTGATGCTTTCGTCTAGGATCTCGCCCGTCTTCTCCATGATTCGTTGACGCATTGCCTTCATGAATTCGGACTCAGGTGCCGGGAGCAGGAGGGACTGGACATTAGCGTACGGGTTGCGCCATCCTCGATGTCGTGCGATATGGCGCAGTGCCATTGAGAGAGCGTATCTGCGGCTCTCTTCCGGAAGGGTCTCCTGCGCTAGCTGGGCACGGACCCGCCACACCAGGTAGGGGTCCTTCTGGGCAGAGGGGTCCACGATCGGGTATCCCCGTTTCTCTAAAAGGGCGTCCAGTTGTCGGAGGCGTTTACGGCGTTGACGCAGCAGGCGGCGTGCTCTACGTGCGACACCGGACTGCTCGCGGCGACTGGAAGCGGTTTTCTGGCCGTCTTCGCCGATGCCGGAGTCATGTATCAAGGATAGACAGGACAGAATCTTTGTGGGGGTTCCCGCTTCGTCGACGACGAGGGCGCAGCACCCAACGGAATTAGTTCCGACGTCAATGCCGACGCGGATGCGCATAGTAGTCACGTAGTGTATTTAACCACATCCGCGGCTGGGTCGTGGTAGTTGTGTGTGCGTCTGCCCGATCCAGACGAGAACCGGGCAGACGCGACCGGCGAACCGGCGGAGCATTCAACCTCGCAATCACGGCGAGGCTTACTGGGAATCAGTCAAGGGCATGCTACGGGTTGTGTCGCGTTTTGGCAAGAAGCCGTCCTGTCGCTGTCCTGGAGTCATGGTGGAGGTCGCGTTCGACCTGCACAGCCCCGCTCAGTGGTGCTCGACCCGCCGGATCTCCTCGCTCATGTCCTCGCTCAGGTCCGCCGCCCCGAACTCCTCGGTCACCGGCAGCCTCAGCCGGAAGTCGGTGCCCAGGCAGAGCTCGGCGACGCCCCGGGTCAGCTCGAAGTCCACAAGGTGCCCTCCCCAGGTGCGGTCCTCGTCAATGACATGGGCGTGGCAGCCGGCCACGGAGATCCCCTGCTCGTACAGGGGCGTGCGGAATCCCGCCACAGTTCCCTCGAAGTCCCCGCGGCGCACGACCTCCTCGCCGTCGGTGGCCTCGACCATCGGCCGGTAAGGCCTCTCCTGCTTGACTACGGTTCGTGCGCTCGCCCACGCGAAGCGGCCCGTCACCCGCAGCGCGTACATGTAGTTCGAGCTCGGCACGAGGCCGTCGATGATCTCGGAGAACTCCTTTCGGCTGAGCCCGCCTCCCACCTCCTGGCGGATGGCCGGCACGAAGTTCGTCACGACGGCGTACGGCGTGCGCTCGCCCAGATCCGGCACGCTCACCGAGCCGTCGCCGCGCAGCCGGTAGCAGGTGCCGCCCAGGATCACCATCTCGCCGTCAAGCCCGTTGAAGGTGCCGATCCCGAAGGAGCCGTGCCCGAGCAGCTCGGCCAGCGTCATCTCATCCTCGTAGACGCCCTGGGCCAGGGCGCTGATGAGGCTGGTCTGGAAGATCTGGTGGCGGGTGACGGTGTGCGGCTGCGAGTACGTCATGGTGCCAGGGTAGGGGGGCGACGGCGGAGCCGCGCCATGGCGAGCAGCGGGATATCGCCGCCGGGGTGCCAGGGTAGGGGGATGGCGGTGGAGCCGCGCCGGCTCGCCTGCGGGCCGCGGCGGCCCGGTTGCACATGGGAGAGATGCGCGATCGGGCGACCGAGGCCGATTTTCGTTGGAATCTCGGGGTTTTGTCGCGCGCGCCAACACTGGGTGCCGAGCTCCCATGTGCGTACAGGGGGGTCTGCGCACATGGGAGCCGACTGCTGGCTGACGGGCGCATCGCGTTTTCCGCATAATTCCGCGAAAATCAGGCCGTGATGCGGGGGCGCCGGGTTTCTCCCATGTGCAACCCGCCCATGACGCCGTGAGCGCGCGGAGACCTGGCGTCGATTCGCCCCACTTCGACGGGCCCGCGCAGATCGGGATCCGCGTGAGCCCGCCTCATGCCGTTTACTGCGGATTACGCTGTCGTTCCACCGCCCCCCGGGGCCGCCGCGCGCCCGGTCCCAGGCGCCCGCCACAGCCCCGGGGCGGGCGGTCCGTCCAACGTCGGGGGACGCGCGGGCGGCCCCGGCGCTGCGCTACCGGATGATCCGCCACACCTCGTCGCAGCGGTCCCGACAGGCGGACACGAGCCGGGCGTTGGGCAGGTCGACGGCGCGCACCCAGTGGCCGGCGTCGGCCCGGTGCCGGCCGAAGGACATGTGCCGGGCCACCAGGCGCCGGATGAGTTCCTCCTCGTCCACCTCCAGCATGATGAGCAGGTCGATGCGCTCCCGGGCCTCCTCCCAGCCCAGCGAGTCCAGCGCCAGGTAGTTGCCCTCGGTGACGACGACCCCGCGGCCAGTGACGCGCGTGCCCGCCGCCACCGGCTCGTGCAGGTCGCGCCGGTACACCGGTACCAGGACCTCGCGGGGTTCGTCGCCCGGGCCCGCCCGCCGCACCCGGTCCAGGACCGCCAGGTAGCCGTCGACGTCGAAGGTGTCCGGCGCGCCCTTGCGCCCGTGGCGGCCGAGCTCATCGAGGACCGCGTTGGACATGTGGAAGCCGTCCATGGGCACGATTCCGGCCAGCAGACCCCGCTCGTCGAGCGCCGTCTCCAAGGCGGCTGCGAGCGTGGACTTGCCCGACCCCGGCGGTCCGGTGATGCCGACGACAAGGCGTGGCGGCGCGCCGTCGGCCGTCAGGAGCTCGCGGAGGCGCTCGACCAGTCCAGTCAGGAGGATCGGAGCCTCGCCGGTGAGTCGCGGGGAAGGGCCTGCATCTCCATTCATGTCCCCATTGTCCCGCCTGATGCGCGGTTGCGAGGAGGCCCTGAGTGGAGAGACCTCCCCGTGGAGGTTGCGGGGAGGCTCCGATAGGTTCTCCGTCATGGCCTCCACTTCACGTTTTGCCCGGCCCGCACGCAGGACCGTTTTGGTCGGCTCCGCCCTTGGCATTCTCTGGGGCGCCTCGGGGTGTGCGATAACCAACCCGGACTACCTCGCCCTCAAGGGCTACTTCTCCGGGCAGAAAATCGTGGAGAAAGCGGAGATGAAATACAACCTTGGTGTGGACAGGGCGAGTTTTATTGAGGCTCATCTGCGCCTCAAGGACGACTCCGATTCGGATTCCGTTGCCAGTATGCTCCAGGGGGCGGCTCGCAAGGTGGGGGAGAAGGCCGACGTCAGGATCTGGATCGATTGGCATTATAGCGGCGCCCTCGTCAACTACGCCACCACCGGCCTTGGGCTGTGGAAGGATGTCGACCAGAAGAAGCCGCACGAGCTGAGTCTGCTCGAATGGGCGACGGAGATCGCGCAGGGAAGGGTCCAGAGCATCGCTGTTCCTTCGATGAGCATCCTGTACGAGGCTCAGGACGAGCTGCCCGAGGATTTTGTGCTCAATGCGCAGAAATTTGACAGCGAGCGTGTTGAGTTCGAGAGCAGAATTGCCCTGCCGGGCTGGGACATCGATATTCATACCACAAGCGACGACGACATGTCGGACTTTCCCCTGAAGAAGATTCTCTCCTCCATTCCCGACCCTGGCCCTCAGGGATTGAGACATCGCCTGGAGGTAGACACGTACTGGAATGCCAAGGACGGTCCCTATCTCAATATCGGAAACCGTCAATCCAACGACGACGGCCTGTCTCCCATCGGCAAGGGTTCGGGGAACGGCCGCGACCTCGCCGCCAGGCTGATCCGGGCGATCCAGGGGGCTTCTGTGGTCCAGAGGGTCTTGATCTGCCTGGAGGACCCCGCCGGACCCCGCTACCCGGAGGCGGAGTCCTTCTGGGTATCCATGGCGGACGGCGTCATCACCGGGCCGACGTTCGACACCGACGACTACAGCCGCCGGCTCCTTACGGAGATCCTGGGCTGAGCCGGGAGTCCGCTCGGTCATCAGTTCCAGACGTTCCGATGATCATGCCGCTGGCGGCTCCGGCCGGACCGTCCGCGATTGTCTGGCGGCCGTCCACCGTCTGTCAGCGCTGTTTGCGAAGCTGTCAGCCGCACCCGGCGAGCGGCAGGAGCACCATCTCATGGCGCCCGACAAGAACACGAGCATCGGATCCTCAGTCCGGCCTCCTGGGAGATGGGGCGGTCACTTGCGGTGTCTGCCGGCCCGATGGGAGCGGGGCGGCGAGCCGTCGCCGGGAGATCCCGATGAGTTTTCCGACAGCGTGTCGCGGCACCAACCGGTCCGCCGACACATGCGCCAATCGCAACGCTCGCCTGGGTGCCGGCCCAGCCGCCGGCAGCGGAGGCGGCGCCCTTCGTCGCTGCCCGGGCCACCTTCTCGCCCTCGGATCATCTACGGACGGGGGCGAACCGTCATGCCGGCCCGGGGCCAGCCCTGCCGGCCCTGCCGGCTCTGCTGGCCCGGCCCCGGCCCGGCCCCAGGACCACCAACAGGGTGACGGGCAGGTTTCCCCATGGAGGCCGTGGGACCATGCCGTTAGGGTGCCTGCCGTGGTTTCGGCTTCCTTTTTTCCCCGACCTACGCGCAGGACTGTCCTGACAGGATTTGCCCTGGGGCTTGCCTGGGGTGCTTCAGGGTGCGCCTTCTCCGATCCGGAGGATACTCCGGAGTACCGCGCCTTCAAGGCTTACTTCTCCGAGCAGGACATCGTCACGCGATCGCAGGTGGACTACCGCCGCGGTGCGGAGTTTGAGAGCTCGATCGACATTGACCTCACCCTCAAGGATGATACGGGGACTGACACCATTGTCGATATGCTCCGGGGCGCTGCACATAAAATGGTGGGCAGACTGAGTAAGCAGGAGACCTGGCTTCTGTTCGGCTGGACCTGCAATGGCGCCTCAATAGCGTGCCAAGACTATAATCTCTATGAATGGGTTGACGATGACCGGACGAAAGTTTTTCGGGATCTGCTCGAATGGGCGGTGGAGCTCTCGCAGGGGAGCGTGACGCGCGTCAGAGTTCCTGATATGGAGATTGTGTACCAGGCGCAGGAGAAACTGCCCGATGATTTTGTTCTCGCATATCCGCGGGAAGAAGATGGAGGGCTGCGTGGATTTCGGGAGTGGATTCAGCTTCCTGATTGGGGCGTCACCGTCTGGGGGGCGACCGACACCGATCTGTCGGGTTTCCCCTTCGAGAGGATATTCTCCTCCGTCCCTGATTCGGCGTCGCAGGGGAACGGGTATTTTATGAAGTTGGACGACCAGGTCGACGTTCCCGAGCTCATTATAGATGGCGGCGGTGAAAGCGTTCCTATCGGTAAAGACCAGGGGAATGGCCGCGATCTGGCTGTGAGACTTATTCGGGCTATCCAGGGGGCTCCCGTTATCGAGAAGGTCACGATCATCCTCGAGGATCCCTCGGGGGCCACTATCCGGATCCCGAGCGGCTCATGATGTCCATGTCGGACGGAGTCATTACCGGGCCCATGAAGGACACCAACAACTACAGCCGCAGGATCATCGAGGAGGCTCTGTCCTGAGTTTACGGGCATGCTTGTACGCACTTCCAGGACCCGACATCCCGCCGCCTGCGCGATTGGCGCTGCTGCGGCGCCATCGCATTGCCAGGAGCGTCATCGTCGGCATCGGAAACCGTCCCTCCAATGACGATGGCCCGTTCCTTGTCGGCAAGGACTCGGGGAATGGCCGCGACCTCGCCGGGGTCCGGCTCCAGACCGCGTGCCTCACACCTCGATGAGCTCGATGTGCCGGCGGTCGCCCGCGACCAGGGCGTCGGGGATGCGCCCGTCGATGGTGGAGAGAACGGCACCGTGCCGCGCCGCGAGATCGACAAGATGAAGGTTCGTCACCTGTCGGAATCCGACGAGTCCTGTCATGTCGATGAGGGGCTCCGCCAGGGGCGCGTCGTCGGCCAGGAACTCGTGCCCCTCGACCCGGCACAGCTGCGCGAGCCCCTCACGAGCCCGGCCGGCGGCAACGGGAAAACCCGTCACCTTCGGATTGAGCAGGAGGCGGATGTACGCGGACTGCGTGATCGAGCAGGTCGCCCAGCGCGCAACGCCGTCGAACCACCTGGACACCAGCCCGTGGTGCACATGGTTCGGCAGGGACAGTGCGATCAGAACATTGACGTCGAGGAGCCGCAGCGGGGCGTCAATCCTCGCCATCGCGATACCTCTCCACCGTCTCCGGCGTCACCACCGGTGCGGATTCGCCGGCCCGCGGCGTGAAGAGCGGCACGCCCCGCCTGCTCGCAGCCCAGGTCCCCCCTCCCGCCAGCGCCCCGGAGGGCGAGGTCCGAGACGGCCCTGCCCAGCGAGACTCCCTCGCGGCGCGCCCGCTCGCGCGCAACTGCGAGGACCCTGTCGTCGATCTCGAGCGTGGTGCGCATGCAAGTGTCATCGCGTCACAACATCACCGCATCAATCGGTTCGTCGCGGGAACCGGGCGCGCCGGGAGAGTCCGCGCCCGCCGTCGGTAGCATGACGGCGTCAGCCGCACCCGTCCGGGAGGAGCCCCCATGCCCGAGCCGATCAAGCTCATCGACCGCGTCCAGGCCATCAACTGGAACCGCCTCATCGACGACAAGGACCTGGAGGTCTGGGACCGCCTGACCGGCAACTTCTGGCTGCCCGAGAAGGTGCCGCTGTCCAATGACGTGCAGTCGTGGGCGACCCTGACCGAGCCCGAGAAGAACATGACCACCCGCGTGTTCACCGGCCTGACCCTGCTGGACACCATCCAGGGCACGGTGGGCGCCGTCTCGCTGATCCCCGACGCCCGCACCCCCCATGAGGAGGCGGTCTACACCAATATCGCCTTCATGGAGTCGGTGCACGCCCGCTCCTACTCCTCGATCTTCTCCACACTCATCTCCACCGCCGAGATCGACGAGGCCTTCCGCTGGAGCGAGGAGAACGAGAACCTCCAGCGCAAGGCCCGCATTATCCTGGACTACTACCGCGGCGACGACGCGGAGAAGCGCAAGGTCGCCTCCACCATGCTCGAGTCCTTCCTCTTCTACTCCGGCTTCTACGCCCCCATGTACTGGTCCAGCCACGCCAAGCTGACCAACACGGCGGATCTCATCAGGCTTATCATCCGCGACGAGGCCGTGCACGGCTACTACATCGGCTACAAGTACCAGCTGGCGGTGCGCGAGTCCTCCCCGGAGCGCCAGGCCGAGCTCAAGGACTACACCTTCGACCTGCTCATGGAGCTCTACGACAACGAGGAGCAGTACACCGAGGACCTCTACGACGAGCTGGGACTGACCGAGGACGTCAAGAAGTTCCTGCGCTACAACGCCAACAAGGCCCTGATGAACCTGGGCTACGAGGCGCTATTCCCGGCCGACGCCGTGGACGTCAACCCGGCGATCCTGGCCTCCCTGAGCCCCAATGCGGATGAGAACCACGACTTCTTCTCCGGCTCCGGCTCCTCCTACGTCATGGGGACGGCCGAGGCCACCCAGGACGAGGACTGGGACTTCTGACGACGACGGCGCCCGGCGCGGTTGAGTCGGTGCCGCTGAGCGGGTCGCCGGGCCGGGACCGCGCCTCGCCGTCGTGCGCCTCGGGCAGGGGGTCGGCCGCCGAACCTGGAGACCGTCCCGCCGTCGTGCGCCTCGGGCCGGAGGCCAGCCGCCGGACCCGGGGCCGCGACCGCCGTCGTGCCCCGGTCCTCCCGCCCGAAGAGTGTGTCTCACCCGGCGACTACCATTTCTCTCGTGGCTATCGGGACGACCAGGCGCGCTGAGCGCAGATCGGTATGCGCTGAGCCGCGGGACGATTCTCCGGCCACGGTGCACTTGTGCTTCCTCGGCACCGAGGGCGTCAACGTGCAGCAGGAGATCGTTGAGACTGCTCAGAAAGTGGTGGGCAGGCTCAGGCTGAGCAGGATCGCCGCAATGCAGCGAGAAGCCATAATCGTCGGTGAGATCCGAGGCCGGATGCGCGCCATGGCCAGGGGACGCCTTCCCGAAGAGGATCCTCCCGCGCTGGAGCCGGTCGTCTCTCAGCCGGACCTCTTCGAGCTTCGCTGGAAGTTCATCAAGGAGAAGGCCCTGGTGCGCGCCTACCACGGGGAGCCCCGCGACCCCGACGTCGTTGTCGTCCGCGTCCACTGCAAGAGGACCGATGCGCCTGTTGACGAGCAGCAGGCGCTGCAGAACGCCGAGATGGCGGAGGGGCAGCGGCGCTTCACCGCGGGGGAGCGGAGCAGGTGGGGTCACACGCGGGCCTGTTCCCATTGCCTGCCGTCATGATAGATTTTTGGCTATGCCTTCCACCGAGAAGTCCCTCCAGGATCGAGACCTCGATGACCTGGTCGAGCACGCGGCGCGGTTGGCCCAGGCCGACGACGAGCTGCGCTGGGCGCTCATCCAGTCCCGCAGGGAAGCCGGCCTCTCACAGCGCGATGTCGCTGAGATCATGGGGGTCAGGCAGCCGACAGTCGCCACCTTCGAGAGTCAGGACAACGACCCTCGCCTGTCCACCTTGCGTCGCTACGCGCTCGCCGTGGGAGCGGATGTCGCCCACCAGGTCACCACCTGGGGCGGCACGCCCCTCCTTTCCGAGGGCTGGAGCGCGGTCCGCATCCTGCCGGCCGCGCGGTGGTCTCTCATGTCCGACGGTGCCGCGGGGCGGCCTCTGCCGGTCCGCCCCGAGCGCACGGTCCCCCTGGTCGCGCAGTTCACCGAGGCCGCATGACCGTCTACGACAGTGCCCGCGACCTCCTCCCGGTGCTCGAGCTGACGGGGGTCACTGCTTTCGAGATCGCGGGCAGGCGGCTGGACTCCCAGGAGTCCACGGAGACTCAGAGCTCGATGGAGTCCATGCTGGGAGACGACGACGGCGCCCTGGCCTTCCGGGTGCGGCAGCATGTCAAGACCGGCCAGGCCGAGATTCTGGCGGACTACGGCGTCGAGTACCGCATTACCGATCCCAGTGCCTCCGTGTCCGGGAAGGCCCGGGTGGAGTTTGCGGAGAAGGTTGCCTTCATGACGCTCGTGCCCTACCTCAGGGAGTCGGTTCATACCACTGCCGCACGACTGGGTGTGAAGGTGCCTATGCTCGGAATAGTGCGCCAGGGGGACTTCACGCTGAGCCGGAAGAAAGACGTCCCGGCGACGCAGAGTCAAGAATGAACAACCCGTTCGGTGACGGTCCAGGCCGAGCGACAGCAGACGGCGGCTCCTGACGACGACGGCGCCCGGTGCCGCCGGGCCGGGGGACCGGCGCCGCCGGGCCCGGTACCGCCGGGCCGGGGGACCGGCGCCGC
>ERZ773035.1633-NODE-1633-length-15920-cov-38.791428_pt1 | contig 15920 bp, 15 predicted proteins | sample MGYA00511487_ERZ773035 | MGnify/ENA primary metagenome ERZ773035 (study PRJEB29015, sample SAMEA2737985) | human oral metagenome | biome: human oral; feature: human-associated habitat; material: dental | place: China | collected 2024 ...
ACCGCCGCCACATCTTCATCCGCTACGGCGGCGACGAGTTCATCCTGCTCGCGCTCCATTACGATCTGGCACAGATGGCCGTCTTCTGCGAGGATCTGCGCAGGACGCTCACGCAGACCCTGGGCGGCGTGACGCTCAGCTTCGGCGTCTCCACATGGCACGGCACGGGCGATCACATGACCCCGCTGATGAACCGCGCCGACCGCGCGCTCTACCGCTCAAAGGAAAAGGGACGCAACACCGTCTCCACCGAGGACGAATGCGCAGATGCACCGCCGCATTGAATGCTCCTCATACCGCGCCGACAGAGAGTTCCGGCGCGGTATTTTTTGCGTTGAGTGACGGCGAACTGCGCGTCATTCCTTCCATAGGATTCGTGTTCTTTATGTATTTCTCTATTGTTCTATATCCAATAAGTATGATATAATTAAATAAAACTCAGGAATTAAGCGTGTTTTCTCTTTCTCTCTCCGAAGGGGGGAGCAGCGATGAAGAAAATCCTCCGCTTTCTGCGGGACAGCTGGCTCACGCTGTTCTGCGCGGCGCTTCTCCTCGGAGCGACCGCAACCGCATGGCGGCTGCTCGACGCGCCGCTCGATCCCTACATCTACGCCGAATACGCCGTTGCAAAAAGCGCACCGGAGTACAAGGACATCATCGGGCTTCGTGCGGACACTTTTGACTGGCAGCCCTATGACTATCCCGTGCCGCCGGATCTTCCAAAGGACGCGTCCGCCGTCTGTCTCTCCTGGCGCATCCCGCTCGCGGCGCGCTTCGTGAACGATCACATTCTCTTTGCGACGACAAACCAGAACGCCTACGTCTACCTCGACGATACGCTCGTCTACATGCACGGACGCTGGGACGATCCCGCCGCTGCGCGCGGCCGCGCGTTCCACTATATCCATCTCGACCAGAACATCGCAGGCAAGCGCCTCACAATCCTGCTTCAGTCTGCCTATCCCGGCTGGCTCGGCAGCATCGACTACATGAGGTTCGGCTCATCCGGCGACTTTCTGCGCAGCATCAGCTTTGCCGATGCCATCTACATCTCGAGCCTGTCGGTCGCGCTCTCACTGATCATCTTCCTCGTTATGGATCTGACCTGGCGCGGTGCGGCGGAGCGGCGGCGCCGTCTGCAGCTCTATCTCATCGGCAGTCTCGCGAGCTTCATCCTGTGGACAACGGGCAGTTCCTCATTTTTCGCGCGGATCTACGGCATGTCCGATCTCTGGTGGGAACTGCATCTCGCCATGCTCTACATCATGCCGCTCTTTTGCATCAAAATCGCGCAGGAGATTGTCTCCCCGCGCTACACCGCGCGCATCAAAATCGGCATGCGCGTCTTTCTCTCGGTCTTTGTGCTTGCTGCCGGTGCTGAGATCGCGGGGATGAACGGGTTCATGAACGCGCTCGTTCTCTACTACCCGCTCCTTTTCATCGGCAGCCTCATCCTCATCCACGCACTCATCCGCTCGAGCTGGCAGCGTCATCCCGCATGCCGCTACGGCGTGTTCGCCGTCATCGCAATCGTCGCATTCGGCACCATTGACGCCCTCCACTGGGAGTACCATCGGCTCAGCCTCATGTTCTCCACGACCGTATTCTCCATCTATGCCAGCATCCCCCTCATCTTCCACGTCATCCGTGCGCAGATGATGGAGGACGCCGCCCTCGCGCAGCAGAACGAGGACCTCGCGCGCGAGCTGGAGATCTCACAGAACGAGGCGCAGCGCGACTTCCTCACGGGCGCATACAACCGCCATCAGCTCGGCGGCGGCTTTGCGCGGTTCTCTGCGCTCGCCTATGAGCGCGGGTTCAAATTCTCCTTTGCCATCTTTGACGTCGATCACTTCAAGATCGTCAACGATACGAAGGGACATCTCGCGGGCGATCAGATCCTAAAGCAGATCGCGGACACCATTCACGAGGAAATCGACCGCCGCCATCTCTTCATCCGCTACGGCGGCGACGAATTCGTCCTGCTCGCCCTGCACTACGATCTCGCTGCGATGGTCGCCTTCTGCGAGCATCTGCGCGGCATCCTCGAGCAGCGTCTCGACGGCGTGACGCTCAGCTTCGGCGTCTCCACATGGCACGGCAAGAAGGATCGCCTGCAGGCCCTCATCGACCGCGCTGACCGCGCTCTCTACCTCTCGAAGGAGCGGGGGCGCAACACCGTCTCCGCCGAGAACGACGAGGGCGCAGCATAGGCGGCCGCTGGACCTGCCGCAGATTTGCGTCCGATCAAAGGGCGCAGGCAGCGTGAGAACCGGCGCCAAGGCACATCGGCGCCGCGCGGGCGGAAAAGATGTGCACGTTCTCCCATAGCCCCCAAATCATAACCACATATCGATTGGGCCGGGCCGCCGTTTGTGGAAACGGCGGCCCGGTCATTTTTTGCCAACCACATTGCTTTGTGTTACAATAAATGATATTTTTATCTGTCTCATTATAGAAGGAGTTCATATGCATACCATCGACAAAGGAATCAAGGAAAACTTCTTTCAGTGGAAGGGGCGTCTCAACCGCAAGCGCTATATTATGCGCCTGCTCGTGCTCACACTCGCCGTCATTGCGGTCTATATTGCCTTCAGCGCGGCGTTCCTGGCCTATATCGTTCAGGCAGATCTGAGCGAGGCCGAAATCATGCGCAAGGGACCGGCTTTGGAGGGACTTCTCCTCCTGTGCATCCTGCCCTTCACCGTCTCCGGCTATATGCTTATGATCCGGCGCCTGCACGACATCGACCTCACGGGATATTTCGTTCTCCTCAACTTCATCCCCTTCGTCAATCTCGGGCTCCTGCTCTATGTGCTCTTCAAAAAAGGCACGGAGGGCGACAACGCGTATGGTCCCGATCCGCTCGAAGGTTCGGCTGTGCAGGCATCCTATGCAGAGGGCGCAGCAGTCCCCGAAGCCGCATCCCAAGATCCGTATGCGCACGGCGGCGATGACGCGCATACGGATGATACGCCGCGGTAACAGGAGATTTTTCATGACGTATTCGATCCTATCCGCGAAGGGCAGGCTTTCGCGGCGTGATTTTGCGCTCACAATCGGCACGATCCTCGGCGGGGCGGCACTTGCGGCCTTTGCCGCACTCTTTCTCATCCTGCCGATTGTCTTTCTCTTTGTCTCGGCCTTTTTTCGCGAGACGACAACGGCATTCTGGATGCTCCTCATCTGGGGCATCCTGCTTGCCCTCTGCGCCGTATACGCCGTGCTTCCCCTGATCTCCATCCCTGCCGCCGTCCGCCGTCTGCACGATCTGGGGCGCAGCGGATATTTCGCACTCCCGCTCGTACTGAACGGCTTTATCGCTCTGGGTTTTCTCATCCTCATCTTCCTCTCCTTCATCGGCATGGCAGAGGAGATAACGGGGATCCGTATTCTCAGCGGTGAGTCGGCATTCTATTCGTATCTCGGCGCCATGTACGCGGGATATCTCATCTTTTGCCTTATGATGATGTTTCTCATGTTCGCCTATGCCGGATGGCTCTTTCTGAAGAAGGGGAATCCCGGTGCGAATCGCTACGGCGACGCGCCGGCCGAGGAACCGCTGCCGTCCGTACGCACCGCCTTCCTCTCGACAAAGGGCACGATTGATCGGGATACCTTCGTCTTTCGCACGCTGCTCGCACTCGCTGTTTCGAGCGCCCTGTTCCCGATCGCCGCGCAGTTCGTCGCCTATCCCGTTGCAGCCATCCTCATGGCGTTCGATGTGCTGCCGTTCGGCGCAGATATCTTCGTCATCCTGCTCCCCCTGGTCGTCTATCCGCTCGGGGCATTTCCGCTTGTCGTGCAGCGCCTGCATGATCTCGGACGCAGCGGCCTTGAGGCAGTATTCGCCTTTGCCGCGCTCATCCCCGTCGTCATATCCTGTATCCCGATTGCCGAGATCAGCTCCGCCCTTCGGCTCACGGTCCTCGATATGCAAAGCGGCGGCCCCGCAGAACTGGAGACATTGCTCGCCGTCAGCGGTACGAATTCTGATAATACCTTTATCACACTCTGGATCGTCTGCGGCATCATGAGCCTCATTTCGGGCATGCGTCTCCTGCGCAAATAAGGCTGCTGCATATACAAGGAGCGTTTTATGTCTGACATTTACTCCAGCATCTCCAATAAATTCTTCCGGCGCAGCGGACGGCTGAATCGTCTCAAACACCTCATTCTCCAGTTGGCCCTCATCGGCGCTGATATGGCGTTCTTCGTCCTATTGTTCATCCTGGCGGTCATCCTCAGCCTCCTTCTGCCCGACTATATCTATAAGGAATACATTGTCAATATTCTGGTTGCCCTCTATCTCATAGAAGCACTGCTCATCGGCATATCCCGATTCCTGCTCATGATCCGCCGCCTGCACGATCTGAACGGTTCGGGGTTTTGGGTCATCCTCGTATTTGTTCCGCTCGTCAACATCGTCTTTTTCCTCTGGCTCCTCATCAAAAAAGGCACTGAGGGAGATAATGCCTACGGTGCCGACCCGCTTGCCGCGTCGGTGCCCGCGCATGCCTGCGATCATCCGAATACGCGCACGGATACGCCCCCAAAGGAATGAATATCGGCAAAGCCGTCCCTCTCGCAGGATCGTATGCGGGGACGGCTTCGTTTTTTTACGGCATTTTTGCCGAAGGATCGATTTTATGCTACACTAAATGCAGGTTTACTGCAGATGTGAAAAGGAGTGTACATGCACACCACTGACCGCGGACTCAAAGAAAATTTCTTCCAATGGAAGGGCCGTCTCAACCGCAGACGTTACCTAAAGCGCATGCTCGCGCTCTGGATCCCCGGTATTGCCATGCTCATTTACATCTCCATTGCGGTCACGGGGATCGTTCTCGACGGAAATACGGATGTGCGCTATCTGAACGCAGAGCAACAAGCATTCTATGAAAATATGATGCAGGGGACGGTCTTGCTTGTACTCTCACCGTTCTTTGTTTCTTCCTATATGCTGGCCATCCGTCGCCTGCACGATGTGAACTTGCCCGGCTACTTCTCCCTGCTGAACTTTATCCCGTATGTCAATTTGGGGCTCGCCGTCTATCTGCTCTTCGCAGAGGGAACGACAGGTACGAACGCCTATGGCCCCGATCCGCTTGCACCGGCGGAGAAGGATGACATGGCTGTGCAGATGACGAAGCTCGGCGCCCCTGCAGAGGGATCCGTGCAGCCTGCGATCCCTCGTATGAGCACAGCACACACATCTCCTGCCGGCATCGCACTGCAGCCGATCTTCTCTGCAAAGGGGAGGCTTTCACGCCGCGGCTACGCGCTCAGCATCGGCGTACTTTTCGGCGGCGCGGCGGTTGTGTCGTTTGTCGGATTCACCCTCCTGCTGATGTTCTCCTACCTCTTTGCAAATGCCTTCTTCCGCAACACGACGAGTTTTTTCTGGGCCTTTTGGGTCCTCGGCGTACTCATCCTGCTCTTGCTGGTCTATATCGCCCTGCCGATTCTGGCCATCCCCGCAACGATTCGGCGTCTGCATGACCTCGGGCACGGGGGATTCTTTGCGTTTCCGCTCGCGATCATGAGTTTTCTCATCTTTGCAATCTTCCTGTTCTGCCTGGTGGCCTTCCTCAGTGCTGTGGCAATGGAGACAGGGCTGCCCGTCTTCACATCGATCTTCGGTCCCTCAGGCGATGCAGCGGCGAGATCTTTCGCAATATTTATCCTGGGTTTCTTCGGTGTGTTTATGCTGCTTGGCATCATCTTTATTGCTTACAGTGCTTGGCTGTTCTTCAAAAAGGGCGAGCCCCTGCCGAATGCCTACGGCGACATTCCGGCAGGGCAGAGTTTCCCGTCCGTCCGCGCAGCATTCTTCTCCACACAGGGCACGATTGATCGGCGCTCATTCATCCTCAGTGCATTGCTTGTCCTTGCCGCGGCGGGCATCGCCGTCCCCGCGGTCATTCAGTTCACCATCTACCCCATCATTGCCCTGCTCCTCGCAGCAGACCTTCTGCCCATAGGCGCGGATTTCTTTGTCCTCTTGCTCGGCTCGCTGCTCTATCCGCTCGCCGCGCTCCCGCTCGTCATCCGCCGCCTCCATACGCTCGGCCACGGTGCACAGGAGGCAGGATTCACCTTTGCCGTTCTCATCCCCACCGTTCTCTCCTGCATCCCGCTCGCGCGCATCCTCGGCATTCTTGAGCGTGCCGATGAAAATGTGCCCGACCTATCGCCCCTCGCACCTCTGCTCGAGACGATAAGCAGTTATGATGCCGCATTCATCGGCCTTGTGTGCGCGACGGGAATTGCAAGTCTCATCAGCATCGTCCGTCTGCTCGCCAGAGACGCCGAGGGCACTGTCTAGAAAGAGAGGCCTCTATGTTCTGTCCCAAATGCAGCAAATTCGTTCCCTCCTCGGCAAATGTCTGCCCGAACTGCGGCATCGAGATCATCTCCGGATTCTCGCCGAACTACGGCGCAGGCTTTGACCTCGGCGCGGACGATACCGAGAGCCGGAACGACGCGCCCCCGCGCAGGGCGGCGGAATCCGATCTGTATGACGATGTGCCGGACAGCGACAACGTCATAACAGAGGACAGCGCAAAATCCCCCAGTCTCAGCGGCAGACTCAAGTCCCTGTTCGGCTTCGGCAAGAGCTGATGCACAAAAAAAGACGCCCACAGAGGCGTCTTTTTTGTGCGAATATACTTTTGTCAGATCGAGATCCCCAACATCCTCCGGAACTGAAAAAAGACTCCTCACTCTGAGAAGTCCTTCATCCGAAAATAATGGTGCGATTGGCGCGAGTCGAACGCGCGACCCTCTGCTTAGGAGGCAGATGCTCTATCCATCTGAGCTACAACCGCATCGCATCAAGTGTATCAAAATTGCGCAGGATATGCAACTGTCCGATAAATCTCCTGTATTCAAGCACACTATTATGTTATACTAAAAAAAATTGAAAGGCTGAATACGATGGAAAATCTAAATCGACTGATTCAAGAACTCTGTAACCTGCCAAGTGAAACTGCCTATGTTGAATTTAAACACGATAACTACACCCCAGATATGATCGGTAAAGATATCAGTGCTCTTGCGAACAGCGCTGCTCTCTTCGAAAAGCGAAATGCCTATATGATATGGGGCATCGCTGACAAAACTCATAGCCTTATTGGCACAGACAAGGATCTCCAAACAATCAAAAAAGGCGGCCAGGAATTAGAAAACTGGCTGCGCTCTATGCTTTCTCCGAATGCAGATTTTGAATATCAGACAACAACTATTGCAGACAAATCCATTGGTGTACTGACCATCTCCGCTGCTGCTGCGCAGACGGTCACCTTTCAAAAAGAAGACTATATCCGTATCGGCAGCTACACAAAAAAATTGCGTGATTATCCTGCAATCAAGGCAAAACTTTGGGATAAATTGCGCAATGAAAATTTCGAAGCTCGTCTCGCCTTAACGGATTTGCCTCTTGCCACAGCATTACAAAAACTGGATATCTCAACCTATTTTGATCTGCTCAGCATCACACCGCCTGATGGTATCGAAAATACCGCACATCCACTGCTGGAGGATGGAATCCTCGTTAAACACGACAATGGTCTATATGGCATCAGCAATTTAGCAGCCATCCTTTTCGCTAAGAATCTGGCTGACTTCCCAAAACTCTTACGCAAAGCGATCCGCATTGTGCAGTATCAAGGCAACAATCGCATGGAAATGCAAAGAGATGAGGTTTTGCAGGAGGGATATGCAGCAGCCTTTGAACAACTAATTACATACATCGAAGCTCTTCTTCCCTCCCGCGAGGTCATTGACGGCGCTTTGCGCCGCACAATCCGAACATACCCAACGCTGGCCCTTCGTGAGACCATCGGAAATGCGCTGATCCATCAGGATTTCTCACTCACGGGGACAGGACCGGTCGTTGAAATCTTTGCAAATCGTATGGAAGTCACGAATCCGGGCACGCTCCTTGTTGATCTCCTGCGCATTATTGATAATCCGCCAAAATCCCGAAATGAGAGGCTTGCCTCTCTTATGCGGCGGATGAATCTCTGCGAAGAGTTCGGTACGGGATGGGACAAAATCGTTCTAACCTCGGAAGCCGCTCATCTGCCTGCCCCAAAAATTGAACTCTTTGAGGAAAATACTCGCGTGACTCTCTATGCAGAAACTCCATTTAATCAACTCTCTGCTGAAGACCGTCTATGGGCATGTTATCTCCACGCCTGTATTCAACAGACACAACACGAACAGTTGACAAATCATTCTCTGCGCACGCGGTTCTCTCTGCCAGATTCGTCTGCCGGAAGTATCTCACGACTCATCAAAGAAGCCATTCAAAAGAAGCTGATTAAACCGCTCGACCCGGATACCGCCCCGCGATACATGAAATATATTCCTATCTGGGCATGAACGGCATATCCCCGCATCGATATCAGCTTAACTTGCCGGTAACTTGCCGACAACTTGCGATGCCATGGGAACAGGCAGAGAAAACAGCCATTTTATCAGCAATATTCACTTTCCCTGCCGCCGATTTAACTTGCCGGTAACTTGCAGAAACCCCTCAAAAAGTTTCTATCTACGCAAAAGCGCCCGCAGGCATTCCTGCGGGCGCTTCGCCTTCGCATCCGAGCGGTTCTTAGGCGAGCTTTTCGGTATCTACCGTCTGGACGGCGATATCCTTGATGGAGACGGGGTACGCCTCTCCTGCGACAATGGCCTTCTTATCGATGACGCTTTGCAGACAGGTCGCAACCTCCGCCTTCGTGAGCCCGTCCTTCGGGTCCGCGAGGCTGAGCGTCAGTTCCTTGCCCGTCGAGAGCTCGAGCGTCATGCGTAGCTGTTTCTTCGTCGACATCCTTTCTCCCTCCTTTCTCTCTTACTCATTGCGCGGATCAGTCCGCGAGAACGGCCGTATCCGTGCGTACGATCTGGCTCAGTCCGTGCTTCTGAAGACCGGCAAACCCGTTGCCGACCGCAAGCGCGTCCGCATCTGTGAGCGCGGGAGCAACGCCGCCGATCGTGCGGTTCTTGTAGATGGTCTTGCCGTCTGCGCCCACACCTGTGATGACCTTCAGCGTCAGCTTGCTCGCTGCATCTTTGCGTGCCATATGGATCAACTCCTTTCTCTTTTGTTTCCGTAAGCAGCTTACATAGGAATACCTGCCGGGCAGAGAAAAAAGGAGAGTCCGTCAAAAAATTTTCCTTTACAATCGAACATATTTTCTCTATAATTCCATCTAGAAAGGAACAGGAGATCCATTGATCTATGCTCGTGCCTGTGCGTCTCGCCAACGGCAGGCAGGAAACCGGAAAGGAGATCCGAAATGAATTGGACAAAGAGAGAGATGCTGATGCAATGCCTGCCCGCGGCGGCGGACATCCTCGCACTCCTGCCCGTGCGCGGCGCGGACGGCGGCAATGAGACCGTCCTCCACACCGCCGGGGGCGCCAGCATGACTCTGCACGCCGCGATTGAGTATGTCCTCTCCTGCCTCGCCGGACGCGAGGACAAGGAGCTGCGCCTCATCCGCAGAAACGCTGCCCGCCAGCTCGCACGGCGGCGCAACATCATCCTCCCCATCCTGCACGGCTGCGTTCTCAGCCCTGTTATGACCCGCCCCTCTGACGAGGGGGGCACACTCGGCTACATCAACATCGCACGTGCCACGCTCGTTATGGACGGCGCACCAACAGGGACGGACGTCGCACTCCAGAGCGGCACCGTCATCCACTCCCTCTGGCGCCCGCCCACCGTGCGCAAACTCGTCCGCGAGGCGCGCGCCGTGCACTACAAGCTCCTCCTCGACGTACGGCGCCAGCTGCATTCGGCAGAGGCCCTCGCCTGACACTTGCATTTTCCCTCCGTTCGTTGTATGATATCGATATGGAACAACGGAGGGTACAATATGCAGATTTCAAGCCGCTTTACCATCGCCATTCACATCCTCATCTGCGTCGATCTCTATGGCGCGGACGCGCCTGCGACAAGCGAATCGCTCGCAGGGAGCATCGGCGTGCATCCCGTCGTCATCCGCCGCATCCTCGGTCAGCTCCGCCGCGCGGGGCTCATCACCGTGGCACGCGGCCGCGAGGGGGGCGCCCACATCGTACGCCCGCTCGATGAGATCACCCTCGCCGACGTCTTTCGCGCCGTCGAGAGCATCGGCAGCGATACGCTCTTCAGCTTCCACGAAAATCCGAACCCTGCCTGCCCTGTCGGGCGGAACATCCACAATGTGCTTGACGGTCATCTTGCGCAAATACAACGCGCGATGGAGCACTCGATGGAGCAGACCACACTCGCCGACGTGATCGCAGAGACGCGCGAGCGGGTAGGGGAAGAAGCATAGAGGACCTCCATCGGACATCACCCAGGGAGTACACTCCGTTCGGCGCAGTTTTTTGTCCTGTCGCGGAGGTCGGCCGCACGCATCGAAGGACGATGGGACGAAGGGCCGGCAACACAGGGCGAAGAAGATGCCTCGAATGAAAAGGAGTTTGCTGCATGAAGTGGGTCAGCCATGTCGTTCTCACCGGCACCGTCGCCTACGCCGTCACATCAGACCCGCTCCCGGCTGCCGCTGCATGCGTCGGTGCCGTCCTCCCGGACAAGATCGAGGGCACGCCCGGCAGCGTCGGCTGGAACACCTGGCGCAGTCGCCACCGCGGCTGGTCGCACTGGCCCATGCTCTATCTTGCCCTGCTCGGCGCACTCACGCATGCAGGCGCGTACTTCTTCTACGACGCGGCGTTCTTCTCCGCCCTCACCTGGCTGCTCCTCGGCGCACTGTGCCACATCGCAGAGGACGCCGTCTGCGGCAAGGTTCCGGCTCTTTTCCCCACGCAGAAGATCGGCATCCGCCTCTTCACCGTCGGCTCGCTTCGTGAATATCTATTCGTATTGTTTTGCATTGTCGTTGTATATGCGGTGCGGTATGTTCTGTATACCTAAAAGCCCCCCTGCATTGGCAGGGGGCTTTTGCATAGAAAGAATTGTCCCGGCATCTTTCCGGTACAATTGGCTGCATTTTCTGCATAAGCACCCGATCAGTCAAAGACGGGCGCTTCCTTTTTCGTCCTTGGAGCTCTGTCTCCAAGGGCTTTTCTATTACTGCTTTGTTGGCTCCGCCTCATCGGCGACTGTCTCGAATCCGGGCACGTTCTCGCCGTGCTGCTGGACAATGGCTCCCCTTCCGCAGAGGAGACACGGCTCTGAGAAATCCGTTCGTCGGACACGGTATGCCGCATCCGCGGTATCCGTCGTCTGCACGAGGGGCATGACACTCTCGTCCGCAGCGAGAATCCCCTCGCCCCAGACACCGGCACCGCCCGCGCGGAGGGAAATCGTCTTTGCCCGGACAGCGGCATTTCGTATCAACAGTGTATTCGCCTGCGTCACCTCGATCTCCTCGCCGGTCTCATTCCCGTCTGCATCGCGGTGGACGCAGGTGCGCGCACCGATGCTGAGATTCATCCGGTTTGCAAGGAGACTGCCGCCTGTCAGAGAAAGCGCTCCGCTGATGGTGCGAATCTCGTCCGCCCATATGGAGCTGTTTGACAGATGGAGGGGTCCCACCGCATCGATCTGCCAGTCCTCTCTGTCCCCGATCACGCCGCCGCTCAGGGCTCCGACCCAGATGCTGACGTCATTTTCTGCTAAAACTTCGCTATCCTTCATCGTCACCTGCACCGCCTGAAGCTCCACAGGGCCCTTGTCGCTCTTGATCTTTGTATGTTCCATATACATGGCATCCGGCACAGGCACCATATCGCCCTTCCGGCGATAGATTCCTTCCGAGACAGCTACAATCCTGATTTGGCCGCCCTGAATCACAGCGTTCCGGAGCGAAACCTTGCGCGCGCCGATCAGGAGCTTTCCCGCATCCATGCTGCCGCCGTCGGCGCGCAGATTACCTCGGCGGCTGATGAGCGTCACCGACGTACCGGAAAGATTTGCTGTACCGCTTATATGGATGTCATCTGACACATCGATGAAGAGCGGATGTATGCCCGTCTGCGTGATTTTTCCAAGGAACTCCGCAACATCTCCCGCACGGACGACGTTGAAAATCGCGCCCTTCGCGGTATCAAAATGCAGCTCCTCCGCTGCCCCAATGTCAAACTGATCCCAGTCAAGAAAGGTATCCTCCTCTGCCGTGATCGTCGCGCCGCTCAGCGGTACCGCAAGAGTTCCCATATCAACACTGACTTTTCCCTCCGCGATGCTGCCGCCTGCGGGCATTGCGAGCGCAGGGCATGCGAGCGTACATGCGACCAGCAGGATCAGCGCGCTCGTCCGCACGGCAAAGTATATCGTTCCCGCATTCATTTTTTCGCTCCTTCCCGCCCGCAAGAGGAAAAGGACTGCTGCAAACCTTCGCAGCAGTCCTTTTATTTTGCTCAGTGATTTGCCATCTCGTAGATCGCGATGGCGTCCGCGCAGGTCAGCGGATGGAACACGCCGAGACGGACGGTATCATTCACCGTCGCCGCACGCGCGATATCCTCGATCGCGCCCTTGGTGAGCGTACCGATCTCGTCGAGCCCCGCAAGGCTCGTCGGCATCTCGATGGAGGCAAAGAACTCCTCCATGCAGCGGATGCCCGCGCGCGCACGTTCCTCATCCGTCCCCGCATCAATGCCGAAGATCGCTCCGGCGAACTGCGCAAAGCGCGCGGCGTCGTACCGATAGACATGACGTGCCCACGATCCCCAGAGCGCCGTGAGCGTCATCGCATGGGTTGCGTCAAAGCGCGCAGACAGCTCATGTCCGAGTTTGTGTACGGAGAAGTCCTTGCGCCGCCCGAGCTCGGTGAAGTTGCTGTGCGATACGCTGCCGCACCACATGAGCTCGCTCATCGCATCGTAGTCCTTGCGGCTGACGAGCAGGCGCTGCACGGACTCCATCACCGTTCGGATGAGCGCCTCGGCGACGCGGTCCGTGAATACGTTTGTCTCCTTCACATCGGTGAAATAGCGCTCCATCGTATGCATCATGATATCGGATGCACCCGCCGCGATCTGCTCGCGCGGGAGGGTGAAGGCCAGTTCCGGATTCATAAAGGCGAACACCGCACGGTTGAGCGGGGAGTTCAGCCCGATTTTGCGCCCCGTATCCTCGTTCGTGAGCACAGCCGAGTCGCTCGTTTCGCTGCCTGCGGCGGGGATCGTGAGAACGGAGCCGAACGGCGTTGTCTTGGTGATCTCCGTCTTGCGCGTCCAGATGTCCCAGATGTCGACGGTAGGATTTGCGATGCCGTGGGCCACCGCCTTTGCCGAGTCGATGACGCTGCCGCCGCCGACCGCAAGGACAAAGTTCACATCCGCCGCCAGCCCCTCGCGGATCGCCTCACGGACAAAGGAGACGCGCGGGTTCGGCTGAATGCCTCCGATAACGAGGAAGGCAAGCCCCTGCGAGGTCAGATCCTCCTCGATGCGCGAGAGCAGCCCCGAGCGGAGCACGCTGCCGCCGCCGTAGAGAACGAGGATACGGCTCGCACCGAACGCGCGCAGCTTCTCAGCGGCTGCATGCTCCGCGCCCCGCCCGAAGACGATCTCCGTCGGGCAATGATAGATAAAGCTTTGCATAAGGAATCCTCCTCCGTATCTTTGCGCAATGACTTACATTCATTATATCAAAAAAATCCGAAAAATAACAGAAGGATTCCAATCGTCTAAGAACGCCAAAAAGAAGAAGCTGCCGTGCGTCATTCAGACAGCGCACGGCAGCTTCATTGCTGTGTTCCTATTCCTCTGCGACAAAATTGACCGGCACAGAGGTAAGGTCAGTCTCCATGCGGCGGCAGGTGACGCCTGCCGAGGCGAGCATACGCTTGGACGCCTTCGTGCTGTCGGTCGCCGCATACTTGTCCGAGAGATAGACGACCTCGCGGATGCCGCTCTGGATGATCGCCTTGCAGCACTCGTTGCAGGGGAAGAGCGAGACATAGATGCGGCAGCCTTTGAGCGACGTGCTTGCGTTGAGGATCGCGTTCAGCTCGGCATGCACGACGTAGGGGTATTTCTGATCGGCAAAGTCGCCCGTCCGCCCCCACGGATAGACGCTGTCGTCGCAGCCGTTCGGCATGCCGTTGTAGCCGACGCCGACGATGTGCTTATCCTCATTCACAATGCACGCACCGACCTGCGTGTGCGGGTCCTTGCTGCGATAGGCAGAGAAGATCGCTACGCCCATAAAGTATTCGTCCCAAGAGATGATCATTTGCTTCCTCTCCTTGCAAAATATATGTTCATTTGCTGTCCCGGAAAAAGACACTGCCAGCAGCGGCAGACGTCAGATCTCGCCCTGAAAAGGGGTGTCCTTACAGGAATGCATTTTACCATTCCTCATGGTATATATCATGCTTATTATATCAGTCCGGCGGCAAAAGAGAAACCCCGCCTTGCGTCCAACAATAGGCGGGGAGATGTTCTGCTTCAAATAAAGGGGCGGCCGCTTATCGGCAGCGCCCTTTTCTGTGCCTATTTTACTGCGCCTGTGCACCTTCGTCAAGCCTTACGCACATCCCCGGCGCAATCCCGCGGCTCATGACAGAAAGTATAGTTTTATTAGTTTCTATTTTTTAATTGACAAAGAAAGATATCTCCATTATAATAACGCCGATAAAATAAGAATTACATAAATAAGACAGGTGCCCGCAAGGGCTTAATAGGGAATTCGGTCCAACGCCGAAGCGGTCCCGCCACTGTAAGGAAGAGCAGAGCTGCACGGAGCAATCCGGTACGGTCACTGAGGCAGAGTCCTTGGGAAGACGCAGCCGCGCGAGGATTCCGAGCCAGGAGAACTGCCTGTCTTGTGCGACCCGTAAATCCACGAGTGATGGGGAGGGGAGCCGGCACCGTGCTTTGAGGTGCGGCGGCTTTCTTTGTGTGAAAAGCCGCTTTTTTGTTTGCGATTCATAAAATAACATTGCAGTCCATTTCGTGCGGGAGAAGAGCGGGCGGTAACACCGAAGCCAAGGAGGAAACTATTTTGAAAAAACACCAGCTCACGTACGCCATTCTCATCGGACTTATGTCCATCGGCGGACAGAGTACCGTCCATGCAGGACATGATGAGAATCTCCAGTCCTACACGATCGACAACATTATCGTCGAGGCAGAACGTACGATCAATCAGTTCGGCGACACGATGACGGAACAGTCCTACTACCGTACGGGCGGCGACGTGAAGGTCATCACGCGCGAGGAGATCGAGAAGCGTCACTACATGGACCTGACGGAGGCGATCAAGCGCATCCCGGGCGTGACATTCCAGAACCCCGGCTACCGCGGCGGTGAGTACGGCTATCAGGCGTATAACAACGGTGTGCTCATCAACGGCGACTCACGCGTCGTCGTCCTCATTGACGGGCGGCGCGTAGACAACCTCACGAGCACCCGTTTTAATAGTCAGAGCACCTCAGGAAGCAAGTCCACGGGCGTCAACATCGACCAGATGATCGGCATCGAGAGCGTGGACAAGATCGAGGTCATCAAGGGTCCCGGTGCATCTGCCTACGGTCCAGACGCAACGGGCGGCGTCATCAACATCATCACGCGCAAGGGCGCAGTCGAGCACAAGGGAACGCTCGACCTCTCCACCGGCTCATGGCACAAGCATAACTATTCGCTCACCCTCTCAGGCAGTCTTGACGATGATCCGACGTTCCACTATTTCGGCACGGTCACGCGCAATATGAGCGGCGATACGGAGTATGTGGACGGCGAGACGGGGCGTACGGGCACCCTCGGCGGCTCACGCTGGAAGGAAGATGCAGTCAACATCCGTCTCGATAAAGATCTCGGCAATGAGCAGAGCATCAAGCTCTGGTACAACTACAAAGCAGGCAAGGATGGCTACCCGATCTCGACGCCGCGTCTGAAATATTGGAATCAGGACGACTGGGAGCGTATTATCTTTGCAGCTGCCGTTGGCC
>ERZ773035.1634-NODE-1634-length-15898-cov-9.545604_pt1 | contig 15898 bp, 9 predicted proteins | sample MGYA00511487_ERZ773035 | MGnify/ENA primary metagenome ERZ773035 (study PRJEB29015, sample SAMEA2737985) | human oral metagenome | biome: human oral; feature: human-associated habitat; material: dental | place: China | collected 2024 ...
AGGTCATGGATGTCACGACGAAGCCCATCATCCTCGACATGGACACGGGCGGCACGACGGAGCATTTCGCATACAATATCCGCACCCTTGAACGCATCGGGATCTCCGCCGTCATCGTCGAGGACAAGACGGGCGCGAAGCGCAACTCCCTCTTCGGCACGGATGTCGCGCAGACACAGGACACGATTGAGAACTTCTCCGAGAAGATTGCCGCCGGCAAGGAAGTGCAGCGCACGGAGGAGTTTATGATTATTGCACGTATCGAGAGCCTGATTCTGGAAAAGGGTCTCGCGGACGCCCTCGAACGCGCGGAAAGCTACGTCGCGGCGGGCGCGGACGGCATCATGATCCACTCGCGCGCAACGTCGCCCGATGAGGTCATCGCGTTCTGCGACACATTCCATGCAAAGCATCCCAATGTGCCCATCGTCGCCGTCCCCTCCTCCTACAACACGATCACGGAGGCGGAGCTTGCGGCGCACGGCGTGCGTATCGTCATCTACGCAAACCAGCTCACGCGCGCCGCATTCCCCGCCATGGAAAACGCGGCACGCTCCCTCCTCGTGCACCATCGCGCGCACGAAATTGACAGCGAACTCCTGCCGATCAAGGATATCATCCGGCTGATCGAGGTAATGTAAGTGACAAACGGGTGGAAAGCCGTCTGGAATCGGCGGCAAAGGACAGAAGACGCCCTCACGGGCGACTGGCAGGATGTTTTCTTGGAGCTGAAACGCCTGAACGGCTTCGATGTCGTGGACGGCGGCATTCCGCTCCGTTCCCTCCTGATGCAGGGGCGGCGCATTGTGGAACTGCTGCATCTCAAAAGGGGTATGAGCGTCTACGATGTCGGCTGCGGTGCGGGGGCGAACCTCTACCTCATGCAGCGCGACGGCATTGCCGTCGGCGGCACGGACTACGCGGCGTCCCTCGTGGAAACGGCACGCAAGGTACTGCCCGGTGCACGTGAACTCACCTGCGGCGAGGCGGATGCGTTCAATACCGCACTAAAATACGACGCCGCCCTCTCCAACAGCGTCTTTTCCTACTTTCCGGGCGAGGACTTTGCCGCGCGCGTCCTGATCCGTATGCTCGAAAAGACCACGGGCGCCATCGGACTGATCGACCTGCACGACATCGATAAAAAAGAGGACTTCCTTGCGTATCGCCGTGCGACCATCCCCGATTACGACGAGCGCTACAAGGGTCTCGGCAAGTTCTTCTACCGCCGCGCGTTCTTCGAGGACTTTGCGCGCATACATAATTTGCACGTAGACTTCCCCGCCATCGAGATGGAGGGCTACTGGAACACGCCGTTTGTCTTCAACGTATTTATGTATCGGAAGTGACCTATGAACATCAAGCGAAACATCCTCCTCAACCCCGGTCCCGCCACCACGACCGACACGGTCAAGCTGGCGCAGATCGTCCCCGACATCTGCCCGCGCGAGCGCGAATTCGGCGCGCTTATGCGGACGCTGGGCACGGATCTTCTGAGTGTTGTCCACGCCGATGCGTCAGACTGGGCGACCGTCCTTTTCTGCGGCTCCGGTACGATTGCGATGGATGCATGTGTCAGCTCGCTTGTCCCCGCTGATAAAAAACTGCTGATCGTGAACAACGGCGCCTACTCCGCACGCGCAGCGGCGATGGCACGCGCCTACGCCGTACCGCATATCGACCTGACCTTCCCCGTGGACGGGTTGCCCGACCTTGCAGTCGTTGAACGGACGCTGACTGAAAATCCCGATATCGCCGCCGTCTATACGACGCATCAGGAGACGGGCACGGGCATTCTGAACCCCGTGCGCGAGATCGGCGCACTTGCCCACACACACGGTGCCGTCATGATTGCAGACACAATCTCGACCTATGCGATGATTCCGTTTGCCGTCGATGACATGAACATGGATGTGTGCATGTCGTCCGCGCAGAAGGGCATTCAGGGCATGACGGGGCTTTCGTTTGTCATCGCAAAAAAATCCGTGCTCGAAACGGCAAAGAACTATCCCGTGCGCTCCTACTATACGAATCTCGTCATGCAGTACGACGGCTTCGAAGAGACGGGCGAGATGCGCTTCACGCCGCCCGTACAGACCGTGTATGCGGCAAAGCGCGCGCTCGCGGAATACTTCGCCGAAGGGGAAGCGAAGAAGTGGGCACGGCACACGCGCACAATCAACGCCATCCATGAGGGGCTGGCAAAACTCGGACTCACAGAGACCATCCCGCGTGCGATCCAGTCGGGGCTCGTCGTTGCGGTGGACTATCCTGCGGGCTTTGACTTCCCCCGCGTACACGACTACTGCTACGAGCGCGGCTACACCATCTACCCCGGCAAGATGCAGACGGCATCGACCTTCCGCCTCTGCGCCCTCGGCGCGATTGACGAGGCGGATATCAAGGGTTTCTTCCGCGTGTTCGAGGAAGCGTTGAACGCATAATTTACACGAAAGGGACAGAGGGAGAAATGCAGGACGACTTCACGGTGTTCTGGCGCAACAACGAACGCGCCTCTGCACTCTTCTACGATCTGTTGGAGCGCTCCGAACACGGGGCATATGACAACGACTTCCTCATGCAGCTTGCCGCCTACTGTGAGGCAGCACCGGAGTCGGAGCGTGCGGATGTCTTTGCCGCACGCTATTTGCTTGCGCAGAATGATGCGGAGACGGCGTGCATCTGTGCCGAGCGCGCCTATCGCCGCCGCCCCGTGAACTACGAGATCTGGAAGCTGCTCGGCGAAATCTATATGCGCTTGGGGCGTACGGCGGACGCGCTTACGATGTACGGCTATGCACACGGGCTGTATCTCGCCCCCATGATTCCGCCGGAACTTCTGGCGCGTGCAGATGCGGAGGGGCTCAACCGCCTCTCTGTTGCGCTCGGCTTCGGCAATTTCGCTCCTCTGGTCAAGGTGCGCGCCTCGATGAGTGAAACGGGCGTCACCTTTCGGAACGATGTCTTCATCGGGGAGCCGCTTCCCCTCACGATGCCGGCGCGGTACTCTCGTTTCTGGGTCGCGTGCTATGCGAACAATTCCTTTCTCTCAGATCACGCGGCACTGGTCGAGGAAACGCGCTACACAAAGGTATTTTTTGAGAAGATGCACCGCGCGTTCACCTTTCAGCTCCAACAAGCGGAGGAGGTACGCGGTGCGGCAGAGATCTCTGTCCCGCCGGGCACGACCGTCATCCTGCCCATCGCGGGCACGGAGCATCTGCAGGAACTTCGTATTGATACAGATACCATGCCGGCACAAGCTGCCTATCTCGGAAAATGGGCGTTCAGCCATTTCCGTCTCACGGAGACGACGCGCCTCACACCGATAGACGACACTCCCTATGCCGTGGGCACACCGATCCGCCTCGGGCACAGCCCCGACCGCAAAAAACTCGTGCTGAACCTCCTCGTGGACGGTCTTTCATGGAATGTGGCGCGCACGCGCTTCCCCGACTGTATGCCGAACATCGCGCGCTTCTTTGCGCGCGGAGTGATCTTCGATCAGCATTTCTCCACATCCGAGTGCACCTATCCCGCGCTCCCCGTGATCGAAACGGGACGGTACCCGCATCACACACAGGTCTTCAACGAAAGCGACAGCCACGAGCTGCCGCTCTCCTTCCGAACACTCTCGGAGTGCATGGCGGAGCGCGGCTATTACTGCGCCGCACCGATGGGGGCAAGCGACAGTGTCTACTGCGGTGCACTGCGCGGTTATGCTCTCGTGAATGCGGTGTCGTGGCAGCTGTCCTCGGCGGAGGGTGTTGACCGCACGATCATGCAGCTCGAGGCATTCCGTGAAGCGGATCAATTTCTCTACCTGCACACGACCGATGTGCATCCGTGGAACGCAAAGGGGTTCCGCTTTCATCCGGCGGTGGAGACGCAGCTGCCACTCGACAAACGGCTCTTTGAGCCGGACGAACACGTGGCAAGCGTCCGACTGCCAAACCTCGCGATCTACCGGGAACAGTTCTGGCAGAGCCTTACCCACGTCGACCGCATGCTCGGCTATCTTCTTTCCTATATCGAGGAACATTTCGACGAGGACGAATATATCGTGAACCTCTACTCCGACCACGGAAACTCCGTATTCTCTGTGCCAACGGACGGTATGGTAGATGTCATCGGCGAGAACTCGACGCGTGCGGTCTGGATGATGCGCGGGGCGGGCGTGCCGCAGGGTGTCGTTTCGGATGAACTGACGAGCATTGCGGACATCTACCCGACCCTCGGTGCGCTTTGCGGCTTCCCCGTATCGCCGGATATCGACGGGAATCTGCCCGCCCTCTTTGGCGGGACGGAACGCGATGCCGTCTACAGCATGTCGATCTTCCCGGGGCAGACGTTCAAGCTTGCCATGCGTACGCACGATCACGTCCTGCGCCTTGAGACGCGGGAGCCCGTCGATGAGGACGGCACAACCGACTTTGCGGATGTCCGCACGGGCATCTATCCGCGCGGATACGACCTGCAGGAGGACCACGCCCTCGACAGCACCGAACTGCGTGCCTTCTTTTATCCGAGGGCGCGGGATTTCGTACGGGAGATTGCAAACAACGGTGAGTTCTGGCCGGCGATGCGCGCGGCGCGCCCGGCGTGGTTTGGGGAGAAATGAACGGGTGCGTTGAACGCGGGAAAGGACATTATGACGGACGACTTTACGGTGTTCTGGCGCAACAACGAACGCGCCTCTGCACTCTTCTACGATCTTCTCGACCGCTCGGAACGTGGAGCATACGACGATGAATTTCTCGCGCAGCTTGCTGCCTATCGGGAAGCTGCACCGGAGTCGGAGCGTGCGGATATCTTTGCTGCACGCTATCTGCTCTATCACGGCGACGCGGAGACGGCAGTTGTCTGCGGTGAGCGTGCGTATGCGCGGCGTCCCGTGAGCCTCGCCGTTTGGAAGGTGCTTGCCGTCGCTTATGGTGCAGTCGGGCGCTATGCGGATGCACTTGTGATGCGCGCCTATATGACACGGCTCTCAGATGCTCCACTCACAGCAGAGGACTGCCCGCGTGAAATTCTGACACAGGAGACACTGGACCGCCTTTCCGTTGCCATGGGAAAGCCGAACTACGCTCCGCTGGCGCTCAGTCGTATGTCCTATGACAAGGAGATGGGGCTCTGTGCCCGCACGGGCGTCTTTTCGGGAGAGTTCCTTCCCGAAATGTCACACATTCCCCCCTACTACGTTGCAGCGTATACGGAGCAGGAACAGCAAGGCAATAAGGCGTGGCTGCTCAATACGATACAGGACGCAGAGGGTTTTGCCTACAACGTCGGCGGTGACTTCGTCTACGATCTCGTGCGCGGAGAGCGTGCACCCGGACGTGCGGAAATCACGCTCACGGAGGGGCAGGAAGTCGTTCTGCCGGTGCTCGGCACGATGGGTTTTCAGCAGCTGCATATCAAGACGGCATCCGTGGACAAAAACACGCCGCTTACGCCCGCAACGCCGAATTTCTTTCGGCTCGCGGAGTCGGCGCAACTCTCATCCGAGCGTGGTTTTATCGTGGGTACACCGATCACCGTCGGACACAGCCCCGCACGCCGTCCGCTTGTGTTGCATTTCCTTGCCGACGCACTGCCGTGGGAGATCCTGCGGGAGCATTTTGCCGAATGGATGCCGCATACGGCACGTTTTTTCGCACGCGGCACGATTTTCGATCAGCATTTCTCCGTGTCGGAGTACACCTATCCGTCGCTGCCCGGCATTGAGACGGGGATGTACCCGCATCACAACCGGATCTTCAACGACAAGGTCGCCATCCCTCTGCCGCCGGAGTACGTGACGCTCTCCGAACGCATGAAAGCCCTCGGCTATGCGACGGCAAATCTCATGGGGGACGGTGTCGGTATCTATAACGGGGCAACGCGCGGATATGACCGCCTCCTTGTTACGGGTTATCGGCTGCCCGCCTATGAGGGCGTCGAGCGCACAATCCGCCATCTTGAGGGTCTGCGCGATGCCGATCACTTCATTTTTCTGCATACGACGGATCTCCATCCATGGCCATACCCGCTCTTTCAGATTACGGCGAGCGTGCAGATGCGCCTCCCGCTCGCAGATCGGCTCTCCGGTGCGGAAAGTGATGAGCCGAGTCCCTATCTGCGTACGACGCCGCTCAGTACAGAGGCATGCAGACAGGGCATCCGCGACCTTGACCGCGCTCTCGGAACGCTCTTCACATACCTCGAGCAGAACTATGCGCCCGAGGAATACCTCGTAAATCTTTACTCCGACCACGGTGTTCCCGTGTTCAGCACAAATCATTATATTGTCAGCCCCGAAATGACGCATGCCGCGTGGATGATGCGCGGCGCAGGCGTGCCCGAGGGTGTTGTCGCCGGTGAGCTGACGAGCACGGTGGATATCTACAGGACGCTGGGACATCTCCTCGGTTTTCCCGTAGGGGACAATGTGGACGGTGTACTGCCAAAAATATTTGGCGGAGCGGGACAGGAGATCGCGTTCAGCAATTCCCTGTATCCCGGACGCACCTACTGTCTGCGTGCGCGTTCCATGACGCATACATTTCATCTGGAAACATTGGGCGCCGTTCTGCCGAACGGGACGGTCGATCTTGCACAGGCGAAAACTGCCATCTATCCGCGTACGCATGAGGGTGCGCGCGGATACGAAGCGGACAGCGCGGATCTGCGCGCATTCTTCTACCCGCGCGTGCGGGAGTTCGTGCAGGGAATTGAAAATAACGGTGAGATATTCCCGCCCGCAAAGGAGAAATAACAGGAAAGGTGTCACGATGACAGACGACTTCACAATATTCTGGCGCAACAATGAGCATGCTTCTGCACTTTTTTATGATCTTTTGGCGCGTGCGGAGAACGATGCCTACGACGACGACTTCCTCATGCAGCTCGCCACCTACCGTACCGAATCGCCGGACTCCGAGCGTGCGGATGTCTTTGCCGCGCAGTACCTCCTCCATCATGGGGATGCGGAGAATGCCGTCCTCTGCGGAGAGCGCGCATATGCGCGGCGTCCCGTGAACCTCGCGGTCTGGAAGGTGCTTGCTGCCGCTTATGGTGCGGTTGGACGTGAGTTTGATGCCATCACCATGCAGGGATATATACAGGGGACGTATCCGGATGAGGAGTTCAGCCTTACCCTCCCAAGGAATCGGCAGGAGGATGCGCTCAACCGCTTCTCGCTGGCGGTAAACAACTCCTGCTACATGCCATTGATTGCGGACCGCGCCGTCATCGAAAACGGTCAGTTCCGCTTTGCGTTTGACATCTTCCTCGGCGAGGAGATCCCCCTCACCATACCTGACGGGCATGACCGCCCTTGGGTTGGGATCTACGTGGACGAGGGCTTTCTCTCGGCGATGGCGCCGGTCTATGAACACATCCGTCACGATTCGCTCTTCGTCATCAATGACCGCGATCTCACCTTCGACATCCAAAAGGCACGTGAGGTCACAGGTATGACACAGCTAGAGGTGCCGGAGGGACGGTCGGTCATTGTGCCAATCGCGGGGACGCTTCCCTATCAGGACCTCCTCATCCAGACGCCCGCAAGGGAGTATCCCGGCTACCTCGGACAGTATTCATTCAGCTATTTCCGATTTGACGAGAGCGTAACTCTGCATTCTGATGAGGATGCTCCCTATGCCGTGGGCACCCCCATTCTCCTCGGGCACAGCCCCCATCGCAAAAAACTCGTACTGAACCTCCTCGTTGATGGGCTGTGCTGGCCTGCGGTGCGGGACCTTTTCGCCGAACATATGCCATGCATTGCCAAATTTTTTGCGCGCGGCGTGATCTTCGATCAGCATTTCTCCACATCGGAGCACACCCTGCCCGCACTTCCCGCCATCGAGACGGGACGCTATCCGCACCACACGCATATCTTTATCGAAAAGGACAGTCACGAGCTGCCGCCCACCATCCGAACGATCTCGGAGTGCATGACGGATCTCGGCTACTACGCCTCTGCGCCGCTCGTTTCAGGACATAACGGTTACCACGGGACATATCGGGGCTATGACCGGCTCATCGCCACCTACGGGTTCCAGCCCGCCTATGAGGGCACGGAGCGCGCCCTGCGCACACTTGAGGCGCTGCGCGAGGTCGATCACTTCATGTTCTGCCACACGACGGACGTGCATCCGCTGACCATACAAGTGCCGCTCAAGTTCTCCACCGAGGTGGAGGTGGGGATGCCGCTCGCGGACCGCTTCATCCCTCTCGATCCGACGGTGCCGACGATCCGTATCCCCCGCCTCCCGCTCCACCTCAGTCAGCACCTCGTCAGCCTGCACCATGTCGACCGCAGTATCGGGCAGCTCCTCACCTACATTGAGGAGCATTATGGTGCGGACGAATACATCGTGAGCCTCTACTCCGATCACGGCTGCGGATATCATGCCCCCGCGCCGGTGCAGCCGCCGGATCTCGTTGGCGAATACGCTACGGGAGCCACGTGGATGATGCGCGGGGCAGGCGTGCCAGAGGGCGTCATCGCAGACGAACTCACGAGCGCAGTGGATATTTACCCCACGCTCGGACACCTCTGCGGCTTTCCCGTTGCCGAGGACATCGACGGAAACCTCCCCGCGGTCTTCGGCGGTCGTGCGCGCGATGTCCTCTACAGTTCATCCCAGTATCCCGGACAGACGTTCAAGCTCGCCGTGCGTACGCACGATCACGTCCTACGCCTTGAGACGCGGGCGCCCGTCGATGAGGACGGCACAACCGACTTTGCGGATGTCCGCACGGGCATCTATCCGCGCGGATACGACTTGCAGGAGGACCATGCCCTCGACAGCACCGAACTGCGTGCCTTCTTTTATCCGAGGGCGCGGGCTTTCGTACGGGAGATTGCAAACAACGGCGAGTTCTGGCCGGCGATGCGCGCGGCGCGGAAGGAATGGTTCGGGGAGAAGTAAGCGGATGTGTTGAACGCGGGAAAGGACATTATGACGGACGATTTCACGGTACTCTGGCAGAACAATGACCGCGCCTGTGCGCTCTTTTACGATCTCCTCGAACGTGTGGAGAAAAACGCCTACGACGATGATTTCCTCACGCAGCTTGCCGTCTATCGGGAGCACGACGGAGATGAGGCGCACGCGGACATCTTTGCCGCGCAGTACCTCATCCACCATGACGATGCGGAGGGAGCGCTCCTCTGCGGGGAACGTGCCTTTCGCCGCCGACCGATCAGCCATGCGCTCTGGTCCGTACTCGCGCGCGCCTATACGGCAGTCGGATGCTATGCGGATGCGCTCGTCATGCAGGGCTATCTCTCGAACTTTTACAACGTGCCGATTGCGCTGGATGTCCCGCCCGAGGTGCTCAACGAGGATACGCTGAAACGCCTGTCCCTTGCGATGGGCAAAGCAAATTATGCGCCGTTCACTGTGGCACGTATGCGCTACGATGTGGAGCACGGACTCAGCGAGCGCCCGACCGCCTTTGCGGACGAATTTCTCCCCGTCTCGCCCCACATCACGCCGCCCTACTATGTCGGTGTCTACACGGAGCAGGAGCTGCACGGAAACAAGGCGTGGCTGATTGCAACCATAAAAAACGCGCCGGATTTCGTCAATTATGTCGGCGGGGATTTCACCTTCGATCTCATCCGCGGGCAGCGTGCTCCCGGGACGGCACATATCGAAATCGCCGAGGGGCAGCGGATTGTGCTCCCGATTCTCGGAACCACGCGTGCCCAGCTGCTCAACGTCCGTACCGATACGGTGAACGATTCGACGTGGCTGAATCCCGGTACCCCCAATTTCTTTCGTCTCGATGAAACGACGGATTTTTCCTCGGGCGACGACTTCATCGTCGGGCATCCGATCCGTCCGGGACATGCGCCCAAGCGCCGCCCGCTTGTGCTGAACATCCTCGTGGATGCACTCCCGTGGACGATCCTGCGGGAACGATTTGCAGAGGAAATGCCGCAGACACACCGCTTCTTTGCAAAGGGGCTGATCTTGGACCGGCATTTCTCGGCGGCAGAGTACACCTACACATCCCTGCCCACGATTGAGACGGGGATGTACCCGCACCACAATCAGGTGATCCTCGAACGCGCCGCGATCGAACTGAATCCGGAGTACATAACACTCTCCGAGCGTCTGCGCGATCTGGGCTATCGGACGGCATATCTCATGAGCGGCGGGGACAATGTCTACAACGGGGTGACACGCGGGCATGACCGCCTCATCATCTCCCCCTACCGCCTGCAGGCATATGAGGGAGTCGAGCGAACGATCCGCGATCTGGAAGGGTTCCGCGATGTCGATAACTTCCTTGCGCTTCATTTTATGGACATCCATCCGTGGTCGAGCGAGCTCTTCCAGGTGACGGGTTCCGTGCAGGCAAGACTTCCGCTCGTGGGGCGGCTCGCGGGACCTGAGGAAAAAGTCCCGAGTCCCTACCTGCGTCCCAGTGCGCTGAATCAGGCGGCGTTTTGGCAGGGAGTGCACGATCTCGACCGTGCGCTCGGGACTCTCTTTACCTATCTTGAGGAGCACTATGCACCCGAGGAATACCTCGTGAACCTTTACTCGGACCACGGTGTTCCGATTTTCAGGGCGGAACACTGCATTGTCGACGCGCATATGACGGGCGCGGCCTGGATGATGCGCGGGGCGGGCGTGCCTGAAGGAGTAATTGCCGAGGAGCTGACAAGCGCGGTGGATCTCTATCCCGCACTTGCCCATCTCCTCGGTTTCCCCGTGGGGGACAATGTGGACGGTGTACTGCCCAAAATATTCGGCGGTCCGGGGCGCGAAATCGCATTCAGCAATTCCCTCTTCGCACTGAAGCACTACTACCTCGCGGCGCGCTCCGATACGCACAGTCTCTTTCTTGAGACGGAGGATTCCGTTTCCTTTGACGGGACGGTCGATGCCGCAAAGGCAAAGGTCACCATCTATCCGCGTGCGCATGAGATGGAAGCGGAACATGAGGTAGACACCCCTGATCTGCGTGCGTTCTTTTACCCGCGCGTGCGGGCGTTCCTGCGCGGGATTGCAAACAACGGCGAGGTGTTCCCGCCGCCAAAGGAGATATGATGACCGACGGTTACACAGTATTTTGGCATAACAATGAACGCGCCGCTGCACTTTTTTATGGACTCCTCGCGCGCGCGGAGCGCGGCGCCTACGACAATGATTTTCTCGCGCAGCTCGCCGCCTACCGCGCGGAATCGCCAGACTCCGCGCGTGCCGACATCTTTGCCGCGCAGTATCTCCTTCATCATGGGGATGCGGAGAACGCCGTCCTCTGCGGCGAGCGTGCATATCGGAAACATCCCGTAAACTACGAGGTGTGGCGCGTGCTTGCAGCGGCGTACAAAAATGTCGGCCGCGAATTTGATTCGATTACGATGCAGGGCTACAGCTGCGGGCTGTATAACAAACCCGAACACCTCACCCTCGATCTGACGGAGGATACGCTGGAGGAGGGGCTGAACCGCCTCTCCGTTGCGGTCGGTCTTGGCGACTATGCGCCCATTGCCTATGGACGTGCCTTTCGAAAGGACGGCAGCATCGCCTATCGTTCCGATATTTTTATTGGCGAGCACCTCCCCCTGACCATGCCGCCCGGCAGCGACCGCTTCTGGGTGGGGGTCTACACGGAGGACGCGTTTCTCTCGGACAAGAGCTATATGCTCGCCGACGTGCGCCACACCGACTGGTTCGCAGGCTGCGGGCACCGCGATTTTGCATTCGACCTGCAAAAGGCACGCGCGTGCAGCGGCTGCACGCACATTGATGTACCGGAGGGAAAAGAGGTTGTTCTGCCGATCGCGGGCACACGGGTCATGCAGGAACTGCAGATCGAGGCGGGGGACATCGACCGCGTCGCCTATCTCGGAAAATGGGCGTTCAGTTATTTTCGCCTGCATGCACCGACCACTCTGCACGGGGCAGAGAAAGAGGCCTATGCCGTCGGTACACCGATCGTTTTGGGGCACAGCCCGCGCCGCAAAAAACTCGTGCTGAACATCCTCGTCGACGGTCTCTCATGGCCGGTCGTACGCGCTCATTTTCCCGCCTGTATGCCGCGCATCGCACGGTTCTTTGCACGCGGCACGATTTTCAATCAGCACTTTTCCACATCGGAATACACCTATCCCGCGCTGCCCGCCATCGAGACGGGGCGTTATCCCCACCACACGCAGGTGTTCAATGGGCGGGACAGCCATGAGATCCCACGGGATTATGTGACACTCTCGGAGTGCATGAAGGCACTCGGCTACTACTGCGCAGCGCCGATGGTCGGAGGCGACGCCATCCACTGCGGTGCCATGCGCGGATACGACCGCCTGATTAAGACTTCATGGAAGCTGTCGGCAGCGGAGGCGTGTGAGCGTGCCATCTGCCATATGGAGGCGTTCAGCGAAGCGGATCTGTTTCTCTTCCTGCATGTGACGGACGTGCACCCCTATGATGCAAAGGATTTCAAGTTCTCTACTGCGGTCGAAGCAAAGCTGCCGCTAAGCGAACGCCTTTTCACATGGAATCAGCCGACGGCAAGTGTACGGCTGCCGAATTACGAAATTTACCAACAGCAGTTTTGGGCGGGACTGCGAAGGGTTGACCGCACAATCGGGAACCTGCTCTCCTATATCGAGGAGAACTATGCGGACGATGACTACATTGTAAATCTCTACTCCGATCACGGCGTATCCATTTTCAGCACCTCATCGGACGGGAGGGCGGATGTCATCGGAGAGGAGTCCTCCGGCGCCACATGGATGATGCGCGGTGCGGGCGTTCCGCAGGGCATCGTGACCGATGAACTCACAAGCGCGGTGGACATCTACGGGGCGCTCGGTGCTCTCTGCGGTTTCCCCGTCGCCGCCGATATCGACGGAAACCTGCCCGCCCTCTTCGGCGGCAAGGAACGTGATGCCGTATACACAGCCTCCATGTTCCCGGGTCAGACATACAAACTCGCCGTGCGAAGCAAAACACATACCCTGAGGGTTCAGACAAACGAGGTCGTGGATGAGGACGGAACCGTGGATTTTGCGGATGCCATCACCCTCATCTATCCGCGCGGACATGAGGCACAAACAGGGTATGAAACGGACAGCCCCGCGCTGCGCCACTTCTTCTATCCACGTGCACGTGATTTCGTAAAAGAGATCGCAAACAACGGTGAGTTCTGGCCGGCGATGCGGGAAGCAAGACCCGAGTGGTTCGAGGAGAAATAAAAGGAGCATCAATGAACGTAAGCGATTTCATCTCTGCGCTTGGCGCAAAGTTTTACACGGGCGTACCGGACTCAAAGCTGCGCCCGCTTGTCGACTATCTGATGGACACGTACGGCGCGCACAGTCCCACGCATATGATCGCCGTGAACGAGGGCAGCGCAGCGGCGCTCGCGGCGGGCTATCATCTCGCAACGGGCGAGACGCCGCTTGTCTATCTCCAGAACAGCGGACTCGGCAACATCGTCAATCCGCTCCTCTCGCTGCTGCACGAGAATGTCTACGGCATCCCGTGCATCTTTGTCGTCGGTTGGCGCGGCGAGCCGGATCTGCACGACGAGCCGCAGCATCTCGTACAGGGACGGCTCTCTCTGCCGCTCCTTGAGACGATGGGGGTTCGGACAATGGTGCTGACGCGTGAGAGCACCGCCGCCGAGGTCGCAGCGTGGATGGAACAACAGCGGTCCCACCGCGAAGGGGGCGGTCAATGTGCCATTCTCGTCCGCGATGGGGCACTCTCATACCCGAAGCGCAAGTATACGAATGACTATCCCCTGCGCCGCGAGGACGCGATTGCGCGGGTTCTGGATGCGGCAGGAGATGCTGTCATTGTCGCGACCACGGGCAAGACAGGGCGTGAGCTCTTCGAACTGCGTGCGGCGCGCGGCGAGGATCACGCGCATGACTTCCTCACGGTCGGCTCGATGGGACACGCATCTGCAATCGCCCTCGGCATTGCCCTCCATCGTCCGAACCGCCGTGTGATCGTACTCGACGGCGACGGCGCGTCACTCATGCACATGGGGATAATGGCGACCATCGGCGCCGCTGCCCCAAAGAATTTCGTGCACATTCTCCTCAATAACGAGGCGCATGAGAGCGTCGGCGGCGCACCGACGGCAGCGGGCAGCGTGAACTTCCCCGCCATTGCGGAGCATCTCGGCTATCATGTGCTGAAAACGGCGGCGACGGCGGATGCGCTTACACGCGCCCTCACAGAGCTGCGTGATGCCCATGCGCTCACCTTTCTTGAGGTGCGCACCGCCATCGGCGCGCGCACCGATCTCGGACGCCCGACCACCACGCCGCACGAGAATAAAGAGGCTCTGATGAATACACTGAGATCATAGAATCATAAAAGGAGATCTCCCATGCGTCCCCTTCTTCTCATCGGAATAACAGTGCTGCTTCTGTGCGCTGCGGGCTGCACGTCCCACATCGGCAAACGGATCAACGACTGCAATACCAGTGAAACGACCGTGCCGCAGCAAAACGCCACACAGGAAGCAAAAACAGAGCAAGCGGTGCCGCTCATTGCGAATGCCCCGAGCGGCACCAGCATCCTTATCAGGAAGTCGGAGTTCCGCCTCTATCTCCTCGTAAACGGGAACGTCGTTCAGTCATGGCCGATTGCGCTCGGCAAAAACGCGGGGCAGAAGGAAGTGGTCGGCGACATGAAGACGCCAAACGGCAGCTTCCCCGTCGACGAGGTGCTGGGTTCCTCCGACTGGACGCATGACTTCGGCGATGGCAAGGGTGAGATCGCGGGCGCGTACGGTCCCTACTTTATCAGCCTTGACACCTCGACGCTCTCGGGCGGTGCATGGGACGGCATCGGCATCCACGGCACGCACGATCCCGCGAGCATCGGGACGCGCGCGTCCGAGGGCTGCATCCGTATGAACAACGAGGATCTCTGCGCACTCAAGGAATACGTAAACGTCGGTATGCAGGTGACGATTGAGGAGTAACAAGACATACAACAAAAGCCGCATCCTCTCATGGAAATGATTGGATGCGGCTTCATTCTGCCTATGTTGTAGAAAATTCGTTTGTATTTTTTCATAATCCCGTGTATAATGCAGACGAAACGTCCTGGGCGGGAGAAATCTCGCGGCGGTGTCTTTCCCCCGAAAGGGGGTGAGTGAGATGTCTGAAATCGGTGCGATTTTGTTGTTAATCGTTGCCACAGGCTATATACTCGCGATAACAAAAAAGTAGCCGCCCACTCTGCCAAGTGAGCGGTTGTTCAAAAACAATTCGCAACTTTGGAAAGATGCCGCATAGGACGTTTCTTTCTGCTTTTATTATAGCAATTCCCTTAGCGATTGACAAGTAGAAAATATACGCACTATCCTTTCCCCCGCACCAGCCCCATTGCAAGCTCGGCGTTGCGCGCGGCGAGGCTGCGCATCTGCGCGAGGAGGTCGGCGTTCGCCGCCGTGAACTCGTGGCGTGCCGCCCATTTGCGCCGCACCTCCTTGAGGACGCTCGCGGTTGTGATGTCCTGCAGGTCGTTGACGGGCTTCTCGCCGATGGAGCGGAGGAAGCGGTCGACCTTGGGATCGTAGGAAATGCCGATCATGGGGACGCCCATGACGCCCGCAAAGATGAGCGCATGTAAACGAACCCCGATCATCAGATCCATGTTCGCGACGAGGGAGAGCAGTTCGCTCGTACTGTACTCGTCATCGAGGACGGTGCTCTCCTCCTGCGTCCACGCGGCGATGGTCTTTGCCGTCTTGACATCCTCGGGGTACTGCATGGGGAGGAAGATGACGCGCGCATCGAACTCACGCACGATGGCGTCGCTGATCTCGGCGAGGATCTCCTTGTAGTGCTGCCAGCCCTGCCAGTCGCGCACGGAGATGCCGACGACGGGCTTTGCCCCATCTGCGCCGCAGCGGCTGAGGA
>ERZ773035.1637-NODE-1637-length-15890-cov-3.612251_pt1 | contig 15890 bp, 12 predicted proteins | sample MGYA00511487_ERZ773035 | MGnify/ENA primary metagenome ERZ773035 (study PRJEB29015, sample SAMEA2737985) | human oral metagenome | biome: human oral; feature: human-associated habitat; material: dental | place: China | collected 2024 ...
AGGCTCGTGGTAACTGGAAGACTATTCAGGCATTTGTTGAGAAGTATGCTAATCAGCAGGAACGTGCCATCCAGTTGCTCAGTACTTTGAGCGATAAGGACCTTCGTGATATGCCAATGGAAATCTTGGAAGATAACATGAAGGCAAAGAGCAGCCAGCTCTCTCCACGTGTTGAGAGTGAAATGATTCTCACACCGTTCAAACAATTCTTTGAGAAAGCCTTTGCAAAGGAGGCTGCAAGTTTCCGTAAGAATCCAGCTTTGTTGGTTGAATGGATTAGAAAGAATATCCGTATGAACCCTGATAGTCGTGCGATGAGAATCCCACAGACCCCAAGAAGTGTGTGGGAAAGCAGAATTACAGATAGCCGCAGCCGTGATATCTTCTTCGTGGACGTAGCACGCAGTTTGGGTATTGAGGCTCGTATGGACCCTGTGGCATGGAAAATTCAGTATAAGCAGAACGGCAAATGGGTGGATGTTGACTTTGATGCAGCAGCTCAGCAGACTGCTAAGACTGGTAAATTAGTACTGACTTTCACCCCTGATGGTTTCCTCGATGACCCTAAGTATTATAGCCATTTCAGCATCAGTAAGATTGTTTATGGACAGACATGGCTGATGAACTTTGACGAAGGCCAGGTTGACATGGGTGGCGGTGCTACTTGGTCGAACACCTTTAAGAATGGGGCTACACTCGATGAGGGTACCTACATCCTCGTGACTGGTCAGCGTATGGCAGATGGTAGTGTACTTGCACACAGCCGTTTCTTCCAGATTAAACCAGGCGAGACAACCACTCTCCCACTCGATGTACGTCAGGAAAGCGAAGGTGTGAAGGTGATTGGTAGCTTCAACTGTGAAGACTTGTTTGACAAAGACGATCAGAACGTTTCTATCCTAAGTCAGACTGGACGTGGCTATTACGTTCTCGGCGTATTGGGTATTGGTCAGGAGCCAACCAACCACGCACTCCATGATATTGAAAAGATGAAGGATAAACTCGATAAATGGGGCCGCCCATTCGTCTTACTCTTCAAGAACGAGGTGGAAGCTAAGAAGTTCCAAGCACAGAAGGGTGAGTTCCCTAACCTCCCTGCGAAGACTATCTTCGGTATTGATAAGGATGGAACCATCCAGCAAGAGATAGTGAAAGAGATGAAACTACGCAATACTGAACAGCTGCCAATATTCATCATCGCTGATACCTTCAACCGTATTGTCTTCCTTTCCCAAGGATATACAATCGGATTGGGTGAGCAGCTCGTGAAGACAAGTAGTAAACTTTAAATAAGGAGGGAGAGGAGTTAAGGAGTGAAAGGGAGTTAAGACAATACTATTTGTTATTGTGATGTATGACTGTTAATCGTCTAATAAACTACATCTATAAGAGTATTGTCTTAACTCCCTTTCACTCCTAAACTCCCAAACTCCTCAAATAATCCAACATGAACCGAACTGATTTTGAGATAGAGATATGTGCTAATAGCGTTGAAAGCTGCGTAGAAGCACAGAAAGGTGGAGCTAATCGTGTAGAACTCTGTATGGGTATTCCCGAAGGTGGTACCACTCCTTCTTATGGTGAAATAAAGATGGCGAGAGAAGTGTTGAAGGAAACACGTCTACATGTTATCATCCGCAACCGTGGGGGCAACTTCCTTTATACTGAACAAGAGCTTCAGCGCATGGCTATGGATACTGATCTTTGTCGTGAGTTAGGTGTAGATGGTGTTGTCTTTGGCTGCCTTACTGCTGATGGTGACATTGATATGAAAGCCAATGAACACCTGATGTCTCACGCAAAGGGAATGAGTGTTACCTTTCATCGTGCTTTCGACCGATGCCGTAAACCCGAGAAAGCCTTGGAACAACTCATTACTCTCGGCTTTGACAGAATACTGACTTCAGGACAGCAACCCACTGCCGAGGAGGGTATTCCCCTACTCCAGCGATTAAACCAGTTAGCAAATGGTCGTATAAAAATCATGGCGGGTTGTGGTGTGAACGAAAAGAACATCGCTCGCATACGCCAAGAAACAGGCGTACCAGCCTTCCACTTCTCTGCCCGTGAGCCACAAGCAAGTCGCATGACCTACTCTAACCCATCCGTATATATGGGTGCTGAGGGTGCCGATGAAGACACTATCATGCTGACAACAGAAAGAAGAGTGAGAAATACAATTGACGCTTTGATGGGAAAGATGGCGTAAAAGCAATACTCATATACCAGAATTAAGTTTGAAAACAGTTGCTGTCATTTTTAACACTTCTCATAATTAGCTGAATCATAACATATTAGAAAAGAAATGTAAGTGATAGAAATGACAGCAAATTTAAAATAACAAATTAACCATTGAGTTGTAATGTCGTCAATCTTATAATGAAACAAAGAGAATGATTAATTTTAAAATATGTGGACAGCTTTCACAATCAATCCATCAGAATCTTCTTTTTACTTATTAATCGTATTATTTTCTGACAGGTTTTAATGGCCAATTGGATGTGTTAATGTTAAATATCACTATAAGAATTCATCTTTTCTCTAAAAAGCAACGTAAATAAAAACAAATAAAGTAGATTTGCATTCGTAATCTTCAATATATTGAAGATAAATATAAAGAATAAGCTATAAATATCGCTTTAGTGATAGTTAAGATATACGATAATGAAAGAACTATATGAGTACTCTACACCTGAACTTATACGTTTGCTTGGCTTGCGTTTTAAGGAGTACAGGATGCGCTGCAATCTCACACAAAAAGAGGTTGCAGAGCAGTCTGGTATTGGACTGACAACAATCCATAAGTTTGAGAATGGCATATCTGGTAATCTTTCATTGGCAACATTCATTCTTTTACTGAAGGTAGTCGGTCAAGTTAACGCTTTGGACGACTTGCTACCCGAATTGCCAGAATCACCTTACCTTATACGTAAAGAGGAGAAGAAGGCGCAACGTATTCGCCACACTAAATAACAATCTAACATGATAAAGTCGTTAAGAGTACTCCTTTGGAACGAAGAGATAGGTAGACTGGCTTGGGATGAGCGTCGTAAGCTATCGTACTTTACTTACAATCCAGAGTTTGTAAAAAAGGGACTGAATGTTTCTCCTTTGTTAGCTCCCTTAAATGGTGTCAGAGCTTTGACACCCATCTGGGGTGAGGAGGCTAAGATTTATCAGAAACTTCCAGCTTTTGTTGCCGATTCTTTACCTGATACCTGGGGTAATCAACTATTTGAGCTCTGGCGTCAGCAGAATCACCTTGCAGGTGCAGACATCACTCCACTTGACAAACTATCATTCATCGGTAAGCGAGGAATGGGTGCTTTGGAATTCTTGCCAGAGACCAGTCGTGAGCAGAGACCAGAGAAGATTGATATAAAGTCTTTGACAGATCTGGCAGAACAAATTTTTAGAGAACGTGAGAATGCACATATTATGCCTGAAGAATCTGTCACAATGCAGTCGTTATTGGCTGTTGGAACTTCTGCTGGTGGTCGTCAGCCAAAAGCTATTCTTGCTATTAATAAAAAGACAGGAGAGGTTCGTAGTGGACAAATCTCAGGATTAGAGGGCTTTGATTACTATCTCTTAAAGTTCGGCAATTCAGAGTACAGTTCTGCAGAGTTAGAGATGACTTATAGTGAATTGGCTACAGCTGCAGGAATCTGCATGATGCCATCGGAGCTATATTCAGTTGATGGCAATAATCACTTTATGACCAAACGATTTGATCGTGATGGTGAGAAAAAGATTCATACACAGACATTAGCTGCCATTTATCCAGACACTGACAGCTATGAGCAACTGATAACAGTCTGCCGAAAACTTCACCTTCCTGAGTCTGATTGCCAAGAGGTGTTCCGCAGAATGGTATTTAATATCTTATCAAACAACACGGATGATCATAATAAGAACTTTTCATTCATTATGAACAAAGATGGTTCGTGGAGATTGTCACCAGCTTATGATATTACTTATATAATTGATAGAGGTGGTTATCTACCAAACGAAGAACACTGTCTGTTTATTCGAGCAAAGCTTTGTAGAATCACTCGTGAAGATGTAATTAGCTTTGCAAGAGACAATGGTATTCGTCGACCAGATGCTATTATTCGTGATGTTGTTACTTCTTTGAAACAATTCCGCACAGTAGCTACCAAGTATCGTGTAAGAGAAGAGTGGATAGGCAGGGTGGAAACCACTATTATTAACCATCTGAAGGCATGGGGAGAGTGGAAAGAAGAAACTCCATCAATAAGCTGTGAACTGAATGGTCATGTTATCAAGGATATACGAATAGAGCCTACTTATAAGGGTAATTATCACTTGTATGCTGATATTGACGGGAAAGAAAAGAAGTTTATTATTAGCAGAAATAAGGAGGATTTTTCGTTAATAGAAAAGATTGGCTTATCAAACCTTACAACCGATTACCTTACGGCAATGGTTAAGAAGTATTTTATGCTATAATCATTCAATAAAAGATATTGATTTTAATGAGTTTCTCATTAACATAGATAAATTGAAAATAGTAACATTAATCAGCTGTTAGCATGTTGCGCTCTTTGGTGTTTATGGTTAGCACGCCTTGTGCTCAGTGTTAGTACAAGGCGTGCTAACCGTAAACACGAAGTGTAACGACAGTTGTAAGTCACATAAAAAGGGACTTGTAAAAGCAAGATAATAGGTAGAAAACGGATAATATTCAGCCTTGATGTGAAGGACAGAGTGTGAAGTAGTATAACTACAATCTGAAAGTTGCTGTCACTCCTATCACAACAAACCACACTGTAAGTGACTTATTATAAACTCTTTACCGAAAATGTTAAAAATGACAGCAACTAAAAACAAAAACAAAATAGGGGAAATAAGAATACAAAAGTCCTCTCTATGACTGCTAATTGGTGTGACATATCTCCAAAGACATCTCCCCTTGATATGCCGTCTATACTAAACCATCTAACTGTTTTTTAAGTTCTTTCAGTTGGTCACGCACAGAGAAGAGGGTTTCCATAACCTTTTGGCTCTTGTCAGCACCACTACGGTTCTCCTGCAACATCTTGCGGGCAGCGGCAATCTTAAAGCCACGTACCTTGACAAGATTGTAAATAACCTTTATCTGTTCAATGTCCTTCTCCGTATATTGACGTACACGGTTGCCCGTCGTCTTAGGACGAAGGTGTGGGAACTCGGTTTCCCAGTATCTCAACAGACTCTCCGTAACGTTAATCTGCTGTGCCACTTCCTTGATAGAATAATACAGTTTATGCGGATTCTCTGCCATGTCTTAGTAACTTTTATATCAATTATTTACACAATCTTAGGTCTGAATAGGAAGACTATGTCCACCTCTAAAAGAAGTTTTTACGTATTCAGCAGCCTAATTGTTTGCAAAAATACTCAAAAGTCAGTATCTTTGCAACACTTTTAGGTAGAAAAATTGAATTAAAAATAAAATAAAGATGATGACAGCAAACGAAATCCGCGACTCTTACTTGAAATTCTTTGAGTCGAAGGGACACGTTATCGTACCGTCTGCCCCTATGGTTATCAAGGACGACCCTACGCTGATGTTCACTAATGCTGGTATGAACCAGTGGAAAGATATTATCCTCGGAACAAAGGATCCAGAGCCTCGCCGCCGCACTGACTCACAGAAATGTCTGCGTGTTAGTGGTAAGCACAATGACTTGGAAGAGGTTGGTCGTGATGCAGCTCTCAGCCACCACACGATGTTTGAGATGTTAGGTAACTGGAGTTTCGGTGACTATTTTAAAGAAGGAGCAATTGATTACGCCTACGAATACCTTGTAGACGTACTCCACCTTGATCCAAAAGACCTCTACGTAACTGTCTTTGAGGGTGATAAGGCAGAGGGAATCTCACGCGATGATGAGGCAGCAAGCTACTGGGAGAAGCATTTCCCAAAGAATCATATCGTCAACGGAAACAAGCACGACAACTTCTGGGAGATGGGTGACACAGGTCCTTGTGGTCCTTGTTCAGAGATTCATATTGACTTCCGTTCAGAGGAAGAGAAGGCAAAGGTGCCTGGTGAGGAACTTGTAAACAAGGATCACCCACAGGTTATTGAGATTTGGAACATCGTGTTCATGCAGTTCAATCGTAAGGCAGACGGCAGTCTTGACCCATTGAAGATGCATGTTATCGATACTGGTATGGGCTTTGAACGTCTCGTTCGTCTCATGCAGGGCAAGAACTCTAACTACGATACAGATATCTTTGCACCAGTTATTGCAGAGATTGAGAAGATTTCAGGCAAGAAGTATAACCACACCTTCCCAGAGGGTGATAATGGTGAAGGCGTCAATGAAGAGCAGAAGGTAGACATCGCTATGCGTGTTGTAGCCGATCACCTTCGTGCTGTTGCCTTCTCTATTGCTGACGGTCAGTTACCAAGCAATGCTAAAGCAGGTTACGTTATTCGTCGAATCCTTCGCCGTGCCGTTCGTTACGCTTATACTTTCCTTGGTCAGAAGGAAGCTTTCATGTATAAGTTGCTCAACGTGTTGGTACGTGAGATGGGTACTGCATACCCAGAACTCACCGCACAGCGTGAGCTGATTGGTCACGTGATGAAGGAAGAGGAAGACTCATTCCTTCGCACATTGGAAAAGGGTATCATGCTCCTTAACGGTGCAATGGACGAGCTGAAAGCACATGGTCAGACTCAACTCGATGGCAAGGAGGCTTTCCGCCTCTTCGATACCTACGGTTTCCCACTCGACCTCACCGAACTTATCTGCGCAGAGAACGGATATACCGTTGACGAGAAGCAGTTCAATGAGGAGATGGCACAGCAGAAAGCACGTGCTCGCAATGCAGCAGCTGTTGAGAATGGTGACTGGGAAATAATACGTGAAGGTGAGCAAGAGTTTGTTGGTTATGACTATACAGAATACGAATGCCACATTCTTCGCTATCGTAAGGTGACACAGAAGAAGAACAGCTTCTATGAGCTTGTACTCGACTATACTCCTTTCTATGGTGAGATGGGTGGTCAGGTAGGTGACCAAGGTGTACTTGTTAGTGAGGACGAAACTATTAATGTCATCGATACCAAGCGTGAGAACAATCAGAGCGTACACATTGTTAAGGAATTACCAAAGAACCTTGAGGCTGACTTCATGGCTTGTGTAGACACAGATAACCGTGATGCTTCAGCTGCTAATCATACAGCAACCCACCTTCTCGACTATGCTTTAAAGCAGGTTCTCGGCGAGCATGCAGAGCAGAAGGGTTCGTATGTAAGTCCTGACACCCTCCGTTTCGACGTTTCTCACTTCCAGAAGATTACCGATGAGGAACTTCGTCAGGTTGAGAAGCTTGTCAATGAGATGATTCGTAAGGATTATCCAATGGACGAGCATCGTGATACGCCAATGGAGGAGGCAAAGAAGATGGGTGCCGTAGCCCTCTTCGGCGAGAAGTATGGCGACAAGGTTCGTGTTGTTCGCTTCGGTCCAAGCTGTGAGTTCTGTGGTGGTATTCATGCCACATCAACAGGTCGTATCGGCTTCTTTAAGATTGTCGGCGAGAGTAGTGTAGCAGCTGGTGTACGCCGTATTGAGGCTATGACAGGTGAAACTTGTGAGAACGCCATCTACACTCTTGAAGATACTTTGCGTGATTTGAGATCAATGTTCAACAATGCGAAGGACCTCAAAGCAGTTCTTACAAAGTTTGTTGAAGAGAACGACAGTATTAAGAAGGAGCTTGAGAGTTTCCGTGCTCAGGCTGTTAGCCGTGCTGCAAAGAATATGGTAGAGCATGCTGAGACCGTAAATGGTGTACATATCGTAAAAGCTGTGCTGCCAATCGACCCTGCTTCTGCCAAGGACATCGTCTTCAAGGTACGTGAAGCATTGCCAGAAAAGCTTATTTGCGTACTCGGCTCTGTATATGAGAATCGTCCTCTCTTATCAATCATGCTTAGTGATGACATGGTGAAAGATTACGAACTGAACGCTGGTAAGATTATTCGCGAGGCTGCTAAACTCATCCAGGGTGGCGGTGGCGGTCAGCCACACTACGCTCAAGCAGGTGGTAAGAATGCAGATGGCATAAGATCAGCAGTGGATAAAGTGATTGAATTAATTAGCTTATAATGCTATAAAATACAAGGAATAAGGAGAGCTTTCGGCTCTCCTTATTTTTTTATTTACCTATTTCTCTCAAATTATTTACATGAAAAGAAAATATTATTTACGTGAAAAGAAATATTTTTCTTCATGAAAAAAAATATTTTTTATCGTGAAAATAATTCGGGAGCAAAGAACTATTCGCCTAAAATCAATATGCAGCTTGACGAACATACATGCCTTTAAGTACACTACTTATTCGTAAGTTTGTTCGCTTACAAACTCGTTCTCTGGTCTACTTGATATATCATAAGCACGCTTATTCGTCAATTTCTCAACCATGATTCTTGCCGCATTATCAGGTGCCACCTCGCTACCTAAACGGTCACGAACAAGCTGGTAATCCGCCAACATACGTTCACGAGATGTCTGACCGGGAAGAATACGATATAACTCGTTGGCAATGTTACGAATTGAAACGCGATCAGCAAGAAGCTCCTGCACAATTTCCTTATCAGCAATAAGATTGACAAGAGATATAAAGCGCACCTTGATAATATGCTTGAAAGCAAAACGAATCAACTTGGGGACAGGAGTCTCATAGCAAACAACCTGCGGAACATTCAGCAAGGCTGTTTCAAGCGTTGCAGTACCACTCGTTACGAGTGCCACAGTAGCATGGGAAAGAAGTTCATAAGTCTGAGTCTTCACCAACTTTGCCTCGCTCGTACCTAAGAACTTCTTATAATAACTTTCAGTGATAGAAGGTGCGGCAGCAACCACCATCTGATAATCTTCAAAGTGACGTGCAGCCTCAAGCATAGAAGGAAGATTATCCTTAATCTCCTGTTTACGACTACCAGCAAGAAGTGCAATAATAGGCTTAGAAGACAAGCCGTTACGCTGACAGAAGTCCTCTTTTGACTCCGAATAGACATGACGGAAATTATCAACTTCCTCTGCTGTTGGATTGCCTACATAATGTATTTTGTAATTATGTTTCTTCTCATAGAAAGGAACTTCAAACGGCAGAATTGAGAAAATTTCTCTCACATCACGCTTGATAGCTTTGATGCGCCACTCCTTCCACGCCCATATCTTCGGTGAGATATAATAATAGACAGGAATTTTTGTATTCTTCTTTACAAACTTGGCAATGTTAAGATTAAATCCCGGATAGTCAACGAGGATGACCGCATCAGGCTTCCAACGCATGATGTCTTCCTTACACATCTTCATATTCTTGAAGATGGTAGGTAGGTGTAGCAATACAGGAACGAAGCCCATATAGGCAAGTTCACGATAATGCTTCACACGTGTACCGCCCACTTTCGCCATCAGGTCACCACCAAAGAAGCGAAACTCAGCCTCTGGATCATATTGCATCAACGACTGCATAAGGCGTGAGGCATGTAAGTCGCCAGATGCTTCACCAACTATCAGGTAATACTTCATAATATCAAAGAATTAAAGAGACTCCCACGATTTCATCTTATCGAGCACTTCATAATCTGTCACGTCAATCTTCGATGGCGTAACAGTTACATATCCATGCGCTAAAGCCCACTGATCATTATCGGTTGCATCAGGCTCATCGTTACGATAATGCCCTGTCATCCAATAATAATCAAAGCCACGAGGATGCTTGCAAGGTTCAACTTCTCTTACCCAACTACCCCACCCCATACGGCACACCTTCAGTCCAGCGAACTTCTCTACCTTAGGGAAGTTCACGTTCAGACAGATACCCTTTGGCAAACCATCAGCAAGAACTTTCTTGACAATAAGTCTTACGTAATCACGTAGGTAAGACAGGTCAGCATTAGGATCATAATCACAACTTGAAAAAGCGATAGAAGGGATATATTTCATACAACCCTCATACGCAATACCCATCGTTCCGCTGTAATGATTATTCACAGAGGAATTATCTCCATGATTGATACCTCCTAAGATAAGATCAGGCTTTCGGTTGACAAGAATCTGGTCTAACGCTAACTTCACACAGTCAACAGGCGTACCTGTACATGACCACACCTCACAATCAGGAATATTATGACGCTTCTTCAACAACAGATAATCAACCACAGAGAAAGCACATGAGAAACCCGAACGTCCTGCTTCAGGAGCACAGACAACAACATCTGCAAAATCTGTAAGGAATGAAACGAGCGTACGAATACCATTAGAGTGGTATCCATCATCGTTAGATATAAGTATGAGTGGTTTCTTAGAATTCATAAATTTCACTTTGATTTCAGTGCAAAAGTACGAAAAAAGGTTTATAAAGCCCTCCTATCTCATATAAAATATGTATCTTTGTAGCCTAATAAATGTATAGGATTAAATAGAAAAATGGGAAAGATTATCGCACTTGCCAACCAAAAAGGCGGCGTCGGAAAGACGACTACCACCATCAACTTGGCAGCTTCTTTAGCAACGCTTGAGAAGTCTGTACTGGTGATTGATGCCGATCCGCAGGCGAATGCCTCCAGCGGTTTGGGCGTGGATATCAAGGAGGTGGATTGTTCGCTTTACGAATGTATCATTGACCATGCCGACATAAAAGATGCTATCTACACAACTGACATAGAAGGATTGGACATTGTTCCGAGCCATATCGACCTTGTTGGAGCTGAAATTGAGATGTTGAAGCTTAATGGTCGTGAGAAGGTTATGAGCAGTTTACTTACTCCAATCCGTGACGATTACGATTACATCCTAATAGACTGTAGTCCGTCACTCGGTTTGATTACTGTCAATGCATTGACAGCAGCTGACTCTGTTATCATTCCTGTGCAGTGTGAATATTTCGCATTGGAGGGTATCAGCAAGTTGTTGAACACCATTAAGATTATCAAGAGTAAGCTAAATCCAAAGTTGGAGATAGAGGGCTTCCTGCTGACGATGTACGACAGTCGTCTGCGTCTTGCCCGTCAGATTTACGATGAGGTGAAGCGCCACTTCCAAGAGTTAGTTTTCAAGGCTGTTATCCAGCGTAACGTGAAACTCTCTGAGAGTCCGAGTCATGGTTTACCAGTTATCCTCTATGATGCTGACTCTACAGGTGCAAAGAATCATCTTAGCCTTGCAAAGGAAATCATTGAAAAGAATAAGAAATAAAGAAGAGAAAGATACGGAGTGTAAAGGTATGCTTTGAGACTCACGGATGTACCGTTTTCTGGTTGTAGAACTAATGTTTCTATCACAGATATATTAGCTGTAGAAAATAAAGAAACAAAGAACTGGAAACAAAGAGCATCGTAGCATCGGGCAAAACAACCGCTAACTCCACCTAACTCCTTAACTCCATTAACTCCCAAACAAAGACTATGGCTGTACAAAAGAAATATAATCGAAACGCAAAGACCAATGCCCTCGGCCGTGGTCTGGATGCCTTAATATCTACTGAAGCTGTCAGTACACAAGGAAGTTCTACTATCAACGAGGTTGCCTTAGACCAAATTGAAGCGAATCCTAACCAACCTCGTCGAGAATTCGACCCTGTTGCGTTGGAAGAGTTGGCGAATAGTATTCGTGAGTTAGGACTCGTTCAGCCAATAACCTTACGTCAGGTAGACGAAAACCGTTTCCAAATTATTGCTGGTGAGCGTCGTTGGCGTGCCAGTCAGTTGGCAGGCTTGAAAGCTGTCCCAGCCTATATCCGTACGATTAAGGACGAGAATGTGATGGAGTTGGCGCTGGTTGAGAACATCCAGCGTGAGGACTTAAATGCGATTGAGATTGCTTTGGCTTACGAACATCTGCTTGAAAAGAGCGGAATGACACAGGAGCGTGTAGCAGAGCGTGTGGGTAAGAGCCGTGCTGCTATTGCTAACTACCTTCGTTTATTGAAGCTTCCTGCATTGGTACAGATGGGTCTGCAAAAGAAAGAAATAGACATGGGACATGCTCGTGCATTGCTTTCTTTGGATAGTCCTTCACTGCAATTGAAACTCTATCGTGAGATTCTAAAGAACGGATATAGCGTTCGCAAGGTTGAAGAACTTTGTCAGCAACTCAATAACGGAGAAGATATACAGAGCGCAAAGAAGAAGATTTCCGCTCGAACTCGCCTTCCAGAAGAGTTTAATATCCTCAAACAGCGACTCTCATCATTCTTCGACACAAAGGTACAGATGAGTTGTAACGCTGATGGGAAGGGTAAGATCAGTATTCCGTTTGCATCAGAAGAGGAGTTACTTCACATCATGGAAGTGATGGATAAGATGAAGTAAGACTTTCTACACGGAAAGACTAAGGTATTAGTAAGTATAAGATAAGCAAGTATACTGGTTTAGAAGAACTATTCACAAGTATTAGGAAGCCTCAACAAATGGCTGACCACAAAGCAAAGAATAAGTAACAGACCTTCAAACCAGCAACTTAAGTAAGATAACGGGTAGTGATGAAGATGAAGAATAGAATCCTCAAAAGACTGTTGATAGCCGGAATGCTCACCAGTGTTACGGTCATGCAGGCACAAGATCTGCCCCATGACACGTTAAAGGTTATGTATCCAGGCGACTCTACGGTCGTTGAGATACCGAGTTCGCAGGATAAATATATAGAAGAGAAGGCAATCCTCACACCAGATGATGAGGGAAAACTCACTTCTGTTCTGCGAAAGGATAGTGTCGGCATAGTGAAGAAACAGGGACGCGACTGGTCTAAGTGGCGCCCTAATCCTAAGCGTGCTTTGTGGCTTGCACTCGTCATCCCTGGTGCTGGACAGGTCTACAACCGTAAGTACTGGAAACTACCAATCTTCTATGGAGGCTTTGTAGGCTGTATCTATGCCATGACATGGAACAACCAGATGTACCATGATTATGCGCAGGCTTATATGGACATCATGGACAATGACCCAACAACGCAGAGTTATAATAACTTCCTACACCTCGGAGCTACGATTACCCCTGCCAATGAAGAGCGTTATAAGAACATCTTCAAACAACGCAAAGACCGCTATCGTCGCTGGCGTGACCTAAGTATCTTTACAACTATTGCGGTTTATGCCTTATCAGTTATTGATGCTTACGTAGACGCTTCCTTATCCGACTTTGATATATCAGATGACCTCTCACTGCATATTGCACCGACGGTCATATCAAATAATAGTATCGCTACACCTAACAACCCTTTCCGTTCATCGGCAATAGGTATTGGATGTAGTCTGACATTCTAAGCAGCAGCGCACTGTATTTGCGCTAACTAAATCAGAAATAATGAGTAGAAAGAGATATATTGTTTCCTTCCTTATTACAATGGGAGCAACCTGTGGAATCTATGCACAACAGCAAACTGTCGTTGATAGTCGTGGAAAAGCTGTGAATGTGATGATTCCTGATGCATCAGAGACGATGGCAGGATATGTTGATGTAGACTATGTAGATGATAAGTTCTATAATAGTGGCATACAAACAGGGTTCGAAAATACACCCTCTACGAACGCAACAGAGCCAGAAAACGGTATGGAAGTCATCGATCGTAAGATGCGCAATCTATCGAATGTGATGACAATGACCTGTAATGAGGAAGTTAAGAAATATATCGATCGCTACACAAAGGCAGGGCGCCAATCAACTTCTTACCTCTTGGGACGTGCACGTTATTACAACCCTATCTTTGAAGAAGCACTGCGTTTCTATGGTTTACCATTAGAGCTGAAGTATCTTCCTGTGATAGAGTCGGGCTTAAACCCTAATGCTACCTCACGTGTGGGAGCTGCAGGACTATGGCAATTTATGGCAACAACGGGTAAACAATATGACCTTCAAATTGACAGTTATATTGATGAACGCCGCGACCCAGAGAAGTCTTCTTACGCTGCAGCACGTATGCTGAGCGACCTTTACAAACGATTTGGCGACTGGACATTGGCACTTGCTGCCTATAACTGTGGACCGGGACGTGTTAGCAGTGCTATCACAAAGGCTGGTGGTGGTGCTGACTTCTGGGCTGTCTATCAGCATTTACCAAAGGAGACACGCGGTTATGTTCCCGCTTTCATCGCAGCAAATTATGTGATGAACTACTATGCTGATTACAACATCACACCTCTGTCAACAGGTCTGCCTAACTGCTGCGACACGATTGTCATAGAGAAGGACGTTACACTTGCCAAGATTGCCAACGTATTAGGTATGAATGTGGACGATTTGAAAGTACTTAACCCACAGTATCGACAGGGTTTTATCAAGGCTTTTGCTACCAATGGTGTTGCTAAGCTACGCCTGCCTTCTGAAATGATTGAGAAGTTCAAAGGTTACAAAGATCTAATTTACCAAAACGAAACACCAAACGAAGAACCAAGCATGACTATCGCGGCTACTAATACAAGCCAAGAAGCCATACTATACTAACAAGATTCTTTTACCTTATTATATATAAAGGGAGGATGCACAATGGACAAGGACAATATTGAAGTTAAGGAGATTGACTATGAGAAGATGGTAGATGATGCCTTTCAGCATCTCATTGATACCTATCTCGCTTCACGTCATCGAAAGAAGGTTGATATCATTACCAAGGCTTTCAACTTCGCTCGACAAGCGCATAAGGGTGTGCGCCGACTCTCGGGCGAACCTTATATCATGCACCCTATTGCCGTTGCCCAAATTGCTTGTGAAGAGATGGGACTCGGAGCAACGAGTATCTGTGCAGCCCTCTTACATGATGTCGTAGAAGATACAGACTATACGGTAGAAGATATGGAAAATATCTTCGGTCCAAAGATTGCACAAATCGTTGACGGATTAACCAAGATTTCTGGTGGTATCTTTGGCGAACAGGCTTCAGCTCAAGCAGAGAATTTCAAGAAGCTTTTGCTTACTATGAGCGATGACATTCGCGTTATCCTTATCAAGATATGCGACCGTCTGCATAATATGCGCACTCTTGCTTCTCAGCCTGCCAGCAAGCAATATAAAATTGCAGGCGAAACGCTCTACATCTATGCACCACTTGCAAACCGATTAGGACTGAATAAGATTAAGACTGAGTTAGAAGACCTTAGCTTCCGCTACGAACATCCTGATGCATACGCCTCTATTGAGAAGAAACTTGCTTCAACACAGGCGCAGCGTGACACCCTCTTCGAACAGTTCACAGCACCTATCCGTGCCGAACTTGACAAGATGGGCTTTGAATATGAACTCAAAGCACGTGTAAAGAGTCCTTATTCTATTTGGAATAAGATGCAGAATAAACACGTCACCTTTGAAGAAATATACGATATCCTTGCCGTACGTATCATCTATAAACCGAAGTCACCTGATGAGGAAATCAACAACTGTTTCCAAATTTATGTGGCTATCAGTCAGATTTATAAGAGCCATCCCGACCGTCTGCGCGACTGGGTGAACCATCCTAAGGCAAATGGTTATCAGGCTTTGCACGTAACATTGATGTCTTCCAAAGGTCGTTGGATTGAGGTTCAGATACGTTCTGAACACATGAACGAATTAGCAGAACAGGGCTTTGCTGCACATTGGAAATACAAAGATGGCGGTGAGATTACTGAGGATGAGGGCGAATTGAACGAGTGGCTCAGCACGATAAAGGAAATCCTCGACGACCCACAGCCAGATGCTATGGACTTCTTGGATGCCATCAAACTCAACCTCTTTGCCTCTGAAATCTTCGTATTTACACCGAAGGGAGAGATTAAGACAATGCCTGCAGGTTGTACGGCACTCGACTTTGCTTTCCAAATCCACACTTTCCTTGGTAGCCATTGTATCGGCGCAAAGGTCAACCATAAGCTTGTTCCTTTGAGCCATA
>ERZ773035.1640-NODE-1640-length-15870-cov-46.404489_pt1 | contig 15870 bp, 21 predicted proteins | sample MGYA00511487_ERZ773035 | MGnify/ENA primary metagenome ERZ773035 (study PRJEB29015, sample SAMEA2737985) | human oral metagenome | biome: human oral; feature: human-associated habitat; material: dental | place: China | collected 2024 ...
CAACCCCACCAACTACAGACTCCGCATGCTCCTCATCACCGCAGGCCTGGATGCCTCCCCCCACACCCAACTATGAAGAGCCCCTATTGTCGACACAAGCGAACCGGCGTGTCGCGCTCGACGGCACCGTTGTATACTCCCATTCAACAGTAACGTCGAAAAGAGGAGTACCATTGGTACTCCTCTCCAGTGCACTGGAGAGTCGGATACGAACTTCGACGTCATACCAGCGTTCGGCGGCGCGGATGGCTTGGTCGCGAATGTCGGTATAGATTTCACGTGCGAACTGCTCATCGCCGAGACGTAAGGCCATGACGTTGGCGGCGATGTCATCGAGCAAGTCCGGATTAGAGACACGCTTTAGGTCTTCGGGGTGGATGGCGAATCCTTCGATGACGGCGTCCCTCATGGCTGGTGCTTGTTCGTGGATGATCTGACGAAATTGCTCGACGGTTGCCTCTTCCTGATCTTTGCGGAAGGTGTATTCGAAGAGTGTACTGAGTAGTCCCGCCCCGAACAATGTGCCACCGAGTTCTCCGATTGGTAATGCATGTAGCCAATTCCAGACGCCAAGATTGAGATTACTCACCCAGCCATTGAGCATGATGAGAAGGACGCCTGCAAGTGTTAGCGATGTGGCCAAAAGGAAGGCTTTGGTTTTACGGAGGCGTTTAGTAAGTGGCGTGCTGGGTTTTCGCTTATGCTTCATATCTAGGACTATTTTACCAAAGTAGTTCGTAATTTCCTAGAAAGATATGAAGCTGTGGTTTGAAGCCCGCTTCGAACGACTAAAGGCTGATCAGGCAGATATTCGGGCTGACTTTGCCGAGTTACGGCGAGACTTGTTCCATGAATCGGGTGGTCATGAAGTCGCGAACTACACTCTCTACGGCTCGCTCGACAGACGCTTGCGCCCGGTGAGGCGAAGTTCCCTGAGCTGGCACACAGTTAGACCATGTAGTCCGTATCTGCTCCCTGGCACACAGTGCGTCACCTATCGCTGCTCAACAGGCGTCCGTAGACATGGAAGTCTTTGTATGTGCCGTCATGGAAGTAGCGTTCGCGGAGAACTGCTTCTGGCGTGAAGCCCAGGTGGCGGAACAGGCTCCGCGAAGCGTCATTGCCGGCCAAGATCCACGCCTCAAGACGGTGGAGTCCGAGATGGTCGCTTGCCCAGTGGACCATCTGTGTGACACCCGCTGTGCCGTAGCCGTGGTGACGATCCTCTGGACTCCAGATGCAGATGCCTATCTGAGCGTGACGATTGCGCCAGTCGATGCCGTGTAGGGAACATTCGCCGACCAATCGGCCTAAATCCTCCAGGACGAAATTATAGTCGGATGCGGGCTGAGGGCCGGAGGTTGCAGCAATCTTGCGGCGAAGCTCGGCGCTGGAGCGCGGACGCCAGTAGGGCGGCCCGTGCTTGGCCAGCTCCTCCCAATCTGCACATGCATCAAGGATGTGAGGAATGTGCTCCTCAGCGAAGGCGTGGATTCTGACGGTTATGGTTCTACCTCAGTTTTTCCTTTCGGGCGTATGGGCAGCCTCGACTTTTCCTTCCCACACCAACGATGCTACTCATAAGTCTGTAGACCTTCAAGTAGCAAGCCGTCAGGCTTGCCGATGTGACAGAAGGAGACCTCCAGAAGAAGGTCGGCAGGAACATCCGTTCCTACCGGCAGAGGAGGGGTCTGTCCCAGGAGGCCTTCGCCGAGGTCCTCGGAGTCCACAGGACCTACATGGGAGGACTGGAACGAGGGGAGCGCAACCTCACCCTACGCAGCCTGGAGCGCATCGCTGAGCAGATGGGCGTAGAGGTAGAGGAGCTGATGAGGTGAGATGCGATGTGTTGGCCCATTGTTAATGGGCCAACACATCGCGAGCACACTACTTGAGCAGACTATTGATCTCCTTTATCAGTTTTTCAGCACGGCAAAGAATCGACTCTGTCAGTCCGCTCGTCGTATCTCGACGCAAAAGTGCGCCTGCGGGAGCGAAGTGGTTGAGGTGTCCATTATTGATGTTTCGCGCAGAAAATACGGATTCAACACGTTTTGTAATGCGGTCTCCATCAGGAACGTCACTTACCTTGAGAGGATCTTTTGAAACTTGGCCAGCATAAGCTTCGTTCACAAGCTCAATGTAAAGACTCTCTGGGAGAAGATCTTCTATGTCAGCTTCTGTCTTGTCTAGAGCATCACCGACTTGGACCAATGAAGCGTTATACAGTTTCCCTGTCTTTTTTAGTTCAGCAAGAATGCGCCTATTTTCGACTGAAGAATCTGAAAGACATGCCACCGTTAGGTTATTTGCCCCAAACAATGAAAGAAAAGCCGGAAGCTTAGTAATTCCTCCACCGGGGACTAAGGTCCAACGTTCGTCAAGAAATTCCTTCCCGGCTTGACGCAGTTGTTCGGAAAGGAACTGAAGAAATATCACGTCAGAAGGACCTTCAACAAGGAGAACGTGGGGGCCAACAAACAACGTCTGCGTCAATTCGATACCAAGTGCGGCATGTAGCGGAAAGGTAGATTCTTTATCTGTTCGAAGCACGTCGTCCGAGATACTTGTTCCACGTGTTCGATCATCTACAACCGTGCGTACCCTCTTGATATTATGCGGATTGATCATAAATGGAGAGTGCGTCGTGAATATGACCTGATGTTTTGGCGCTAGACGTTCATCAATAAACCGAAGTAAGTCATTCTGGGCTGTAGCGTGTAAGTTTAAGCCGGGCTCGTCCAAGAGCAACACTAATGGATACTCGGATTCCGACTCCAACTTTGAAAAGTATGCCAAGAATGAAAAGAACCAAACAAATCCCCTCGACCGTTCATCGAATGGGACCGTCACTCGATGACGTTGATTTCGGACGCGAACTTGGAGCAAGGGCGCCAAATCAAGTGGCGGCTCGGCACCTGGTTCTGGCGAGGAAATATCTTTAAGCTCTACTGAAAGTTCTTTATTTTGACTCCAGTACTCAAATACTTCATCGCTGATCGTATTAGACGCGTTTTCCATCTGCCTGATTAGATGTTCATGATTGTCGGTTGAAATGAAGTCACTAAGCTCAACACCAGCCAGAGACAGGAGTGCGAGCAGTGCCTCTTCACCTCGCTCAAGCGTATCGTTATGCTCCTTATCAATGAGTCGTGGGATTGATACTTTTCCCGGCATTACGTCATAATCGCCGAAGTAGACAAACTTTGGGCGACGTTTATGAAGAACGTCAATCGCTGCGAGCGACGGACTCTGGTTACGCCAGCCGTTAATCCTCTCGATGACGTCGTCGCTACTTGGGGTCTTTGACTCCAAAGCATCCATGATTTCGATAAACTTTTCGACAGTATCTGCTTTCTCAATCCTTTCGGTATCCCCTTGTGGAAGATCGAGCTGACTGCGCAGGAAGTGGAGCACCTTTTCGTCATCTACAGGAACCGACCATGTGCACTCAGATTGGTTGTAACTCTTGTCTATTGAGACCACATTATTCGACAGAGAGTTCGGTCCGATAACATCCTCCACGGCAGCAATATCGGCCTCATCGAGTTCGTAGGTCAGTTTCGTGACCTTCACCCTCTTATTTCCTTTAATTTCGCGTGTCAGGTGGCTTGGATAATCAAGATCTGTATCAAAGCAAGAGGAGCTTCCAACTGGGAAACTCTTATACAGAGCTTGTAAAATTGCTGTTTTACCTGACTCGTTCTTTCCTACAAGGCATGTCACATCTGATTCGACATCGAAACTAGTAGGCTCACTAATGCTTCTGTAGCGACGAATTTCGGCATGTGTTAACTTCATGACTCAATCTCCTTCTTGTGTTCTTGGCGCACATTGCGTCGTATCTATTATACGATATCTATTCCAAAACGGGACGCTTCGAGCGCGTGGTTGTTACATATAAAGAGTAATATAATTGAACGTATAGATACGAACCTTCTATTTCCGCCCTCTTCTCGGTCGCATCGCCACTCCTTGTCGGAGCAAGCAGTCGCGTACGGTGCTGGGGCTGACGTCGAAGAGCTTGCCCAGGGCAGCAAGGGACTTGCCCTCAAGGTAGAGGGTTTTCGCCTCGTCCTTCTGGGTCTCGTTGAGACCGCGCTGACGAGGAGGGAGTCCGCGCGAACGCCAGATTCGATGAACGGTTGTCCTTGAAATGCTGAACTTTGAGCAGATTGTCGTAATTAGCGTGCCAGTGGAATATAAGTGGCATATTTCGTCCTGCTCTGCCCTGGTTGGTGTTTTATAGTGTTGTTTCCTAGTTTTCCGTTGTGATTTGTGCGATACTGTAGATATAAGTTCCTCGTCAAGCCCTCGGTCCATGGTGGTCAGGAACTGTAGCAGTGGCTCGACTTCTTTCGCATGGAACTCACTGAGGGCCACCAGCTTGGAAGTAAGATATTATGAGTATTGAAAGACGACACCACCAACCAGAACAAGATAGACAACCGTGTGAGCGTTGTCGCCTACTGGGGGGACAAGCAGCAAAGGTAACTACAGGAAGCGAGAACTATAGAAATAACTTTCTTTCACCCTTCCCAGATGATCGCACTCCAGAAGAAAGAGCTGCCCAGTGGAAAGAAACTAAAAGACATATGGATAAAGCAGGATCCTCTTTCCCTGGAAAGAGTTTTAGCCAAGTTTACGATGAGCTCGAACACAAAGATCGCGACTTCATAGCGGCGATGCTTAAACGCTGGAAAGAATCTCAAGAGTAGAAATTGAACACCTTACCTATTTCCCCTTTGTAATACGATCATACTCTTGCCGTAGTGGACGTTATTAGCTAAAATTATCCTATGAGCGAGAGACTAACACACGTACCAGTACTTGACGAAGAGGTCACAGACTCCCAAGAGAAACAGCCCAAGGTATTGACAGAATCAGAAGCTCTGCGAATTGCCGTAGAAAGGTATGAAAAGCGAGGAGGCTATCATTTTCCTGCTACGGAAGTAAGAGGAGTTCCTCCGCGTTTATTTACTACTGAGGATATCATGAGATTTACAAAGGAGAAGCTTCACGACTTCGTAATAAATTCTAATCTGCTAGAGGCTGCATTCTTTTTATCCGAAATCAATGGTGTCATTATCATCCCCGACCCTACCGACCCTAAGTGACCCTGTTCGTCTGAGGCTAGATAATCCGCTATATTCTGTAGACTCAAATAAGATGAATATTCTCCACATTCCTGCTACAATATAGTGTGGTAGATATTAAATTTGTAAAATGAACAAACTGAAACTAAAACGACTAATTTACCGGATACAGCACGACTATTTGACCTTAAATAATGTCGTTATTGCTGTCGCTGTTTTAATTGCCATGAGCTGGGCTTGGGGTTCTATTGAGTCAATGCAAAAAAATTATGAACTGCAACGCTCCATTGACAATAAGCGCCAACAGGTAGAAATAGAGACCCTACAGGTCGCCCTGTTAGAATATGAGTCTAAATATTATCAGAGTGAAGAGTATCAAGAATTAACTATTCGGCAGCGAACCGGTAAAGGTCTGCCCGGCGAAAAACAACTTATTACACCATCAACAGACAGTGCGATTTCCGCACAAAACCCTGCCCCCAAACAAACAAGAACCGACAGTAATTTCCAGCAATGGATGAACTTTTTATTCGGCGGTAATAGCCGCAGACGCTGAGACATTTGCAATTATTACATTAACCTGATATTATAAAGTACGTGCCGCGGGGTAGAGCAGCCTGGTAGCTCGTTTGGCTCATAACCAAAAGGTCGTAGGTTCAAATCCTACCCCCGCAACCAAGAAAAACCCCTCTTCGTCCAGAAGGGGGCTTTTTCTTTAGTATCTACTATTATCGCTAGTATATCGTCCACCACGACTGCCGACTCTTACGTGTGGGCATTTTTCACCCGGCTCTACGTATTTACAGCAGTCGCCACAGAAAAATCCCCGTACAGCCGTTTCGCCAACTCCTCCATTCGTATATCTATTGATAAGTTCTCCAACTTTCTTTGGATCATAAACGGGAAGACCCATCAGTCTTTTAGCGTCATCATAAGAGCAGCCTGTAGTATCGACAATGTAGTCAAGCATAGCCTCCTGCTCAGAAGTAAATTGGATATCGGCACGATCTCCATCCAATAAGACTTTTTCGCCACTCATATTTTATATTATACCATAATAACTAAAAATAATCAACCTCATCAAAAAACTCCCCTGCTATCCACAGAGGAGTTCTGGCACCTGTTTGTTTGGTACTATTGTACCGCTAAACCGATGCATAACGCAAGTGCTTATTTCTTCTTTGAGATGGTCAAGAAACCGTTGCGTGGGTTTTCTTTCACAACACGATCTTCCGGCAAATCGCATGGAACACCCTTATCATTCTTCTCGACCTTAGTGAAGAAATAGATAGTTTGCGTCTTGCCGCCGCGCAAAGTTACGTCAGTCTTGTGCAAGTAGTATGTGATCCCCTTTGAGTTGGTATGCTTGTAAGCCATATGGTTCTATACCTCCTATTAATGCTATACCCTTATAGGTTACTATCTCTTACCCACCCCTGTCAAGCTAAAAAAGTCGATTTTGTCGTCGTAGCATAAATTTTAAAATCCCCAAGATTACCAATCTCACTATAATAATCATAGCAATTACCCCCGTCACCAACAGTGACCAACCCGCAAAATCCGCCGACCAGAGTGGCGAAACAAACGTATGGTAATATGGCTCAGTAGAAGGTGCTTCAAACTGTAAGCTAGAAGTTTTAGCGGCAGGATATTTCTCCCACTCCTCGTTTATACAACTGACATAACGCGGATCTGCCTGTGTGGTAAATCGCCCATAGCCACCCTGTTGAGCTTTAGCGTCACACACCGCCCGAACCTTAGAAATAGTGTCGTTATTTGATCGATTTTTAATCGCCTCTTCAAACTCTTTTAATTTTTGGTCGTATACACGTTTATAGGTATGATCTAGTGCAATTTTTCCTGGGTCAGCGTTCATATGTGTCGCCACATATCGCTGCAGATCATATAGTCGCTGCTGAAGGCTCACAATATCCCCAGTCTTATCGGCATTTTCCACAGCCTCTCGCCGTTCAATCATGCCAACATTATTAAGTCGTAGAAATGTCGCCGATATAAATCCAGCCATAATAAGCAAAATCACTAGCTGCCACGTCTTCACTTGACTGAGCCGTTTAATCCTAAACTTGGTTTTTCGCTTATCTACTGCCATCCCACCACTTTCTCTCTTGTTTTAGTATAGCAAATTATCCCGACGGCGGAAATATTACTAGCTAGACAATGGTATAATAAGAGTATGAGGATTTATTTTTCAGGAATTGGCGGTGTTGGCATTGGTCCGCTCAGTAAAATCGCCCTGGATGCTGGCTACAGTGTTTGCGGCTCCGATAACTCACCCAGCCTTATCACTGATGAACTGGCGGCGGCTGGTATTACTATTTCTTTTGATCAATCTGGCGCGTTTTTACAAACAGAGCATGATAAAGCGCCTTTTGACTGGTTAATCTATACTGCAGCCCTACCCGAAGACCATCCAGAACTAGTTTTAGCTAGAAAATTAGGTATAAAAACTAGTAAACGCGACGAACTGCTAGCGCAGATAATTGCTGATAAGAATCTTAAGCTTATTGCAATTGCTGGTACTCATGGAAAAACTACCACCACAAGCATGCTAGTCTGGGCGATGAAACAATTACAAATTCCCATCAGCTATTCCGTTGGCTCGACATTAAGCTTCGCGCCAAGTGGAGAGTTTGATGAAAATAGTGAATTTTTCGTGTATGAGTGTGACGAATTTGATCGCAATTTCTTACATTTTTCGCCAGAAATCAGCTTAATCACCGCTGTCGACTACGATCATCCAGACACTTATCCAACAAAGGAAGATTATTTGGCAGCTTTTCATGAATTTGGCGAGAAATCCCAAAAAGTTATCGCTTGGCAGGAAAACGCTACCGTTTTTGACCAGAAAAATCTATTCACCATGAGGGAGATTGACCAGAATATTACCCTTCCCGGCATGCACAACCGCAAGAATGCCACACTGGTAATTGAAGCCATAAAAAGCATGGATGTGCCAGCCGAGCAATTTGCAATTTATCAAGCAATTAATTCTTTCCCAGGATCAGGGCGCCGCTTTGAAAAGTTGGCCGACAATTTATATTCCGACTATGGACATCATCCGATTGAGATTAGAGCAACACTACAAATGGCCCGAGAGCTATCAGATCAAGTGGTATTAGTTTATCAACCACACCAAAACGTTCGTCAGCATGAAATAATAGACCAGTATACCGCGGATATTTTCCATAATGCTGATGAGGTTTATTGGTTGCCAACATACCCAACTAGAGAAAAGCCAGACCTACCAATTCTAACACCACAGCAGCTCGCCAAAAATATTGATCCAGAAAAACTTTACTTTGCAGAGATGGACGATGATTTATGGCACGCCATTACTACGGCGCAAGCGACCGGTAAACTGGTTCTCTGTATGGGCGCGGGTACAATTGATGGCTGGATTCGTGAACAACTAGCTAAAAGTTAACGATCATCGCCGCTGCCATGAATCTTTCCGCGACTCTGACGACTAAGTAGTTTATCGTTATTTTTCCGCGCTACTTCTTCTAAGCTGCTACCAAGTAGATGAGATATGGAATTGACATACCACAGTACGTCGCCCAACTCCTTAATGATTGCGGCGTGATCATCATCAGAGATTTTGCCATCTTTGTCTCGCAATATTTTCTTAAATTTCTCCATTACTTCGCCAGCTTCGCCGCTCAAACCCAAAACCTGAGACATTAGCCTGGCGTCAACATCACCATAATCATGAGATTCCTTGTCTGTTAATGTAGAAATTGCTTTTATTGAATAGTCGTTAAATTGCATAATTATAGTGTAGCCGGTTATGGTTTTTGAGTAAATAGAAATATTTGCTTATGATTGATTTACTAGCTTTATCATTGTAATATATGCGTATGGGAAAAGTTGATATGCCAGAAATTAATAAAAATGAGCAGACGCCACCAACGGAAATCGAACGCAAATTTGCAATCAGTCTCAACTCCCTAGAAAAGATAAAGGACTCTTTACCGCTCATAGGAAAGCTCGAGATAACTCAGGCGTATCTTGAAATTACTGATGAACGCGAGGTCCGCATCAGAAAAACAGAGAAAGATGGTCAATTGTCATACGAATGTACCGTAAAGACGAAGTTAGATAACGACAACAATGGCCTTGTCAGAGGCGAAGTAACCGAAATTATTACCGCAGAACAATTTGACGAAGCTATGCGAAGTCATATTGGGAATATTATAAATAAAACAAGACTAATGTTTGACCTCGATGGCAATACGCTTGAAGTAGATGTATATCAGGGCGACCTCGAGGGACTGCTTTCCGCAGAAATTGAATTTAATAGCACGGAAGCGTCTGAAAACTTTGAGACACCAGCTTGGCTTAACCATGAAGTCACAGACAGAAAAGACTTCAAGAATCAACAACTAGCGTTGCATGGCATTCCTCAAGATTACTTAAATTTGGATTAAACATCTAGAAAATAAAACTACATTGCAGTTTTGTTAAGTATCGCCCGCACACAGTGCGTCACCCTGCCCTCACCCAGCCAGCGCTGCTCATAAGCAGTGAGAATTTTGTAATCTTCGCCGAGGTCTGATTCGTGCAAGTCAAAGGTCAATTCTTTCAAATACCAACCTTCAGCAACCAGCTGCTCGAGACTCCAATTGAAGAAATCAGGATTATCGTGTTTGATGATTAGCGATCCGTCGGTACGCAGCAACTTGGCATAAGTTTTCAAAAAATGCGGATGCGTCAGGCGGCGGCCAGCACTACGCTTACGCGGAAATGGGTCAGAGAAAGTCAGCCAAATAGTACTCAGTGAACCGGGCGCAAACAACTCACCGATTTGATCAGCCCGAGCTCGCACAAAAAACACATTATTAAGTCCGCGAGCTTCCGCTTCCCGCGCGCCTTTTTGCAAGCGATCGCCCTTAACGTCAACCGCCACAAACACCTGCTCCGGATAACGCGTCGCTAGTTCAACCGTAAACATGCCATTACCAGCGCCAATTTCCACAATATCAACCTGGCGCAGTGCCCACTCCTCAAATTCAAAACATAGCGGCGAATTGTGAAACAAAGCAAACTTATATTTTTTGCGCTTACGAGTAATAATAAACTGATTTGGATCGACAAAATTCATACTTTCCATTATACTAAATCAGTAATGGATAAGCTTATAAAACAGTTTTTAGACTCTTCAACTTTGGGACAATGGCTACACAACAACAGCATGGGTTGGTTGATTAGCGAACATATTATTGAAACTATTAGTATTATAATTGGATCTGTTTTTGTCTATTTTTTTGGCAAATATTTGCTGTCTTGGGCGATTCACTATTCTATCCGCTCCACCGCCAAACACCGCTCTTGGCATCGTAAAGACATGGAAAAACGCGAGAAAACTCTCATCCAACTAACGCGTAGTTTTTGGCGAATTATTATTATTTTTTACGTCATGGCAATTATCGCCAATAAGTTGTTCTCATTTGATTTATCGCCGCTATTCGCCAGCGCTGGCATTATTGGTGTGGCATTAGGATTTGGTGCTCAGTCGCTGGTTAAGGATTTTCTATCGGGAATTTTTATCATTGCCGAAAACCAATATCGTGTTGGCGACGTGGTCGACGTCATGGGAGCAGCTGGCACAGTCGAGCGAGTCGGAACTCGCACGACGGTAATTCGCGACTCGGGCGGTAACGTTCATTATGTCCCCAATGGCACAATCCAACACGTCATCAATAAGACAATGGGCTATAGCATGTCGAGGTTCAGTATTTATATTGACCCCAGCTCTGATATATCCGAGGTTACCGAAATCATTAACACCACTGGCGAGAAGTTAGCTAAAGAGAAGGCTTGGCAACGAAAAATTATCGACCCGCCAAAGTTTGTCTCCGTTGGCGACATAAGCGGGCGCGGCACCGAGCTTATCATTGCCGGAAAAACCCAACCATCCGACCAGTGGGCTGTTACTTCTGAAATGCGCCACCGATTATTGCAGAATTTTGACCGTGAAGGTGTACTTTTAGCAACACTACCGACACCAACGCCAATCATTAAGAAATAGTTAGTTGTTAGATAAACCTAATTCTTTATCGCTCAGCACGTCGTTAGAAAACGCCTTAATTCTACTAGCCCCATCCGCTTCTTTGTCGTACATACTTAAGAATTTTTTTAGCGTATCCTTATTAACCTGACCCTGGGCGTCAAATTCATGAGTTTTTTCATTTGTATCCTTACTAATTTGATTACGGCGTGAAGCATATTCAGGCCGACTCAAGTCTAGCCGATATGCGTCAGTTTTATAATAGACGACCATCGCAATTGATACTAGTACGACAGACGCAGCGATCACCAAACCGACAAACGTAACAAACCTATAATTATCGAAAAAATCTTTAAGCTTATCCATTAGACCCTCCAGACAACGAATCCCTAACCACCTGAACTTCTGCCCTATATTTTATCAACAAATCATTCAATGTTTTCACATTCTCTGACAGACGATTTCGTGCCTCCCGAGCAGCTACTAATTTCTGATAATATCCTGCAACGTCCTCCGAGCAATTGGCATGGTCTAGCTCAGTCATCGTTGTATCATAATCATTATAATTGCTATTAAATTTTAGGCGGGCCGACTCAAAATCATTAGTGATATTTACTAGCTTAGAACTATCCAGCTTATTGACTGCCAACCGACCATTTAATCTGGCCATAAGCTTGGTCGAAATCGAGTTATACCTCTGACCAACATTTACTCGAGTTAATGCATCATTGGTGTGAATATTTTTAATTGCTACCCTTACAGAGCTACAGTTCCGGCTAAGGGTTTTTGTAAGTTCCGAATTTGCAGTAGTATCGGCCGTTTGGGCTAATGCCACCTGAGGCATTAATAACAAACTAGATCCAATCAAAAAAGACGTGAGATAGAAAGTGAACCTTTTCATCAGTCCTATTATCTCACGTCTTCTCGATTACAGTCAAATATTACTTAAACTGTTTTTCGACGTTGCTTTTGACGCCTTTTGCAGTTTCTGTTACTGCATCGCCAACCTTTTGCGAGCCAGTTTTTAAAGAATCAACGCTGTCTTTAGCGGCCGCAGCCGCCTTACTGGCAACTTTTTCCGCATCAGACTTCAACTTCCCTGCTTTCTTTTTCAAGTCTTTTCGAGTTTCTTTACCACTCTTTGGTGCGGTTAAAATTCCTGCTGCAAATCCTGCTGCTGCCGCACCGATAACTGCTAATACTTTTTTCATATTGTTACTCCTTTTTTATTATTTTTTACGAAACAACCCTGCTATTTCACTAAAAACCTTTGTGGGCGATAACCATTCAGTCGCACTAGCCACATTTGTTGTAATTTTATCAACATTCTTCATGACTGCATTTATTTTCGCTAGCAAGGTAATAACCACTGCCAGTAGAGCCACGATAATGACTGATAGTAACCCAATAATGATTGACAGCAAGATGATGATCATTTGAATATCTTCCACGTCTTACCTTTCTGCAGAAGTTTGTATTTGTTATATTTATTGTAGCATGCTTTAGTGTTTTTTGTATTAGATAATCTAACTATTTCACTATAGCATAAGCGTGTTAAAATGTCAATAGCCTTATGCTTAATTCGCTCTGATATGCTACACTGATATAGCTATGAAGCTGCTTTTCAAAAGATATATTCCAGAATTTGTCTACGGTGCGGTTGATGGCACAGTCACAACCTTTGCCGTGGTGGCAGCGTCGGCTGGCGCGGGAATTTCTAGTGCGGTCATCCTTATTTTAGGCATTGCAAACCTCATCGCTGATGGTTTTTCAATGGGTTCCAGCGCCTACTTGGCAGCCAGCGCCGAACACGATGAATCGGCCCGCGGCACCCAAAAACGAGCTTCTCCTAAGATTATCGGCTTAGTTACATTCTTGGCTTTCGTGGCAGTCGGCAGCGTGCCAGTATTGCCCTATCTGCTCGACGTGGTTGCAGTCCTGAAAGCACCAAGCACCACCCTGTTCTATATCAGCTCGCTGCTCACGGCAATTACTTTCTTAACAATCGGCTTCATTAAGGGCAAAGTCGGCAAACAATCACCATGGCGAGAAGCCACCATCACCTTACTACTCGGCGCAGTTGCTGCTGGACTGGCCTACTTTGCCGGCGATGTATTGGCGGCGTGGCTAGGCGTTCAGTTATAGCCCTTAAAATTCATTAGCGATGTATTTGATTATTTTACCAATGTCGCGCACTGATTCTTGGCGCACCGTTCCACCCTCCAGATAAACACGCCGATTAACCTCCAGCATCACCGAACGTAGCCCTGGCATTTTATTACGATAAAAGTCCATCGGCACCAGCGCACCCGCATACGGATAATTCAGCGCGCAGCTATAGCCCAGTTTTTCTATATACGTTTTCAGTTTTAAGGCATCATTTTCACTAAACCATTCAGCGTCATAGCCCAGGCAAATATCAGGCAGACTTTCCGTATAGCCAAACAATTTTCGCACCAAATCATCGCTGTAGCTATGTAGATCAATCATCATACACGAGCCGTGCTGAATAACAATTTTTTGGCTCAATTTGTTTAGCTGTACATGATGAGGTTCATACGCTTGCCTGATGATTTCCTCGCGGCGCTTAGGTGTTGCCAGGCGATACTGCGCACCGCCTGGCAAATGCGTATAGACTGCGCCCATACCCAGCCTCGCCATCGGTTCATCGGCGTCATTCCGAAACCGCTCAACATCGCAATATAGCCGCGAATATTTGGCTATTATTTTATGGCAATCAATATCTCTGGCAAGTTCGTCCACTTTATAATCAGCCATAAAGCGCAGATCCTTCTCGATAATTTTCCGGTCAACCGTAACATCGCGCCAAAAATCTGGCGGTAAACACAACGAAGCGTGCGGGATGTGAAGGAGGAGATTATTCGCCATTTTTCCACTGCCTGGCACGTTGCAATAGCTTATCGACATAAGCTGCTTTAAGCTTTTTATACGCCGATCTGTCATAATTTGCTTTGCTTGGCATACTGATATTTTATCTTTGAATATCGATCAGCTTCGTCATTGCGAGACCTTAGATAATCTCTGATGATTAAGAAATTGTCGTGCGTTTCAGTATCCGCGACCGCGAGGTGAATATGGATATCGCCCTCGCTAGTTTCTTCCCTGCGAGACGCCAGGAAGATATAACCTTGGCGGGAACTTGGATTTAATGAAGGAAAATATCCAATTGCTACCAATTTATCCCGCAGCTTGTTCATATGCTCATTATCTTTAGCAGAAATAAGGATATCTAGGATATTTTTACCATCCAATCCAAGCACCGCGGTACTGCCGACATGATGAATCTGCGAACCATCCGCAAGCACTGGCGCCAATTTATTTTTCACGCGCGCAAAGACAGCTGCCATATCTTTTCTGGATTTTTTAATATTGACCGGCATTTAGATTATTCTTTTATACTCGTCACAAATACTCTTTTACACTTTCACATCGCCGTCTAAACTAACATAATTCTTAGCGCCGCTGCGATACATGGCGGAAGGCTTATTTTTGGCGCCAAACTCATATTTCATCAGTTCGCCAAAGTAGCTAAAATGACTACCCTTCGCAATTTTTAAGGTGGCGTCATCGACTATTTCCAGCTCTTCATCCATGTTGAATGGCTGCCAATCATTAGACCATAAGCCCCTTAATCCTTTTTCCGTATCAACAACTTCATACACTCCGTAATCGTTAACGAACCGCGCTTCAAACTTTCGACGGTTTTTATCAGAGTTATTACCAAATTGATCAATAATTCCTAATATCGAATTTGTAACTATTCCTGGCGCTGTATCATACGCGTTCGCCAGCACCGAAACAGTTATTCCGTCATCTATCCGCGACCAGGTGCGGCCGACAAATCCTGGATAACCGCCGCTATGACCGACGAGCCGCTTACCGTCTTTAGCTTTTGCGACATCAACACCCAATCCGTAGCTTCCTGCGTTTGCCTCGTCGGCGACTTGCCACGATGGGCGCTGCATTTCCCTTTTAGAAGCATCGCTCAATAGTTTGCCTGAGCCGACTTGCAGAGCAGCAAAGAATTTCACCAAGTCATGCGCCGTTGAGCAAAATCCCGTGGCTGGCTGCAATACACCAGTTGTGACGTGTTGAAAGGGTCGGCGCTGCTGCTGCAAATCAAACCTACTATAGCCAGTAGCCATACGAAGTTCTGGCGAATATTCCGTGGCGGTTTGAGTTAAGCCGAGCGGTGTGATGATGTTTTCTGCCATAAAATCAGCGTACGATTTGCCGCTGACTTGTTCAATCACCAAACCCAGCAAGCCAAAACCAAAATTAGAATACTTGAATTCGGAATTTGGTTCGAATACTAGCTCTGATTGCATGATTTGCTTCTTGAATTCGTCTTCATCCGGAAATTCTCCTTGGAACTGCCAAAAACCTGACGCCTGGCCGTCGCGAATCACGCCCGCCGAGTGGCTCAACAATTGATGCAATGTTACGTCGCGCCAACGCTGGTCGCTGTGCTGCGCTAGCCACGGTAGGTACGTCGTAACTGGATCGTCGATGCGCAACTTGCCATGCTCCTGCAGCTGCATCACGGCCGTGGCAGTAAATGTTTTCGATTGCGAAGCAACGTGAAAAAGGTGGTCGGTTGTTAATTTCTCATTATTTTCTATATTTGCCAGACCGTAGGCTTTATGAAAAACCACCTCACCGTCTTTGGTTATCGCCACCGTAAATCCCGGCCAGCGCGCCCACTGGCTGCGCAGCATTAGCCAT
>ERZ773035.1642-NODE-1642-length-15860-cov-50.808035_pt1 | contig 15860 bp, 10 predicted proteins | sample MGYA00511487_ERZ773035 | MGnify/ENA primary metagenome ERZ773035 (study PRJEB29015, sample SAMEA2737985) | human oral metagenome | biome: human oral; feature: human-associated habitat; material: dental | place: China | collected 2024 ...
CACATCGTGTGATAGCCGACCGTCTGGGCAAGCTTTTGTTCAGATGGTCTTTTTTTATTGCCATCTCATAGCAAATGCTTCTTTATCAATTTTTGATAATCTCACGTATATGAAAGGAGTTTTTTTATGAGAAATCGTTGGCTTATCGCACTTGCAGCTATTGGACTGCACATATCCATCGGTAGCGTGTATGCATGGAGCGTGCTCACGCGCCCTATCATGGTAGATATGGGATTTACCTTATCACAAACAACCTGGACATTTTCACTAGCCATTCTAATGCTTGGTCTGTCTGCAGGTTTTCTTGGATCCTTTGCAGAGAAGATTGGTCCTAAAAAAAGCGGTCTCCTCGCCATGTTATTTTGGGTAGTGGGTCTATTCGGTACAGCCTATGCACTTAGCATCCATAGCCTGACCTTACTATATCTATTCTACGGTATCATTGGCGGTATTGGACTAGGCATCGGCTATATAACACCAGTTTCTACGCTCGTAAAATACTTTCCAAATCGTCCTGGATTTGCTACCGGATTAGCTATTATGGGATTCGGATTTGCCGCCCTTATTGCAGGTCCTCTTATGCAGTACCTTGTGGCTCATGTGGGCTTAGTAAATAATTTCATTATCCTTGGTATCATCTATCTTATAGTTATGAGTGCTTCTTCCCTTTATTTGAAAGCACCTACGCAAAAAGAACCGACACGCTCTAATCAAGATAAATCTACCATGTACGTACATAATCACGGTATGCTAGCTAATGATGCTATGAAAACGTGGCAATTCAGTGCTCTATGGTGGGTCTTCTTTGTTAATATTACCTGCGGTATTGGGCTCCTATCTCTAGCATCCCCAATGGCACAAGAAACCATTGGCATGACACCAGCAGCTGCGGCCTCTCTAGTCGGTATTATTGGCATTTTCAATGGTGGTGGTCGCATTGTATGGTCTACTATCTCTGATTTCCTTGGACGAGCACAAACTTATATATTATTCTTTATCATGGAAATCATTGCCTTCTATTTACTGTCCCAAACCAATAGTGCATTAACATTCCAGATTTTAATACTCCTCATTATCACCTGTTACGGTGGAGGCTTCTCTTGTATGCCGGCATATCTTGCAGACCTTTATGGTATACGCCAACTCTCTACCATTCACGGCCGTATCCTAACAGCTTGGGGCTTAGCAGGCATCGCTGGTCCCATGATTGTATCGTACTTTCATGAAGCCGGATATGGCTATTCCATGGCTTTAGTGTGCTTTGCAGTTTTATTTGTATTAAATACAATAATTGCTATAATCTTAAAAGTATACGGCAAGCGAGAGCTACATAACTGATACTTAATTCTAGTAATATAAAAATTGTAAGTAAATTGTCACGACCAAAATCCCCCGCACTAATTACAAATCGAAAGAGGTTCCTATTGGTCACCGGGGTGACTATTAGGAACCTCTAATCTATTTACTTTTGTTATTAACAGGACTATATTGAGCTTGAGGCCTCTAAATGGGTCCAGTCTTTGCTAATCAACTCGAGGATTGGCGGTGTTCAATATGAGTACATACAAAGTGTTATCTTTAATGATTTCCTTTGGCATACTTGTAGCGACCATTATCATGGCAGCAAAGTGACTGACCTCTAGCTAAAAGCTAGCTTTCTAATCGTGGCATGAAAAAAAGGCCCGACAAAGAAGTCAGACCGTTTCTTCAAATACTATTTCGAGAAGCGAGAGCTGGCGTCGAAACCATTTATGCCTCACTTTGATATAAATTATATCATATCTAAATAGGGAAAGAAATCGAAAGATTTCTTTCCCTATTTTATTGTTATAACCTTTAATATATTCGTCATTTATAAGTATCGTCTTCAGCTAATATTTTTTAGATATCCTCTAAAGTATAAACAGGTAAATATCTTTGCGCAAATGCAAAATTTGTATTGAGTTCTGCCCATTTAGTAGCATCACCAATAACATATACATATTCTTTTGCTCTTGTAAAAGCTACATTTACATTATTTGCATTAACCCATTTAATTGCACCATTAGCAGAGCCCTCACTTTGACAGCCTAACATATAAATAACGACTTTAGCTTCTTTCCCTTGGAAGGTATGAACGGTCCCGATATTATCCTTTAACCAACTGCTCTTATTATCCTCTTTCGTCCAGTTCACAGTATCATCACTGATGGATTCCATGTACTTTTTAAATCCGTATGCAACGGTAGTAAATGGTGTAATGATAAAGATATCTTTAAACCTTGTGTTTCTTACTCGTAACTTTTGTATCAATTCAAATGCAATTTGACCCTGTAGTTGTATATATCTATCTTTACCAGTGCTTGAACCAGTAATGCCTGCAAATGGATTTTGAGCATCAGCTAGGCTTTGAACAGATAATTCTTTATTTCTATACTTACCAATACCTTCGCCACCAATTCTTTCAACAAATAAATCCTGTACAGTTTGTACCGGTTCAATTTGTTTAGGATCACCAACTACGATTGCCTTTTGTGCGCGGAACAATGTCCCTACAAGCATATGAGGTGACGCTTGTCATGCCTCATCAATAATGATAGTACCTAACGAGCTCTCAGATTTACAGTTAATCAAGAATCGCTCCACAGCAGCAAAGGTAGAGGAAATAACAGGCACGGCAATCATTAATGAATTAAGTAATGCTGGGAAAATCGTATCAAGGCCAAAGTTCTTTTGTATCTTTTTCTTCTCACGTAATGAACCCCAATACTGACTAAGTAATTGCATATTTTTTCTGAAAGCATCACTCATAACGACAGCCTTTTGTAATTGTAAGGCATCGTATAATAAACGCTCTCTACATTCATTTAAATAATTACATACATATAAGAATGCCGTGTGCGCCTCTACGCGATTCTCATCAGATAACATTAATTTTGATTCTATATCATCAAAGCAATGTATCGTATCTTTACCACTAGATTTTATTGTGCCTAAAATCTCTTGCTGTATCTTTTCTGCTTTTTGAATAGTACCATCAATCTCTTTAATATCAGCTAATAAGCTATCTTTCGTATTGATTATAGATTCACGCTCATTAACCAACTGATGTAATGCGGTCAATTGGTCTTTAACAGTTTGAAGCTTTGTAGTCTCTTCTTCAATTACCGATAATAATGTAGGATTACCCATAGCTTTTAAAATAGACCAATTAGTAGCGTGCCACAGCTTATCCAAAATAGACCGTTTACTATTATACTCTATTAATTTAGACTCAATACAATTTTTATGCTCTATCAACTGCATCAAATCATCATTTAATGTATCATATTTACTTAATTGTTCATCGATTGAAACAACTTCCTCTTGTAACTGATTGATTTTAAGCTTTAACTCTTGAATTGATTGGGTGTTCTCTTCATATGTTGTTATATAAGCAAACAATGTTTTTACAAGATTATATTGATTCTGAAACTGTTTTTTAGCACTTTCAAAAGCAATTTGAGCATCAGGAATTCCCATAATAGAGGACATATCTGAGGATAATACATTTAATGCAGGCATAAAGGTATTGATATTAGATTTCTTACCAAGTCTAGCAGAAATTAATCCCCATTGCGTATTACTCTCTGCTAAACGATCAGCTAAAAATGTAAAGTATACCTCACTTGATTTAACATATTTATATTTCTCATCTTTAGCGAAACAAGATAAATCAACCTGTTGGTCTGAGAACTCGGGATTAAATAAGGTTGACCCATTAGTTCCCGCTTTTACAGAGGAAATATTGGGTAATTCTAATGTAATATTTTCAACGGCCTTGTTATTTGATGAAAGTACCAACATGCCATATACGGCAATGTCACTAGGTATAGTATAGTAAAAAGATGTTCCATCTCGGCCAACAACCTTTTTGAAGATATCATTTATATGATTACTTTCACAAAACTTAGCAGCACGCTCAACAATATTATTAGCAATTATATCCTTCAATAACGTAGTTTTACCTGTACCAGGAGGCCCATTAACAGAGAAGATATCTTTAGGATTCTCCTTAGCAATATTAACAGCAATTTGCTGCATAAAAGATAAGTTAAACCTTGAAGGCCATCTACCAAATGGTAAAATCTTAGGATTATACCATTTGCGCATCTGATCTGTATCTTTTAACAAATCATAATGCTCAATATCTTGATTAAGACTATTGATATACGATAATACCTTATCATTATCCTTTAATGTATCAATGTGTTGTAACACCAACTGTAAATCATCAAGGAAAAAGCTAGACTTTAAATCATTAATAGGCATTGTATCAGCTTTAACAAGCTGAATCTCGTCGGCCTTAAAACCACAATAACCATAGATATCACCAGCACGAAAGATAGTAATGCCCATAGGCTCTAAGATGTGCTCTTGTATATACGCATTAATCTCACGTGCAGCCTTATCAAGGGATACCTTTTCTTCAGGAAGATTAAAAGTATCTTCGATTGATTTAACAACCTCATCCCAACCATCTAGCTTAATATCTTTAAACTCTACATCAGGCTGACACATCATTTGATAAATCACCCAAATAAAGGGAGCAATTTGAAGACTACCCTCTTTATAGTATCCATCTGCATCGGCGACAAATGATGCACTATACACATTCCCTAGATATGGTTTTTCAGGATGCTCAATTTCTAATTTATCAATAAAAGCTTCTAGTACTTCAGTCCCTTTGACTACACTTAATAGAACTGCATGTTCATCATCTAACACATAGTCCTTTTTATCCTTAAAATCTTTAATCTCATCAATAATAGAATAATTATAAGAATAATTTAGTAACGGTACTACATACGTAGAAACACGTGAATTTGTTTTTTTCCATAAAGGATTAATTACTGACTGTTGATAAATAGTAGTTCTATCATGGTCAGTTGAAAATATAAGCTCTTTAATATACTTCTTGGAAATGGCTTTATACTTTGGCACCTCTTTCGGTTGCAAACACTCAAGTGAATACCAATAATTTATAATTTGCTTTGCAGTAGCTCTCATCTATATCTACCCTCTCATTAGACTAATGAGGGTATTATACAATTTTAATAAAGAGATTTCATGAAAGCAAAAAACAGTCCAACTAAAAGTTAGACTGTTTCGTCAATATTTTACAAAATCAAGAGTACTTAATATATCAAATTTATTTTTTTTAGGTTTTAGAGTTTTTTAGTTACTGTATTTTAAATCAACTATTATGTTTCTTCTTATCTAATTTAATTTTATTATCTAAACAACATTCAGGTGTGCTTAATTTAAAATTTATATTTACTATCATACACTAAAATAACATTATACTCTTTTGGCTGACCGCATTTACTATATATCTCATACAAATTTACAAAATAATAATTTTGAACCATCAAAAGACGCCTTACCAAGAGTGATTTATTGTCTATTATATAAGTGTTAATAGCAAAAACTAAGATAATTATGCTTAATAAGGGAGTAAATTTTAGTTTAATATCCAACGCGACTAGAAGTAACTCAGTTATATATTATTAAAATATAGTTATTATTTGATAAATAAAGAATCTTTTAACTCCACTAGTAATTATATTTTAGCTATTTCTATAAGTTCTCTAAACTTACTTAAGATTTATCTATGCATTTAAAACTACCCTCTATTTTATTATTGTTATATAAAAAACAACCACTCCAATTAGACCACTTTGCAGCTCTATTATCTAAGAAAAAAGTTTTTTCTCCTTTAACAGACCAAAATGCTTTATATTCATTTTCTTCTAAAAACTTATCAAATACATCTCGTCTTATCAATAGTTCAGCTGGCTTACCGTCATTAAGGCTTTGATCAAAAGCTACAATTTCATCATTATAATAATAAACTCCATCTATATCTTTTTGATACAATCCCATACTTTGAATAATCTTACCTACAGGTATATAAAAAGATATTGTATTCTCTTTAGATGCATCGAATTCTTCTTCCCATAAGAAGTTTATACTTGCAGGAATTGCCTTGAAACGGCCCTCCTCATTATAATTTGCGTCATTACAAAACTCATCATTATACCCAGGGCTCCAAGCATATTCTCTATTATATAAACAGTAACAGGTAGGTATGTTATTAATAGTTGTACCGATATATTCTGATGATTCTAATTTATCCAATGTAACATCCTCGTTTGTTTTTATTATATACATTACTAATGATATCCATATATCTTGATTACCTCTTATAAACAAATTATATTCATCAGCATCTTGAATCCTAAATTGGTTATTCTTAGAAACTATTAATGAAAACCATTCAGTACCATCAGCTGCTTTTTTTATTAACCTATCAGGAAATTCGTTAAACATATTATCAGGATTCTTAAGCCAACTATCAAGCTCTTCCTCTGAAGCATCATGATGTAAAAATAAGCTATTATTAAAAGAATCTTCATCAAATGTAGGGTAATCAATGCTGTTTATAGTAGAACGTGTATTAAATGTTGGATCAAAATCTCTTATATATGGATTCCATGCCCCATTATACTGAAGTTCTTCATTATCATTTGAGTAAATGCTTGAAAGTTTATGTGAATCCGAGATACGCGCCAAAATATTATGGAAAGTGATCCACTGATATTTTTTTCCTATTCGCTCCGTTCGTCGCATAGAAAATCTGTCCCAATATCCACTTCTACACTTGTCATATTCACCAAATAAATCATCAGAATATTCTAATGTATTAAAAATGTAATCCATAGCATAATAGTAAATATTATCTTCATCTACATTTTTAAAATATGAAAGAGCAGCTTGAAAAACGTATCTTCCAAAATCCCCGTACATCCCTCCACTTTTTACTTTAGAGTTAAACATCATTGACGAACATATGCAACCACGCCCTCCGGAATAATGTTCAGATTTATAATAATCTATCACAGTTCCTCTAGGTATTGGCTGTGAAGTATATGGTGGTTTAAATATTTTATTTTCAAAGTTAGATTCTTTGTTAGGAAACTCATATATAAATCGCTCAATGATTAATCGTGCATAATCACGAAGTAAAATATCAGGATAGACTTCCTCCTTACAAAAAATCTCTTTATAAATGTAAACTGCTAACCCCTCAAAATTACCTTCAGCTTTTAATCCCCTCTTCATTACAGCACCAAAAACAATCCCAAACAATCTTTGTATAATATAAGGATCATTTACTGCTTTAAATAAATTAAGTAAATATTTACATAGAGCAAATCTATGTTTTAAAATCTCAATCATAGCTTTAGAAATTCTATCACGCAATACACGATTAGATGAAGTAAGGAACCAAGAAAACAATATCAATAATAACTTGATTTTTTCTTCAGATACTGATTCTAATGTATTTCCTTTTTCAATATAATAGGCATATTTAATAATTATATCCAACTCATTTAAATCGTTAACAAATATCGTCCATAGATAATCTCTCCTCGTTAACGAATATTTGTTCAACACCCTATTAAGACCTATAGCATTTAATTCATTATTAACTTTAGTAGAATTTTCAACAAAAATTTGCCAAACAATATTAGGGCTGACTTTATACTTATCAAGAGATGCAATAAAAGATTCTAAAGAATCATTATACTCTCGCCAACAAAAGGTCCTGAAATATTCCTCTATAACCAACCTCTTATGCTCATTTTCTGCAAGGTCATCTATAAAACTTATACATTCTTTATTATTTTTAATTGAATATAAAGCGGCAATCATAGAAAAAAGACTTGCATTACCACCATTCAATATTTGCGCTTCATGATTTATCTCAAATAAATTATGTAAGGCATACTCTTTTAATTCTTCATCACTTTTATTCTCTATAATCCAACTTGCACTTATATAGTCTTCAAGTAAATTATAAGAAATATAATATATCTCTTTTTCATCCAAAATAAATGATGTAATAATCCCTGAACGCTCTAAAGATTTTATATAAGGAATTTTATTAGTTACACCATATAACTGCCAACAATTTAAAGCTAAAAGATCCTCTTTAGAAATTATATTTTTCTTTTGCTTATTCTCAATATATTCATTTAATAATTTCTTTATAAGTCCTATAGGCTCTGTAAAGTTAGCCGCTTTGGAGGCCTCATTATCAGCCTTATTTAAAACCTCCTTAATTAAAGCTAATAAATCTTGACTTTCACCCTTATAGGTTTGACAAAACCAAGTTAAATATAGGGGATTAAATATTTCTTGTTTTAAATAAATTTCTGGAGATACTGGTATCTTATAATTAGCCAAAAAAACAAATACTCCATCAATATCTTCATGATCTAATCCCCTATGGGTAATTGACGCAATAGCTCCTTCAGTAATATCATTAATAACTTTTTCACTTAATGTCAATTTCTCGAATCCCGTTCTGAGAGATATAACTAATCGAATTCTAGGATATTTATTAATGACAGAAATCAAGCTATTTATACCATGTCTCCATATATCCCGATTGTTTGATTCATTTATAGCATCAATAAATATAACTGAATAACAATTATTTAAGTAAGCATATTCATCCATATTTTTAAGTATGTCTTCGAATGAAATATTAGAAATATCTCCTTTAAGACTTTTTAAGAATTGCTTTTCAATACTCTCATCATTTATATATGTTTGACCCAAACTTAGAATTACAAGATTATCATTATCAATAATTTTTTTTGCTGTATTAGCTAAAAGTTGTGACTTTCCTGTCCCCATTTCCCCACTAATAATTAAAATATTACTATTAATTAATGTTTTTACATCTTCAGAAAATTTTAATTGTTCTGAGATTTTTAAAAGCTTTCTTACTACAGTTAACTTATCATATAAGTTGTCTTCATCATCAGAATTTGATTTTTTGTTTTCAAGTTTACTTAAAATTTTCTTCTCACTAGAATAAAGACGTTTTATAATATCTTGACTTCTATCTTTAAATCCATTAAACCAATTTAACGCCTCATTTAAATTATCAATTTTTACATCAGGAATAGCCTCAATAATATGGATAAAGGCTCGAATATCTTTTTTATTACTACAATTATAATTACTAGCTATTTTTTTAAATATTCTATAACTTGATGTTTTCGTGCATTAATTGACTGTGCCGCATTTGAATCCTTCAAAAATAATAATAAGTTATCTTCTGTCTCAGTACTTATATTAAATCTCGCATTGTATCTATTCCCAAGATTCTCTAAACTAAGTTCAAGATTTTCTCTAAACCACTCTTTAGTAAAAGAATATTTCCCAAAATATGTCGTGAAAATTGTAGGATAATCTATTACTTTATCTAAAATTGTTTGACCTGTAATCAAGACAATATCAACACCTGAAGTTCCTAGCAGTTCAACAATATCTCGATAAGCTCTACTTGTTGAAGTGATATCTTTATTGGAAAATAGATAAACTTTATCTATTTTTCCTGTATAAACTTCAAGCATTATTTTAAATGAGTCTCTTATTTGTGTGTAATTAATATTAGAGTCAAAATACTTAGCTTGAAAACTAATATTGCAATCCCCATATTTTGACTTTACAGGAGCAACCTCTATTCCTGGATGATTAGGATCTGAGTGTAACACTTCACCATCTAAAACATATTCTCGGGAAAATAAAGATCGACACATATTTTCAAACGCAATTTGTTTGTTAGGATTATTTACTTCAAACTTTGCCCATGATAAATTATCACTACCTGTTACAATCATTGAAATTGTCCTCGTAAATTATCTAATATACATTTATTTCAGAATTAATATCTCATCAACTATATAACCAATATAGTTTGTATCTATAATAAAATGTTATAATAATATTATTCAACACGCTTCATGAAACCTCCTTCATTTTTGATTAGGAAAAATAATATGATTATCTATTCTTCTACAAAGCAATCTTTTATCCATGATTTCGAACAAGGTGTCTTGGTAAAAAAGTTACATCAAACGTTAACAGAAAAATATCGTCGTATTGGTGAATCTGAAATTCATTCATGGCAAACTTCTTTATCTTATATGGCTAATGTTATGCGTGATTTTGCTATACCAGACTTAGCTGGTGTTGCGATTGAATATATTGTTCCCAATACCCAAAAACGAGTCGACTTTATTATTACAGGATTAGATCAACAAGATAAAGAACATGTAGTTATTGTCGAATTAAAACAATGGAGCGAAGCTTTCAAAGTTACAGATAAAGATAATATTGTATCTACCTATCTTGGTGGTGGTCTTCGTGAAACAACGCATCCTTCCTATCAAGCTTGGTCCTACTGTAGTCTCATCGAAAACTTTAATGAAGATGTGCAGAATCGACCTATTGAGTTACATCCATGTGCCTTTTTGCATAATTTTGATGAAAGTATCTCTCCTGAGTTACGTGACCCCATCTATAGTGGTATTTTAGATATCTCTCCAATGTTCACATTGGGCCAAATGGATAGCTTACGTAAATTTATCAAACGCTATATTCCAAAGCCTGATACTACAAATATTATGGAATCAATTGAGCATGGTAAATTAAGACCATCAAAATCGCTTCAAGATTCTATTTTAAAAATGTTAAAAGGCAATAAAGAGTTTGTTCTCATTGATGACCAAAAGGTTGAGTTTGAACAAATAAAAAAAGCAGCACTTGATGCTATTAAAAATAATCAAAAAACAGTGTATATAGTTCGTGAAGGCCCTGGTACTGGTAAGAGTATAGTAGCTATCAATTTATTAGCAGAATGTATTCATAGTGGTTACATGGCACAGTATATTACTTCAAATGCGGCTCCACGAAATGTATATAGTGCCATGTTGCAACAAAGTTATAAAAAATCTGAAATTAAAGCACTATTCCAAAGTAGCGGCACTTTCCATACACGGAAAAAGAACGAACTTCAAATAGCAATTGTCGATGAAGCTCATCGATTACGTAAAAAATCTGGTATGTTCCAAAATCAAGGTGATGATCAAGTCAAAGAAATCATTAACGCCTCTATCTTTAGTGTATTCTTTATTGATAGAAATCAGCGTGTTACCTTTAATGATGCTGGTACAATTGATAAAATCAGAAACTTTGCAGAAGAGCAAAATTCACTAATATATGAAGGTGTTCTAGAATCTCAATTCCGTTGTAATGGCTCAGATGGCTATTTAGCATGGATTGATAATGTACTACAAATTGCAGAAACAGCTAACTACGATGGATTTGAAGGAGATTATGATTTTAAAATCTTTGATAACCCTCACGATATGTATGATGCTATAAAAGCAAAAAACGAAATAAACAATAAGTCTCGAGTTCTAGCAGGTTATTGTTGGGACTGGCCTAAAGAAGGTCGTACGACATCTCTCGTAAAAGATATCCAAATACCGGAACATAATTTTGGAATCAGCTGGAATCTAGGTAACTCTGATACATATGCTATTGACCCTGACTCTATCAATGAAGCAGGATGCATTCATACCACCCAAGGACTTGAGTTTGAACATGTAGGTGTAATTATTGGTGATGATTTACGTTATGAAAATGGCAAACTTATCGTAGATATTACTAAACGTGCAAAAACAGATCAATCTATTAAAGGTATCAAAAAGCTTTTGGAAGAAAACCCTGATGAAGCACAACGCATAGCCAATGAAATTGTAAAAAATACATATCGTACATTGATGACACGAGGTCAAAAAGGTTGTTATATTTACTGTAATAATAAAGGGTTATCAGATTATTTTAAACTAGCCTACAATCATCAATTAAACTATACCTACAATGAGCCACAATCTTATCTTCAAGAGCAAAGATTGGTATCTGATAATATAAGTTCAGATACTGATTTACTTTGATACTCGCACCGAAGCAGTCAATAGTGGCTATGTACCTTGTGGTACGTGCCACCCATAATAAGAAAAAACAAAAAGTCCAGTAATATAAATTATTGTATTACTGGACTTTTTAATTTGTACTTGCAAGATATAGATAGAAAGTCACCATCTATTCAAACTATTAAAATACTCATTCGCCTTTAGTCTAAATTCAATAAATGTAACACTACCTGAATATAACAATTAGTATACTAATTTTACATAGCTATTATCCAGTAAGTAGTAATTATCTACAACATCCATTATATGTTGACCACTTGGATATGCTAAACCTAATACTTCTACACCCCAAATAGTATACTCCTCTTTTCACCAACTATATGTTAATTAGTATGTTCATTAGATTTATTTACCTTTACCACATCACCGATTAATCGCCCTAAATCAATAGCATTTTTAGATGTAATAACAGGTTTACCTGTCCTAGCCTCAATAGATTTACGTGCATCACCAGCGATAGAACCGCCATCTTGAGCAACCTGTTTATTTTCCTCTAATCCTTGTGGATTTTTAGCTTCTGCAATATCTTTAGTTGCTATTTCTGCCAACATATTTAAAATAAGCTCCGTAGTAGACATATTATCTCTCAGATTTTCCTTTTTAAGACCTTTGAAATCCTTATACTCCCGAGTAGTCATTCCGGACCAAGCTTTTGAAATTTCATTGGTTAAGATAGCATATTCATTGCCACCCTTAACACCATGATCTTGCCATGTATCTGTAAGTTCTTTACGCACTTGAATCGCCTGTAATCGTTGGTTAATCCATTCTCGGCTATATCCCTTACGAGCATAAGATTCTAAAGCCCTATCAATCGTGAGTTCCGGATCAATGATTTCATCAATACGTTCTTTACCAACCTCTGCTAACCACATTTTAAAAGGTTCTGCCTTAGGCGATGGAACAGATTGTATGATACGGAAAATACCTTGCATACCGGCTACGTCTGTTAATCGCATTTTCCCATCGGGAGCTTTCAATTTTAACTGTCGACAAATTGTCGACAGTTCACTTCGTTCCTCATCTGACATTCTTTTCTTCACACGATACCAATAATCTCTAGGATTACTACTCTCAGTTAAAGATGCAATAACATCAATTATACTAAAATACCACTCCTCTCTTTCGTTATCCCAAACCGAACGAATTTGACTACCTTCAAACATTTTTACATTATCACTCATACATCTTCCTCCTCTCTTTAAATGCAAATATATGTTCTATATTATTACCTATAGTATACGCCTTTTAGCATAAGAAATAAAGATATTTTCTAGAAAAATAGAGCTCTTTTTTAACTTTCACCACACACAAAAAGCTCTCTATCGCAAGGCATATAGCTTGCAACAGAGAGCCTATAGTTACATGAAAAGCTAACCTATGGTGCGAGTTACTTCACAAGATATTTTTAGCTTTCCTTTCATTGTTTATTATTTCGTATTCTTAATATCAACCGTCGCCATATCTTTTGGCATCTTAGCCCCAAGTCCACTTTGGAATGTGTTATAGTAGTCCTTATTGTTATTAGTGTCTACATATTGCACAATATCTCGCAAATCTTTTTCGATCAAAGAGCTAGTATTATAGGTCATAATAAAGTGATTGTATACGTATTGTTTATCATGGGATATTAACATATATATCGTTGTTTTAAGGCGCTTAATTTGCATATATACGGATGGCATAGCATCATTCCATACGGTAGCAAATTGGATTGGTTGGTGCATCGAATACTTGTCAGTTAAAATAATGCTGCGTACGGCTTTAGGGAAAATCTTCTCTGGATGTTGTATATCTTCAGCCTCAACCGGCATCACAATGATACCTTCTCTATACTGATCGCTATCATATACATACATATACGAATTATTTTTATCCTCCCGCATCATTTTACTTGTTTTTAGCGTTAAGAATGTAAAATCATTAATTTTCAAAGCTTTGCTTTTTGAAAGAATATCCTTCGCTGGTTCAATGGATGGTAATACATAGTTTACCAACGGGGACATTATTATGTCTTTAGCCTTATCAACACCTTGTGCTTTTAACACACTAAACTGTTTTCTAGGTATAAAATTATAACCCACATGGTACGAAATTGTCGGTGTATTTCTCATCGTAAAATTAAGGCTTCCTACCATTGGTGCATCCTTAGCATACGTTACATCCCATGTTGCTTTTTCAACCGTAGGATACGTAAATTTACCAGCATATAATGAATGATCATCACCACGAAATACGCCGGCTGTTTTCTCTGCAATAGCTTTCATATCATCAACAGTCAGCTTGCTATAAGGAATCTTACTATCTTCCCAATTATTTCCTGTTGGTTGATGACGTAATTCATAGGCCATCACACCGTCGGGACTCATAATCATTGCATTTCTGAAAGCAGGTGTACCATCTGCAATCTTTTCAGTATTACCATAACGACTCGAGTATGGCACAGTAAATTTTACATTGGCCCCATCCTCTTTCAATATAAATACGGATGAAGAAAAATCCAATGCATGGTTCAACTCACGATTAGAATAAATGACATCATTTAAATCTAATTCACCGTTGCCTACCACTTCTTTTGGCATATATGTTTTTATATCCTTTTCAATCTCCCGTTCCATTTGCTGTGCATCTGCATCAGTCTTACGATAGTTCTGATACGCATCCTTTGATACTGTCGTATCTGCACCAGGTATATTAATATCAATTGCATGACCACCCAATGTAACACAACTTAAACAGAGCGTAGCCATTAATACACGTTTCATCATAATAATGCTTCCTTTCACATAAATTCTCTCAAATAGTATATATGTATAGAATATCATATTTCGTTTGACTTATAGTAGTATAATGTAAGTATAAAAACTAGGAGGTGATTACTATGAAATTTACTAAACGTATACTCATCATGACTGCTTTAGCCGTGACTGCTGTAGTGTCCACAGGATTTGCTTACGATTATGTATGCAATAATTCTCAATACAATTGCAATACTAGCACGCAATACAACTGCAATAACAATGTTAACTATGCACCATGCAACAATAATAGCCAAAACTATTGCGGTCCAAATTCTAATACTAGAGGATGCGGCGGATACAGAAGATAAAATATTAGACATGACAAAAGCCTATAGTACTATTTTAGTGCTATAGGCTTTTATGTTTTATTTAGATACAACACCTAACGTATAAAAGCATTCGCAGTGCTTACACGTTAGGCGTATTTTAATGTATAACTAGTCCCGCTATCCCCCACAGTACGGCCATAATTCCAAATATAAACCCCCATATGCTAAAGACCGAATAGATCATAGATTGATGTGGATAGATTCTGATGGAATAGGAGCTATAATCATCATTACCCCCCATCAAAAATCGACTAATGTTGCCAAAGATCTTAGCCATCGGACTAGGGTTATCGTTAAATACGATTTGATATATCCCCGGCTTAGCATAAAATGTATAGAGCTCGAGTCGTACGTCGATTACTTTAGCCACGCTAATGGGTATTAAGTTAGCTCTTAATGGGACTTCCTTTTCCGTTTCACAGTTAATAAGCTGTAGACCAAAAAGACCCAACGGAGCTTTTTTAAACCGATTACCATTAAGCCATATATCATAGCGACCAGCTGTTTGTATAGTAAATATCCCTTTGTCTGTTCTATAAGGCATATCATGTATGGCCGTTACCGTATACACTTTCACAGTATGCTTAATACTCAGTACGAGTAACAACAGTCCTAGGGGAATCATCAGTCCGAAAACATACATTATAACGCCACCTTTTAATCACAAAAGATCTATACTGAGTATTTCGCCATGAACTAGTAAATCTCCTTTTAATTGTTTCTGTACCATCGTACTAGAGGAGGCTTTCACCATACAAAAAAGGACCCTCCAAAGAGAGTCCTTAATTCGTTATGGTATGCTATTAAGCGTTTTTAGCTACTTCAACAAGTTTAGCGAATGCTGCTGCATC
>ERZ773035.1643-NODE-1643-length-15854-cov-46.972403_pt1 | contig 15854 bp, 13 predicted proteins | sample MGYA00511487_ERZ773035 | MGnify/ENA primary metagenome ERZ773035 (study PRJEB29015, sample SAMEA2737985) | human oral metagenome | biome: human oral; feature: human-associated habitat; material: dental | place: China | collected 2024 ...
GGGGCCGGTGGCGATCCGCCCCCCGAAGTGGTGTCATCCCGCCGCTCCCGAGGGCAGGGGTCAGGGAGCACCATGCACCTGCAGGTGCATTGAGACACGATTGTCCACACAACAATTCCGTTTTCTAGATTTGTCAGGGCGCACTGCGCGCCCGTAGGCTCGTTGAGCCTTTCTCACGCGGAAGGTTCTCGGGGCGGGGCCCGGCCCCTTCTCGGCCTGGAGATTCGCCCGGCCTGGACCGCTACCCGCCGTCGGCCATCTGCTCCAGCCGGGCCGTCAGCGAGCGCGTGAGCTCCAGGGCCTCCTCGACCGGTGAGGGGCGCGCCAGCAGGGTCGCCGTCGCGCAGGGCCCCTCCGCCCCGCCGGCCGCGCCGCGCGAGGCCCAGACGCGCAGCACCCGCATGACCGACTCCTCGCCGCGGGAGACGTAGCGCTGGTGGAAGACCTCGTCCGCGGCGGCGGTATCCGTCGTCAGCAGGCTGCGGTAGGCGGACGGCGTGCGTCCGAAGGTGCGGCGGAAGGCCGTGTTGAAGGCCTTGACGTCCGGGAAGCCGGCGTCGGCGGCGACGCGCGCAATGAGGTGGTCGGTCTCGCCCAGGTCTCGGGTCGCCTGCCGCAGCCGCACCCGGGTCAGGTACTCGCTGAAGGCCATCCCCACCTGCTGGTGGAAGACCTGCGAGAGGTAGCCGGGGGAGAACCCCACGCGCCGCGCCAGGCGGTCCAGGGTGATGCGCTCGCGGAAGGAGGAGTCGATGTAGGCCACCGCCCGTTGCAGCGCCCGGTGGTTCTCGATCGCCGCCGGCGGCTCGCCGGTGTTCGCCGGGGCGGGCGGGAAGTGGTCGAAGAGCGTGGCGACGACGTCGAGCAGGCGCGCCTCCCAGGCGGCGTCGGCGCCCGGGCCGGAGCGGTGGGAGGCGAGCATCATCCGGCAGCACAGGGTGCGCAGCCGCGTGAAGCCGACGTCCTCGCGCGTGGCCGGGGCGGAGCGGCAGGCGAAGCGGGGGACGGCGCCGTCGGAGGTGAAGGACGCCAGGTAGTCGCCCTCGATGTGCAGGCACATGACCGTGGTGCGCGGCTGGGTGGCCAGCGTGGCATGGCCGTCATTGGCATTGATGACGACGACGTCGCCCGGCTCGAGCTGGTTGACGCTCCCCGCGGTGCACAGCTCCAGGGCGCCGGTGATGACCACGAGGATCTCCAGGGCCGTGTGCCAGTTGTAGTGGTAGGAGCCGATCGCGTACACGTACTGGCTGGCGCGCAGGCCCCGGGCGGCCGCGTCGTGGACGTGATGGAGCTGTGTCGCGACCGGCCCTGGCGTCCCCATGTCATCCATGGTAAATGGGCCTGTCGGAGGCGGCCGGGCGCGGGCGCCGTCGTCGACCGGCCGCTCCGGCCGGGACCCCGCCTGCGACACGCTCGACCCCGCCCGCGACACGCGCGGCGGGCCGAACGACATATGCCCGTGTGATCCCGCACACGTGTCGGGAAGAGCCCCGGAATCCCGCCGAAAGCGTTCGTACGTCAGTTCGAGGGGTGTCGGCGTGACCACAACATGTTGTGGTCACGAACCCGTTTCACACCTACATGATGTGTTGCATAAGTGTCATTCGGTTGTACTCTCGGTCCTGGTGGTGCCGCGCCGGACGCCCCTCCCGGGACCGGAGCAGCAGCGCCTGCCGTACTCGTTCATCGAAGCACTGGAGAGTCCCGTGTCAGACAGCAGCCAGATCCCCACCGCCGCCCACCTCGCCGCCGCTCACCCCGAGCTCGTGGCGCGCGGCTCCGCCGACTCCGCTGTCGCCCACGGCTCGCGGCCCCAGATCGACGCCGTCTCCACCATCACCGAGTACCTCGACCGCTCCGACTGGCGGGTCAACGCCAACGCCAACCAGGGGTACTCGCTCGGCGGGATGATCCTCAACACCTCCGGCAAGGTCATCGCCAACTACTGGCTGAGCCAGATCTACTCCCAGGAGGCGGGCGACGCCCACCGCGCCGGCGACTTCCACATCCACGACCTGGACATGTTCGCCGGCTACTGCGCCGGCTGGTCGCTCAAGAACCTCCTCCAGCAGGGCTTCAACGGGGTGCCCGGCAAGATCGCCTCCGCGCCGGCCAAGCACTTCTCCTCCGCCGTCGGGCAGATCGTCAACTTCCTGGGCACGCTCCAGAACGAGTGGGCCGGCGCCCAGGCCTTCTCCTCCTTCGACACCTACATGGCGCCCTTCGTCCGCCTGGACTCCATGACCTACGACCAGGTCGTCCAGTGCATGCAGGAGCTCATCTTCAACCTCAACGTCCCCTCCCGCTGGGGCACCCAGACGCCCTTCACCAACCTCACCTTCGACTGGACCTGCCCCACGGACCTGGCCGACGAGCACCCCCTCATCGGCGACGAGCTGTGCGACTTCACCTACGGGGACCTGGCCGAGGAGATGGGCATGATCAACCGCGCCTTCATGGAGATCATGACCACCGGCGACGCCGAGGGGCGCGTCTTCACCTTCCCCATCCCCACCTACAACATCACCAGGGACTTCGACTGGGACTCGGACAACGCCGAGCGCCTGTTCGCCATGACCGCCAAGTACGGCCTGCCCTACTTCCAGAACTTCATCAACTCCGAGCTCGACCCCGGCATGATCCGCTCCATGTGCTGCCGCCTCCAGCTCGACCTGCGCGAGCTGCTCAAGCGCGGCAACGGCCTGTTCGGCTCGGCCGAGCAGACCGGGTCCGTCGGCGTCGTCACCATCAATATGGCCCGCCTGGGCTACCTGCACGCGGGCGACGAGGCCGGGCTCGTCGTCGCCCTCGACCGGCTGCTGGAGATCGGCCGCGACACCCTCGAGCTCAAGCGCGAGGTCATCCAGCACCACATCGACGCCGGCCTGTTCCCCTTCACCAAGCGGTGGCTCGGCACGCTCGACAACCACTTCTCCACCCTCGGCGTCAACGGCATGAACGAGATGGTCCGCAACTTCACGCGGCACGACGACGACGGCGGCTACGACCTGACCGACCCGCGCGGCCACGACATGTGCGTGCGCCTCCTCGACCACGTGCGCGACAAGATGGTGGAGTTCCAGGAGGCCACCGGCCACCTCTACAACCTGGAGGCCACCCCGGCGGAGGGCACCACCTACCGCTTCGCCAAGGAGGACCGCAAGCGCTTCCCCGGCATCCTCCAGGCCGGCACCGAGTCCAACCCCTACTACACGAACTCCTCGCAGGTGCCCGTCGCCTACACCGACGACCCCTTCGAGGCCCAGGAGATGCAGGAGGAGCTCCAGACCAAGTACACCGGCGGCACGGTCCTCCACCTGTACATGAACGAGCGGATCTCCTCGGCCGCCGCCTGCAAGGAGCTCGTGCGCCGGAGCCTGACCGCCTTCCGCACCCCCTACATCACCGTCACGCCCACCTTCTCCATCTGCCCCGTCCACGGCTACCTGCCCGGGGAGCACAAGACCTGCGCCAAGTGCGCCGAGCTGCACCCGGGCGCCGAGCCGGTCGAGTGCGAGGTGTGGACGCGCGTCATGGGCTACTTCCGCCCCGTGAAGTCCTTCAACATCGGCAAGAAGGGCGAGTACATGGAGCGGCAGATGTTCACCGAGGTCGCCGCCGGCGGCCACGGCCCGGCCGTCTCGCGCCTGAGCGCGGTCAGCGCCTGAGCGCCCGCAACGGGGAAGGAGGGGTAGGTGGCGGACTGGAGCGTTGAGCTCACTCCTCGCGCCGAGAAGGCGCTGAAGCGACTTGACCACAGCGTCAGGAAGCGTGTGGTCGACAAACTGCAGGAGATCCAGGGGTCTGACGATCCGCGGGACTTCCTGAAGCCGATGAGGGGGCCGCTCACGGGGATGTTCCGGCTCCGGGTCGGGGATTACCGGGTGATCATCGACATCCAAGACGAGCGCTGCGTGATCCTGGCACTCGATGTCGGCCACCGCTCCACTGTCTACGACCGGTGACATCTCCGGGCTTGCTCGTGAGCTGGCCGCAGAGGCGCCGGGGCGCCCACCGCAAAAGTGGTGGGCGCCCCGGCGCCTCTGCAAGGGATGCCTGGCCCCCGTGCGTATGAGCTGGGGTTGTGGTGTGAATGCCTGGCTTCTATGCTGTAAACATGTCTACAGCAGTTCTGAGCGTTCGGTTACCAGAGGAGCTCAAGCGCCGGCTCGATGACCTGGGGAGTCAGACCGGTCGTCCGGCAACGTTCTATGTGCGTGAGGCTGTTGAGTCCTACATCGATGACTTGGAGTACGCGTACGCGCTGAAGGCGGAAGCGGAGGCGGTGCGGCGCGGTGAGATCAAGACGCGCCGCCTCGATGAGATCACGGCGGTTCTCGGCCTCGATGCCTGAGGCTGAAGGGGCGAGAACCCGCCCGGCCGACGACCTGGTCATCGCCGGGCTGGTTCCCATGAGCACCGTCGACTGGCCCGACCACCTCACCGCGACGGTCTTCGCCCAGGGCTGCCCGTGGAACTGCTTCTACTGCCACAACCAGGCGCTCATCCCCACGCGCACGCCCGGGGCCGTCGCCTGGCAGGAGGTGCGCGCCCTGCTGGGGCGGCGCCGCGGGCTGCTCGACGGCGTCGTCTTCACCGGCGGCGAGGCGCTGCGCCAGGACGCGCTCGCCGACGCCGCCCGCGAGGTCGTCGAGATGGGGTTCCGGGTGGGGCTCCACACCGCCGGGGCCTACCCGCGGCGCCTGCGCGACCTGGTCGCCTCCGGGCTCGTCTCCTGGGTGGGGCTGGACGTCAAGGCGCTGCCTGAGCACTACCAGGCCGTGGTCGGGCGGCCCGGCGCCGCGGCGAAGGCGTGGGAGAGCCTGCGGGTCCTGCTGGAGGCGGGCGTCCCGTTCGAGGTGCGCACCACGGTTGTGCCCGGGGACGTGACCGCCGACGACGCCGTCGAGGTGGCCCGCAGGGTGCACGAGGCCGGGGCGCGGGTCTACGCCCTGCAGCAGGCGCGCGGCAAGGGGACGACCGGCGACTTCGCGGTGACGGCGGCGGGCTGGGACGCCGCCTGCGAGCGCATGGCCGAGCGCATCGAGGCCCTCGACTGGGAGCGGTTCACCTACCGGGCGGCCTGAGGACGGCGCGCGGGCTGTTGGGGTGGGGCTGTGGTCGGTAGCCTTGTGTCATGGATGTGACGGGTGCGCCCGTGGTCCCCGGTTCCAGGAGCGTGGGGCTGCGTGAGGTCGGTCGGCGGGCCGTGGAGGTCTATCGGGAGGTGGAGTCCACCGGTGTGCCGGTGACGGTGACCGACAACGGTCGGCCCATCGCCCGGATCGTCCCCATCCGGCGCGAGGAGTCCTGGTACCAGCGCATGGTCCGCCAGGGCCGGGTCCGATCCGCCAAGGGCGACTCCCATATTCCTCTCGACGGTTGGACCTTGCCGGAGGGGCTGACACTTGAGGCGCTGCTTGCCGAGGATCGTGAGGAGCTCGTCGATTGAACTACATCGACACGTCTTTCGTTGCGCTGTCCCTCCTCGGTCAGGAAGGGGCGTCGCGTGCGGCCAGTATTGTGAACAGGCTTCACCGGGAAGACGGATTGATCTCCTCGGTTCTTTTTCGTGTTGAGCTGCTCCGCTTGACGCACCGTACCGGGACGGACCCGGCCAAGGCGCAGGAGATTGTCGACCGAGTGCGTCTGGTGGACATTAATGACGACGTGATTGAGCGGGCGTGCGCCATGACTGAGGAGCTGAAGTCCCTGGACGCCATTCATCTGGCGACCGCGCTGCTGCTCGACGACCCGGGTGATCCGGTCACCGTCTTCACCCACGACGCCCGCCTGGCGCACGCTGCCCGCGCTCACGGCCTGGCCGTCTTCGACTCGCTCGCGGCCTGAGGGCGGCGCGGGCGGCCTGAGCCGGAGCCGGCCCGCTACGCCCCCGCGAGGAAGACCGCGCGGATCGCCGCGACCCTCGCCGCCAGCCTGTCGGGAGAGATGTTCCGCGAGGAGATCGGCGGCAGGGCGGCGATGAGGAAGGTCAGCTCGGTGTACGCGCGGGCCGCCGCCCGCCGGTTCGCGCCCGGGTCCCGCCAGGTGGCCGCCACGACGTCGTAACCCAGGGAGGAGACCTCCCGCTGGACCGCGTACCACGGCTCGAGGGCGGCGGGATCATCAGGGCGGGCGGAGGACAGCACGGCTCCGGCCCGCCCCAGCTCGAAGACGAGACGACGCCGGTGGTCGCGCACCAGGGACGTCAGCGGGTGCCACCTCACCCGGTGCCGCCAGCCGCGGCCGGGCGGCGCCTCGCCGGAGCGGATGGTGGTGTCCTCCAGCCCGTCGGCGAGGTCCGCGAGGACCTTCACGAGCGAGCTCAGGGTCAGCCGGTACTGCCTGCGCACGAGCAGCACCGGGGCCCGCCGCCCCATCGACCAGGTGATGAGCACCGCCGAGCCCGCCCCGATGACGGTCTCCAGCACGCGGTCGCCCATGAGGGTCACGATCTGCGCCGAGGAGGCCGTGGGGGTGAGCATGAGCGCGAAGACGGTCACGAAGACGACGGCGACCGCGTAGTTGCGCGTCACCAGGCTCTCCAGCGCGTACACCGCGGCGATCACCAGGCACAGGCGGACCCAGGTCGGCGGGTCGAGCGCGACGATCCCCAGGTAGACGACCGTGCCCAGGGCCGTGCCGATGACCCGGTGGGCGGCCCGGATCGTGAGATCCGCCCGGGAGGCCCCCATGTGCAGGACGATGAGCGAGGACAGGATCGCCCAGTAGGGCCGCCCCACCGGCGACAGGAACGCCGCCGAGGAGGCCAGGAGCACCGCCGTCGCCGCCCTCCCGGCCACCAGGCGGGGGCGGGACCCGCGCTCTGCCGCGGTGCGCAGCAGGTAGCGGGCCCTGGGGCGGCCCATGGGCACCAGGTCGAAGTTGTCCGTGATGTCGGGGTGGTCGCCGGGGAAGGACTGGGCGTGCAGGACCGACACCAGCCGCAGGTGGGCCGCACGCAGGCGCTCCTCCAGCGCCCGTCCCCGGACGGTCAGCGGCACGGTGCCGGGGGTGCGCCCGGTGCGCAGGATGTGCCAGGCGTCGTCGACGCCGATCCAGGCGCGCGAGCGCGCGATGGCGCGCTGGGAGACCAGGGAGGCGCCGTCGTCGTCGGCGGGCGCGGGCAGGCGGCAGTAGGTGGCGACGGCCTGCTCCGCCTCCTCCACGCTCTCGCGCTCGGGCGCGTACGGGTCCAGGGCGAGGAGCAGCAGGGAGGCCGCCGAGGCCAGCGCCCAGGCCAGGGCGGTGATGGGGACGAGGGTTGCGACCGTCCAGCCCTCCGAGCCCATGTAGGTGCCGAATGCCCCGGCGAATACGGTGTCGATGGGGCCCGGCGGTCCGGTCAGGAGCGCGTGCCAGGTCCACACCACCGCCAGCGTCATCGCCGTCATGACCGGGGGGATGAGGACGGGGTGCGGGGCGATGAGGATGCCGATGCTCTGGCAGGCGAGCGTCGTCGCCCCGACGGTGAGCAGGGTGCGCACGCGACGGCGCAGCGGCGCCTCGCGGCCGGAGTTGGCAGCCATCGCCCCCAGCAGCCCCAGTGAGCCGTGGGCGGGCCCCAGGATGAGGACGGTCCCGATCAGTCCGAGGGCGATGGCGGCCACCCACCGCAGGGCCCGGCGGGCGCGGCCCGGGGCCGGCTGGAGGGTGATGAGGCTGCGGCCCAGCCTGGTCAGACCGGAGCGCCATGCGTGCATGGGGCCAGGATAAGGGGCGTCCGGGTGCTTCCGATGGTCGCATGAGGTATGCGGCTCGGCTGGTCTGTCCGGCGGTGGTGCAGTAGAGTTGTCGTTATGAAACAGCAACGGGAGCTGGTGTGCTGCTATGTGCTGGCTCTGATGGCCGGCGCAGTTCTGGCTCTGGGGGCGTTCATGTCGGTGTGGTGGTTGCAGCTGGGGTCGTTGCTGGCTTTCTGGCCGGTATTCGTGCTCCTGCGGATGGTACCGGTGAGGCGCGCTTATTCGGCTGGAATGGTCTTCACGTCCGCATGGCTGATACCGACGACGTACTGGTACTACGCGTTCATGCCGCCGTGGCTGGCATTCGCCAGGAGCTTCGGTTTCGCGGCGCTGCTTGCGAACGCATTCTGGTTGGTGCTGCTGCGCCGACGGTGGGGCATGCGCATAGTCGGACCACTGTTCGTGCTGGTGTGGTGCGCCTGGCTGTGGGCACGATTGCACATGCCGGTGACCGAGGACTGGTGGCTGCCCTATTCCGGGTACAGCCTGTGGCGCAATAGCGCCCTGATCTGGATCGGCGGCTTCGGCGGGGAGGCTGTTGTCGAAGCGGTGATACTGGCGGTCGGCATCGTGCTCGCCTGGGCGTGGGTGCGGCGCGGCTGGCGGGCGAGCGCCGCGCTGGCGGTGGCAATCATAGCTGTGGTGGCAGTGGGCAATTTCCTGGTGCGGTGGCTTCCCGCTCGTTCGGCGTCACCAGCGATCGCCGTGCAGATGATGACCCGCGGCGGCATAAATCAACCGGCTACCGATAATGATGTCAGTGATCTTATCGAGGCGACCGATCAAGCCCTGCAGGAACGCGATACATCGCAGGGCACGATCACGGTGGTGTGGCCGGAGAACTCCATTCCCGCGGCGAGTGAGAGTCGACTGGCGGAATTCGCTGCGGAACGTCACGTCCGGTTGGTGTATCACACGAGTGAGCAGCAGGGCGACGACGACTACAAGCAGGTCGTCATCCTCGATCAGGACGGCCGGCGGATCCTGACAAACTACAAGGAGCATATTGCTCCGGAAGAGGACGGTACCGGCCGGTATACGGATCAGCATGCCGTCAGCGACGGGCGGACTGTCACCGCTTACGTGTGCTATGACATGCATTATCCGGATATTGTTGGGCGTCTGCGTGGAGCCGATTCCGCTTACGCGACGCTCGACGATGCCACTTATGGTTATCTGCAGAAGCAGTTCCATGCTGCCGATATCAGCCTGCATGCGGCCCAGGCCGGTGTGCCGGTGGCCGTGGCCAGCATCAACGGCCCGACATTCGCCGTCGACAGCCATGGCGTGGTGCGCGAGCAGGTGGCGGGAAGCGATCGGGCCGTCCTGGTGGTCGATCGCTAGACGAGTGGTTCCAAGGAGCGCAGCAGGCGACGCCCGGTCCGCTGGTCTGACGGCCCGCTGTGCGCCGCTGCGCCCCGCAAAGTGATCATCCTACGCACTTTTAGTCCCCGTGCTGCCCGGCCCGCACGGCAGAACCGCGGAATCGCGCCGGCCTCCGCCACGCCCGAGACCGGCGGCCGACTTAAAAGTGCGTAGGATGATCACTTCTCCCGCCCCGGAGCCAGTCAGCCAGCGAGATGATCGGCCCCGGACCAGCAGGCGCGGCCGCCGGGCCCTGCGGGCCGGTCCCGCGCCTCAGGCGTCCGCGCGGGTGAGGCGCAGGATCCCGCCCGCCTGGGCCGCCGTCGTCCAGACCAGGATCGTCAGCCCGGCCGTGACGACGTCGGCCCGTGGGGCGGCCCCCGTCACCCAGGTCTGCCCCGCCGCACCCGGCAGCCAGCGGGCCGTGTCGCCGAGGAGCGCGGCCAGCTGAGGGGCGATCACGACCAGCAGGACCGCAGTCGTCGCCGCTGCCGTCGTGTGTCGCAGCATCTCGCCGATACCGGCGGCCAGAAGAAGCACCGCCGTCAGCCACGCGACGGTCCGGACGCCGACCTCCGAGGCCGCCGTCGGCACCTCCGGGCACACCAGCACGCCCGTCGCCACCAGTACCGTTGCGCTCGCCAGCCCCGTCCCCGCCAGCACCGCGAGGCGCGCGAGCGCCACGTGCCCCCTCGCCGGTGTCACCAGCAGCGTTATTGCCCCCTGTCCGCCGGAGTACTCGCTTCCAGGGGCGAGGATCCCCGCGGCCAGGAAGCCGATCTGCACCGCCTGCGTCCACATCGGGGCGATCTGGTCGAATCCGAACGAGCTCCCGTCCTCGTTGTTCTGGAACGCCGACAGCACCAGCGCACCACCGGCGGCGCAGGTGACCAGGAGCGTCCACCGCAGCGAGGGCAGGGTCGCCGCCTTCACCAGCTCGCTGCGCACCGCGCGCAGCCACAAGCCGCAGCCCGTCGGGTCGCAGCCCGCCGGGCCCGCACTGCTCCGTTGTCCGCGTCGTTCCCGCTCCTGCCCGCTCTGCTCCAGCTCCAACCCGCTCACGCGTCCCTCCTCATCCACACCCAGCAGCAGACCGCCATGCAGCCGGTCACCCACGCCGTACAGATGGCCGAGGCCGCGGGCACTGACAGGAGCGCCGTGAGCCGGTCGTAGCTCAACGTCTCCGGACCCCCGACAAGACGTGCCATCGCAGCATCCGGGAGGAACCTGGCCGCATCTGCCGACCGGATCAGCAGCGCCCCCGGCGCGATCGCCGTGGACATTGCGATGAGCGCCGTCATCGAGACCAGCGCGCTCCGCGTCGCCACCGCCAGCGCCATCGACGCCGTCGCGCTGAACAGCCACCACGCGAGCAGCCCGGCGAGTCTGTGCCAGGGGATGGGGCTGAAGGGCGCCCAGGAGCAGAGCTCGTGCCGGGCCACCGCGAACGTCACGGCCGTGGTCAGGGCGAGCAGCGCCGTCGCAGCCCCAACCACGACCACCAGCTTCGCCGCCACGCAGGCCCCGCGCCGCGGGGCGACGAGCATCGTCGTCGCCACTTGCCGCGATGCGCCGCTCGTGCGCGGACCGCACGTGTACTCACTGACCATCACGCACGCCGCCAGCACCACGATCCCCGTGGTCCCGAAGACGATGCTCGCGATACCCGCGTCGGAGAGGCCGCCCGGTGCGCCGGCGCCCTGCGCCGAGGCTTTCGAGGACATGCTGTGGTCGTTGATGTACTCCACGACCACGGGCAGCGTCAGGGACAGCGCCGCACCCAGCCATACTCCGGGAAGGCCCGCGGCCTTGAGCGCCTCGGCCTTGAGGGAGCGGCCGAATGCTGCCGCTGTCAACGCGCCTGTCGCCCCGCTCATGACCGGCTCCTCCCGTTCGCGCCCGAACCGGTCAGGGAGAAGAAGGCCTCTTCGAGGCTGGAGTAGCCGGAGACGACCTCGGCCAGCGTGCCGGCCGCGCGCACCCGCCCGTCCGCGATGACGACGACGTCGTCGGCCACCTCGGCGAGTTCGGCCAGCACATGGCTGGACACCAGCACCGTGCCCCCGGCCTCGGCCCGCGACCGCAGTAGCGTGCGGATCCAGCGGATGCCGTCGGGATCCAGGCCGTTGACCGGCTCATCCAGCACGAGTACCTCCGGATCGCCCAGGAGCGCGGCGGCCAGGCCCAGACGCTGGCCCATCCCCAGGGAGAGGGTGCGCACCCGGCGTCCGGCGGCCCCGCCCAGCCCGACGACGTCGAGCACCTCTGCGACCCGCCGGTGCGGGATCCCGGCGCCGGCCGCGGCCCACGTCAGGTGCGCCCGGGCCGTGCGCGATGGGTGGGCGCCGGAGCCGTCGAGCATGGCGCCCACCGTGCGCAGCGGGTCGCGCAGCTCGCGGTAGGGGCGCCCGCAGATGAGCGCGCGTCCGCCGTCGGTGCGGTCCAGTCCCAGCAGGCAGCGCAGGGTGGAGGACTTCCCCGCGCCGTTGGGGCCCACGAAGCCGGTGACGCGCCCGGGCCGGGCCTCCAGGCTGATGCCGTGGAGCACCTCTCGCCGGCCGTGACGTTTGACGAGATTCTCGATGACGATCATGGGGCGAACCTCGCCCCTGTCCGCTGCGGCGCGCATCGGCCGCAGCGGGGAGAGCGGCCGGGCGCATAGGACCGGGGGCTGTCGAACCGTGGTTCGATGAGGTCGGGACCGTGCCTTCCTAGACTGACCGGGTGTCCGCACCCGCTGTTCCGTCGCGCCGCTCCATGCTGGGGAGCGTGGTCACCAACTGCCTGATACTCCTCGTGGTCGCGATCATGGTCGTCGGGGTCTCCCCGACGCCGCCGCCTCCCGTCCGGGCGGGGGTGCTGGCCGTCGTCGCCGGCCTGGTGGTCTCGGCCCTGTGGCTGCGTCGCCGCGACCGCCGCAGCTATGAGCGGGCGCTGACCCGCGAGGTGGCGGCTCGGGCCGTGGCGGAGGACCGTCTTGTCATCGCCCGCGAGCTGCACGACGTCGTCTCCGGGAGCCTGGGCGCCATCACGGTGCGCTCCGCCGTGGCGCAGCGTCTCGAGACCGGCCCCGAGGGCCTGCGCCGTGCCCTGCACGACGTCGAGGAGACGTCACGCGAGGCGACCGACGGGCTGCGGCGCATGCTGTCCGTGCTGCGCGAGGACTCCGCACCATCGACGCCGGAGGACCCGAAGGCGCGAACCGGGGGATGGGCGCCGAGAGCCGGTGGCGCCGGTGGCGATGGCGGCGTCGTTGAAGCCGACCTGGAGCACGCTCTCGCCCGTGCCGTTCGCCGGGCTCGTCGCGCCGGCGTCACGGTCGAGGTTGAGGTCGAGGATGAGGCCGACGACGGCTCGTGCGGTATCCGAGGAGTCCGGGGAGCCCGGCCTTCTGGGGTGGGGGAGGTGATGGCCCGGGTCGTCGAAGAGGCGCTGACCAACACCGTCCGTCACGCCGGGCCCACCCGTGCCCGCGTCGTCGTCCGGCAGGAGGGGGCCCGGCTGCGCGTCGCCGTCGTCGACGACGGGCCGGCTCCCGGCTGGGAGCCGCGGCCCGGGGCCGGCCAGGGCCTGCGGGGCCTGCGCGAGCGGGTCGAGGCCCTGGGCGGGACACTGACGGCGGGGGCCGGCTTCTCCGTCGAGGCCGTTCTACCGCTTCCGTCGTTTCCGTCGCTGCTCGCGGCGCAGCCCGATCGGGGCGGAGGGCCCGGAGACCACCCGGCAGCGGGGCCCGCCGGCTCCTTGGGGACGTCGAGCTCGCCGAGTCCGGAGCACGCAGAGGCGGGGAGCCGCCATGGATGAGCGAGCCGGATCGACGACAGGCCCGGGTGCTGAGCCGGCCGCCGAGACGACCGGGCCGAATGAGCCGGCGCCCGATCCCATCCGGATACTCATCGCCGAGGACCAGGCGCTCCTGCGCGCCTCCTTCGCCGCGCTCATGAACGCCGAGCCCGATCTGACGGTCGTCGGCCAGGCCGTGGACGGGGCCGAGGCCGTCGCACTGGCGGCCGGGGCGCGCCCCGACGTCGTCGTCATGGACATTCAGATGCCCGGGCTCTCCGGCATCGAGGCCACCCGCCGCATCTGCGCCGACCCGGCGCTCGCGGGCACGCGCGTGCTCGTCCTGACCATGTTCGAGGTCGAGGAGTACGTGCTGGGGGCACTGCGGGCCGGCGCCTCGGGGTTCCTCCTCAAGGATGCCAGTCCGCAGGCGGTCGTCGACGCCGTGCGCACCGTCCACGCGGGACAGTCGCTGCTCAGTCCCCAGGTGGTGACGACGCTGGTGGCGCGGGGCGGGGGCGGTGGTGCGGGCACAGCCGCGGTCGGCCCGGGCGGGGACGACCCGGCCCCGGCGCTGGGGTGTCTGACCCCGCGCCAGCGCGAGGTGCTCGTGCTCATCGCCCAGGGGATGTCCAACGCGGAGATCGAGACCGAGCTCGGCATCAGGCGGGCCACCTGCCGCAGCCACATCACCGCGCTGCTGGCGCGCCTGGGCGCCCGCGACCGCGCTCAGCTCGTCATCGCCGCCTACGAGGCCGGCCTCGTGCGGCCCGGGGACCGGGGGCTCTGAGGGTTGATGCCCTGGGCCCGGGGCGAGGCTTCGGGGCCGGCTGCGAGGGGCCGGCCGTGGGGTGCCTCCGCGTGCATGAAACGCCGGCCTGGCCCCCATCGCCGTCGTCCCCGAGGGGAGTCGTCGCGCGCGTGGGTTGCTGTGGCTGGGAGAGTCGCAGGATTCTGCTGATTCTCGGCGGTTCCTGGGGTTGCTTCGAGGGGTGCGGAATGCTATTCTGTACATATGTTCGAAGGTTGCGGTGCCGAGCCGTCCGTGCCGGGTGGTGCGGGCGGGGACGTCGGCGCCCTGCCGCCAGAGGGTGTTTCCGACCGTGCCGGGGGCGTTGGGGACGCATTGGCGATGTTGTCGGGGATGGTGCCGGGGGCGGCTCTGGCGAGCGTGGTCGAGCGCGCGATGGCGCCCCTGCTCGCTCCGGCTCCGGCCGACGGCGGGGCTGCGGGTGCCGGATCTGCCGGGGCCGGTGCTGCTGATGTCGGGTTCCTCGGGGAGTTCGTGGATCCTGGTGAGCAGGCTCTGGTAGAGGCTGCGGAGTCGGTGGTGGTGAATGGCCGGGGTGCGGGCGCGCTGGTGGACCTTGGCGTGGATGCGCTCAGTGAGCTCGTGGGGGCGTGCGGTCGTCTGGCGGGGTGGGCCCAGTGGGCCCAGGCGGTGGCGGCGGCGTGCATGGCTCGCTGCCCGGAGATGAGCGGCCTGCCCTACCAGCCGCAGAGCAGCCGGAACGTCAGTCAGGACGGCCTGGTTGACGATCGGGGCAGTCGGGCTGACGGCCGGGGCGACGAGCTGGCTGATGATCGAGATGATGGTCTGGCCCACCGGGCCGGGCGGGACGGCATGGATGTGTCGGTTTCGTTTGGTCTGTCTGGGGCGGGGCGGTGGAACGCAGCCGGCGAGGTGGCCTGCCGTACGGGGGTGTCGCGGCTGACGGCGGGCCGGGTGGTGGACCGGGGCGCGGGCCTGCTCGACGAGATGCTTGCGCCGGTCAGTGGCCTGCACCGGGTGGGTCTGCTGGACTCGTCCAAGGCGGGCGTGCTGGTGCGCCGTCTGGGCGGGGAGCCGGTCGGTGTGGCTGCCGCGGTGCAGGACCAGGTGCTGGGGCGGGCCGTGCGGCGCACGTGCGCGCAGGTGGGGCGGGACGTGGACCGGGCGCTAGCGGCTCTGGACCCTGAGGGCACCAGCCGCCGGGCACGCCGTAATGCTGCGGGACGTCATGTGTCGCGGCCGCGAACGGCGGGCACGGGGGTGTGCGAGATGCGGGCGCTGGTGCCCCGGGCCGACGCTATTCTGCTGGATGCGACCCTGGACGCCATCGCCGCCTCCGCCCGCGCCTGCGGAGACGAGCGGACCCTGGGACAGCTGCGCGCCGACGCCCTGACCTCTATCAGTCTGCACGCCCTGCGCACCAGCCAGTGCCAAGCCACCGCAGCCGCGAACACCAAGGCCGACATGGCCGACGCGGCCGGAAATGTCGGGAACGCCGGGAACGCCGGAAATGGCAGGGGCGCCGGGGACGCCAAGGCCGACACGGCCGGAAATGCCAGGGACGCCGGGAACGCCGGGGACACCGGGAACGCCGGAGGCGCCGGGGACACCGGGATCATTGAGACCGCTGTCGCGGGCCCGGTGGGCGCAGCCGGGTCCGGGACCCTCGGCGGGAGCGAGTGCACGAGCACCACCGGGAACGCCGCGGCCTGCGTGACCAGCCCTGCGAACCCGGCGGGTCCGTTGAACTTCACGGGTTTTGAGGGCCCGACGGACGCCGCAGACCAGGCGGACGCCGCGGGTGCCACGGGCCCGGCGGATGCAGGCGATGTTACGTATATCGATGAGATGGGGCTGACGCCTGACGGCGTGCCCCTGGAGGAGTTGCTGGGCGCGCTCAGCGGTCTGGTCTGCCACACGGGACCGTGGTGGACGCCCTCGGGGACTGATCCCGTGCCCCTGCCGCCGGGGTTGAGCGTCAACATCGACGTCACCGTCCCCCTGGACCACCTCACAAGCCTCCTCGGCCCCCAACCAGAGGGGAGCACCCCGCTCGACAACGCCTCTTCCAGCCTTGAGGCGGGAGACTCGGACGCCACCGCGACCGGGACCGGGCCGCCCGGCACCACTGCGCGCGTTCCCTGCTGCTCTCGCGGTGCCGCCGCGTATTCCGGCGACGACCCCGCCGA
>ERZ773035.1645-NODE-1645-length-15849-cov-8.219830_pt1 | contig 15849 bp, 5 predicted proteins | sample MGYA00511487_ERZ773035 | MGnify/ENA primary metagenome ERZ773035 (study PRJEB29015, sample SAMEA2737985) | human oral metagenome | biome: human oral; feature: human-associated habitat; material: dental | place: China | collected 2024 ...
AAAGCTTATATGTATTATAAAAATACAAAAAATATAAAATAAATTGTTGACAAATAAAATAAGTTATGTTAGTTTAATTATTATCTTTACTAAATATTAGTGAGAGGAAGATTTATAAAATGAAATATAAAGGAGGGACTTATGTCAAAAAAGATATTGTTATTGATGACATTTTTAATAGGTAGTGCAATTTTAAATGCAGAAGATGCCATAGAATTAGGTACAACTAATGTAACAAGTAAAGGTTTTTATCGTTCACAGATGAAAGAAAATAATGGAAAAGTGGTAATAACACAGGAAGAAATTCAAAAAAAAGATTATCCAAGTGTTGTTTCTATTTTTGAAGATGCTCCAGTTGCAGTTGTACATAATACGGCTTTTGGTCCTATTGTAGATTTAAGAGGAAGTGGAGAAAGAACGATTAGCCGTGTAAAAGTAATGTTAAATGGTGTTCCTATAAATCCTCTTGAAGAATCTATGGGAACAATTCCTTTTGATGCTATTCCTATTGATTCTATTGGTGCAGTAGAAATTACTCCTGGAACTGGTACGACTCTATATGGTGGGGGAACAACAGGAGGCATAATTAATATTATTACAAAGAGTAATAAGCAAAATGATTATATAGTTTTAAATGGAGGGGGAAGCTCATATTCTACATACAATGTAGGAGGAGCAGGTGGAATCAATATAACAGAAAATCTTTTTATAAATGTTGGTGAATATTATCGTAATGGAAAGGGTTATAGAGAAGGAGAAAAAACAGAAAGAACAAATTTCTTAGGTGGTTTTGATTATCAAATGACTCCTAAACAAAGACTTCGTCTTCAAACAAATCTATATAGAGATAATATAGATAGTTCAACAGAGTTAAAAAAAGAGGATTTAGAAAAGAATAGAACAGGAGCAGGAGAAAAAACAAGAACAGAAATAGATAGAAGAGGGTATTCTTTAGATTACATAAATACTCCTAATGATGACTTAAAATTTACTTTAAATCTTAATGGAGCAGAATTTGATAGAGATGTTTATCAACATGGAAAACAAGATTTATTTGTATTCCCACAAGTTATGCATGATTTTTATATAGGAAAAGCAAGACTTGCAGTGAGAGATACTGAAACAGATTTAAAGGGAACATTTGATGAAAAAGTAAGAGGACTTAAAGTACAAGGAGAATGGAAATATAAAGATAAAAAAGCTAAATTAACTTTTGGTTATGAATATAAAAAACATGAATTAGATAGAGAAGCAGATATGCAACAAGCTGAATATTTCTATAAGGATATGGGTTTAGTTCCTATTGGAAAACAAGAAACTGCTGTTCAAGAAGGTAGAAAACATAAATTTGAAAGTTGGCGTGATCACTTTGCTTATGATGGTTATGCAAAAGCAATAGAAGGAAAGAATTATACAGAAGCACAAAAAAAAGAAATTTTAAAAGAACAAATGGAAAGAGCAAATACTTTAATAGGACAAGTATTAGGAAATACAAAGACTGCTTCTCATATAGTATCAGGCTCTAAAGTAGATAAAAAAACACATGCCCTATATCTATTAAATGAATATCCATTGACAGAGAAATTAACATTTAAAGCAGGAGCTCGTTGGGAGCACTCTACTTATGGTGGAACTAGATACAATAATGTAAAAGTTCTATTTTCTGATATAAGTGGATCATTCCAATCTGCACTTGCTTGGGGATTTGATCTTTCAGATGAAGAACTAAGAGGAATGATGAATGGAACTATCACAAGTTTAGAAAAAGATGTATCATATAAAACAGTGCGTACAAGAGATAGTTCAGATGATTTTGGTGGAGAAGTAGGATTTACATATCAATATAGTCCAAAGACAAGTTTATATTTCCGTTATGAAAGAGGTTTTGTTTCACCTTCACCTTCTCAATTAACAAATAGAGATTTTTTAACAGGTGTGTACTATCCAAGTAGTGTGAAATCAGAAAAAGTTGATACTGTTGAAGTAGGTACAAAACAATTTGTAGGAAATAATACTTTTGTTGCAGCAACAGTTTTTGCTTCAATAACACATGATGAAATTACATTGATTGATTTCAATGGTAATAACCCTATGAATAAGCGTTGGGCATATACTAACTTAGCTGAAACTAATCGTTATGGAATAGAATTACAAGGACAACATTGGTTTGGAAAATTAAAATTGAGAGAATCTTTTACATATATCAATGCTAGAATAGGACGAGATTCAGCATATAAAGATTATTTACATTCTCAATATTCTCAATTAGATCCTGATTCTTATCAAGATAAGGTTGTTCCATATAAAAAAGGAGATAAAGTTCCATTGGTATCAGATATTAAAATAACTTTTGGAGCAGATTATCAATGGACTCCATCTTTTACTACAGGAGCAACTTATACTTATGTAAGTGGATATGAAATGAAAGCTCCACAAGAAAGTTTTGAGCTAAGTTCTTTTAAAACAAAGGGATATGGAGTTTTGGATATCTATGGAAAATATAATATAACAGAAAATGCCTCAGTTCGTTTTGGAGTAAATAATGTATTAGGGGAAAAATATAATTTAAGAGAAGACTCAAAATATGCTGTTCCTGCTCCAGAAAGAAATTACTTTATAGGGCTTAATTATAGATTTTAGGAGGTAGAGATGAATTACAAAAAATTAATGATGTTTACAATGTTTCTTCTTTCACTATCTTCATATGGAGAAATAAGAATTAAAGAAAATGGTGTATATAAAGATTCTTTAAAAAACCAAAATAATATAAGATTAATAGGTAACCCTGTTCATACTGGTTATGGAGTGAAGACAGGAGTTATTTTTGATTTTATGAAAAAATCAGAGGATACAAAAACTCAACCAGATATAATAAGAAATAAAAATATTTCTCTTAAAGATGCTAAATTTGCTTTAATAGGAGATATATCAAACTATCCTAATTCGCATAGAGTTGGAATAATAGAAAATAGTAAAATTACTTTTGAAAAGGGTAAAAATTATAATATTAAAGATGATCCCTCTGCTGATTTTGGAAATAAGATGGAAGTAAAATTTGGTAAAATGATACTTAAAAATAGTCAAATTATAGATGAAGATAAAGCAACTAATATTGAAGTTAATGCTGATCCTAATGACCCAGAATATGATGGAGCATTATTTTTTGCTCAAAAAAATCCTAAAAATTTAACAAGTTTAAGTATAGAAAGAGATTTCCCTGCTCCACTTGGAGTTTATGATATAAAATTAAATGGAGATATAAAAGTAAAATTTTCAGCTGTAAACCCTTCAAATCAAAAAGGTCCTGGGATATTTCATGGTGAAGGGTCAAATCCAGTATTAAAATTTGGAAAGAATACTAGAAGTAAATTTAGAGATTTAGATATTTTTGGAACTCCTGGTGTTGATGCAAAAGGTATGCTTTTTGGTGATGTAAAAGATATACACACTATCTTTGATGAAGGTAGCGAAGTAGAAATGGAAAGTTTAAGCTCTACAGGAGCAAATATAAGATTTAATGGTGGAAAAGTAAAAATTCATAGCTCTGTAAATTACTTAAATATTGAAACAAAAATCTTTGACATAGGTTCAGGAATTATAAAAGGAAAAGCTATCTTTGATTTAAAAGGTGGTGCTATACAAAATGCTGAAAGTACAGGTATCTTAACAGCTAATGATAGAGATGAAGCAAAAAGCCATCATATAATTGATTTAGAAATGTTACCTGAAAGTAAAGTAGATGTAGGAATGATATTAAATGGAAATGTCTATGACAATGAAAATCCTTCAAAGATTTTAACAACTATTTTAAAACCTGAAGAAAATAGAGCTACTTTCCGTTTACAATTTGATAATAACACTAAACTATACCTTAAATATGTAAATGAAGCTGATTTGACAATGAAACAAGGAAGCCATTTATATATGTATAGAGAAGGAGAAGAAAATCAAAAACTTAACTCAACTAATAAAGGTAATCCAGTTGAAATGAGAGGAAAATTAAAACTTGAAAATGTGAATCTTCATTTTAGAATAAATATGAAAGATCAATTATCTGATAAAATGGTAGTTAAACATAATACTATTTCTGGTACAGGTGGAACTATATATGTTAAAAATAGTGGTTCAACTGATACAACTGGTAGAGAAAAAGTGGTATTGATTGAAGCAAAAAAAGGTGTTGATAGTGGAGTTAAATTTAGACTTGCTAATAGTGTTGAAATCGGAGCTTATGAGTATGTTTTAGATAATTCATTGGTAGGTTCTGGTAGAGATTATTATTTAATAGGAGAAAAAGCTCATTTTATTCCTGATGTTCCAAGTAATGTTAAAAATGATGTTCCTACACTATTAAAACCTGGAAATATGAAAACTCAAAAAGGGGTTTCTGGAAATTCTATAAATCTTCAAAATAGTAATGTAGAAATTTCTCCAATTAATTCTAAAAAATATACTGCTGAATTGACAGGAGGAAATATCAACTTAACAAATAGTACATTATGGGTTGAACAAGGTAGAGGATTAAAATTAAAAAATACTCCTATTAATATAAAAAATTCTTCTATGGTTATTAATACTAAAGACACTAACTCAGGAGTAAAAATAGATGCAGAAACTTCAACAGGAGCTATTTTAAAGATTGAAAGAAAAAATGCTATTTCAAATGTTAATCATAGAGATTTATTTGTAAATGGGACTTTTAAAGTTATAGGAAATAAAACAACTCCTAATGCTATCACATTAGGAAAAAATACTGTAACTCAAATATATAATCCAAAAGGAGATACTGCTTTAGATTTAAGAAATACAAGTATGAAAATAGAAGATGGAGCAAAGTTATACTTAGAAGGAAAAAGAGCATTAAATTCTAAGAATTCTAATATCTCTGGAAAGGGGATTTTCCATATAAAAGGGGATATAATTCATGAAGGAGATAATGGAGTAAATTTAACTTTTGAAAAAGGTTCATTTGTAGAAAGTTCTTCTATACAATTTGATGAATCAAATGTAGGTAGTAGTTTAAGATTTAAGTCTGGTAGTGAATTAAGAATAAGTAATCTTTCTAATGCTAAAATGACTTTTGATAAAGGAAGTAGAATTTTCCTTTATACTTCAAAACAAGAATCAGAAGAAATAAGAAATGGAGATGCTAATAAGAGTATAGATCAAGTAATAAATGATGTTACATTAGGAAATAATGCAAATACAGTTACTCTTACAGGAGTAGTTGAAATGAATGATGTAGATATTTACACTCGTGTAAATTTAAAAGATAATCTAGGAGATCATATAGTAGTAGATGGAGATAAAGGACTTTTAAAAGGAACAGGAGCAACATTACATCTTCGTAATACTGGTTCTTTGGAAGTTGATAGTATAAATAGAAGTATTAGATTTTTCACAGGTAAACTTGCAGATGGTTTTGTGTGGAAAGTTGCAAATCCATTAGAAGTTGGTGCTTATATCTATGATACAACTTTAAGTCAAACAAAAGATAACAAAGGAATTACGAGAGTTACATTTAATTTACAAGAAAAAAGAAGAAGAAAGGCAAAATTAACTTCTACTGCTATGGGATTTATGGAAAATACTTATGCTGATTATTTCCAAGAACTAGGAACAGTAGATGATGTATTTAAAGGAATGAGTAATATAGAATTTACTAAGAAAGATTCTGTATGGGCAAAAGTTGGTGGAACAACATTAGAAACAAAAGAAGGTTTTAAATCTAATGCAAAATCTGTATTTGTTGGTTTTGATAGACAAATAGGACAAATTGAAGACTTACATGCTGGAATATTTTTAGGAAATACTTCAAGTAGTAAAAAATATAATATATATAGTGGAGATGGAAAATCTGAAATATTCCATGGAGGAGCTTATCTTTCATATAGAAGTATGTTAGGAGATGGAGATTTTATTTTAAAATATTCAAAAGGAAAAACAGAATATGGTGTATTAGATACTGTTGGGGATAAAATTTCTAATAAATATGATTATAGTTCTAAGATGGCAGCTTTTAGATTTGGAAAAAAACTTTATCCATTTTCAAAAGAAAGTTTATATATTGAGCCTGCTATTCAAGTAAGTTATGGAGAAATTGACAATGTTAATTCAACTGCAAGTAACGGATTAAACACAAAAATAAAAACTATTCGTACTTGGACAACTGGTGGAGATGTAAAATTAGGATTTAAGACAAATGCTTTAAATACTTATGTTAAAGCAGGAGTTTCTAAGGAATTTTTAGGGGATACAGATTTCTTATTCAATACTAGTGGTGATGAAAGAAGGCAAGTAGATAAAGGTATAGTTACCTTTGGTGCAGGTTTAGAATATCATATAGGAGATCATAGCATTTCTCTAGAAGTAGTAAGAAAAGAATCTAATCTATTAAAAGATTTCTATCAAGCATCTATTGGATATCAATATAAGTTTTAAAAAAATATAGAAAAGATAAAAAAGGGGCTGTTGCAAATTAAATAATTAAGTCCCAAAAGAAAAAATGACACTAGAAAACAATTTTTGTAATTTAGTGTCATTTTTAATTTAAAAAAGTATATTACATAAATTTTTTAGAAATTTTCCTCAAAATTTAATATAATATACTTATGATAAAAGCAATTAATAATAACAGATATTTTAAATTTTTTCAACCTAAACTTTTTTACATTAATCAAGATATTGATAATGATGACCCTGTTAGGCTGCTTAGCGCCATTCTGGAGGAAATGGATTTTTCTAATTTATTGCAAGTTTTTCCTAACAAAACTAAGGTGCATCCTGTCAATATGTTTGCTGTAATCATTTATGCTTACTCACAAGGCAAATATTCTACAAGGGATATTGAATTTCTTTGTAAAGATAGTCAAAGAACCAAATTCTTACTGAATTCGCCTAATATTCCTACTTATTCAACTATTTCGCGCTTTCTTTCAAAAGCTAATAATATCATCTATGAATTGTTTTGTCAATTTGTGGAAAAACTATTAAAATTAAGTGAAATCACCACAGAAACTATTTACATTGATGGAACTAAAATTGAAGCTTATGCTAATAAATATAGCTTTGTTTGGAAGAAATCTACTTTAAAATATAAAGAAAGACTTGAAGAAAATATCTTACAACTAATTGATGAATTTAATAAATATTTTAATAAAGAATTAGACAGTATTTTTGATATTCTTTCATTTTTAGAAGAACTTAAAATTCATAAAGTTTACGGTAGAGGCAAAAGAAAAAGTAAGGAACAACTATTTCTTGAAAAAGCACAATCCTATGTTGAAAGACTAAATAAATATACTAACTATTTAGAAATTTTAGGAGAAAGAAATAGCTTTTCAAAAACTGATAAAGAAGCAACTTTTATGAGAATGAAAGAAGATTACATGCGCAATGGTCAACTAAAACCAGGATATAATCTTCAAATTGGGGTAATTAGTGAATATATAGTTTCTTATGATATTTTTCATAATCCTTCTGATACAAAAACTTTAATTCCATTTCTTGAAAAAATAAAATCTCAAAATATTGAAGTTAAAAATGTTGTAGCAGATGCTGGCTATGAAAGTCTTTCTAATTATGAATATTTAAAAATTAATAATTATGTATCTTACATAAAACCAATATATTATGAAAAATCAAAAACTAGAAAATATAAGAAAGATTTAAATAGAGTGGAAAATTTAGAATATAATGAAGAAGAAAATAGACTATTTAGGAAAGATGGATTAGAACTAGAATTTTTGTATTATGGAAAAGATAAAAAAACAATATATTTTAGAAACCCAGAAACAGAAAAGAAAGTCAGATATAATTATGAATTCAGAAAATTATCAAAAGAATCAAAAGATAATATAGAAAGTGAATTTGGAAAGCAACTAAGAATGAATAGAAGTATTCAAGTAGAAGGAGCTTTTGCAGTAATAAAAGAAGATATGAAACTGCGCAAATTAAAAGTTAGAGGTAAAAATAGTGTTAAAAGAGAAATAGCACTATTTTGTATAGCATATAATTTTAATAGATATATTTCTAAATTAAGCAAAAATAAAATAGGAACAGTGTTACACTCACTAAAATCTGCTTAGTAAAAAAATAAAAAAGTAGACTTGTATTAAATTCGTCCAAAAATAAGAATAGAAATCAAAATTAAAAAAAGATTTCTATTTTTTTTGTAAAAAGAAAAAAGCTGTTACAGACTGATGATAAAAATCATCAATTTGCAACAGCCCCTTTAACTTTTACTAATAATTTTTATTAAGCTGATTTTTTAATATACTTCTTATAGAATTCATCAACATAAATAGCTATTGCATTATCACCAGAAACATTTATAGCAGTTCCAAAACTATCTTGTGTTATATATAATGCTATCAATAATGAACCTAATGGACCTTGTGCATCTATACCTATTAAGAATAGGAAAGGTAATGCACTCATAACAGCTCCACCTGGTGCACCTGGTGCTGCAACCATAGCTATTCCAAGCATACATAAGAATGGGAACATCATTCCAATAGAATGAGGCATACCATTTAATAGTAAGATTCCCATAATACAGCTTGTTAAAGTTATCATACTTCCTGATAGATGAATAGTTGCACATAGAGGAACAACAAAATCAACTATTTCAGGACTTGTTCCATTTTTCAATCCACATTGTACATTTACAGGTATAGTTGCAGCTGATGATTGAGTTCCAACTGCTGTAAAGTATGCTGGAATTTGATTTTTCATAAGAGTAAATGGATTTTTCTTTGAAACTCCACCAGCAATAGAGAACATAACAAGCATATAGATATAGTGCATAGCAAATATACATAAGTAAATTGCTGAGAACACTCCTAAAACTTTAAATACTATACCAGAATATGCCATTTCACTAAATATTCCTAAAATATGGAAAGGTAATAGTGGAATTACAAATCCAGCTAATACTTTTGTAATAATTTCTTCATATTCTTCAAATAACTTAAATGTTATTTCACCTTTCTTTTGACTTCTCATAATACTAATAGTTATACCCATCATAAATGCAAAAACTATTGCAGCTGTTACATCTATAGGTGGTTTTAAAGGAATTGTAAAATAAGGTGCCACATCTTTTCCTTCAAAATTTATTCCTGATGAAATTCCTGATATTAATTTAGGATATAGATTAGCTGCAACTGTATATGAAAATGTTCCTGCAACTATTGTTGAAATATACGAAACAATAGCTGTAAATCCTAAAAGTTTTCCAGCTCCTTCAGTAAGTTTTGCTATTCCTGATACAACATATCCAACTATCATAAGTGGTATAAAGAATGATAGGAATAATCCAAAAAATGTACTGAAAGTTTTAAAAATTCTAACTATCCAAAGTGGTAAGAATTGCCCAATTAATATACCAACAATGATTGCAATAATCAATCTTGGTACTAAGCCTAATTTTTTAGTAGCCATAACGTTCCCTCCCTTAAAGAAATATAAATATTTTATATTTATATAGAACAGTATATACTATATATATATAAATATTATTTATTTAATTAAATTTATCATAATATTCTTATTTAGTCAAGCAATATTCAGAAAAAAATGATATAATTAAAAAAAATTTAATTTATGGAGGAAAGATGAAAAAGATTAATTTGGATTATTCAAAAGTTTTTAATTTTATCAATCAAGATGAACTAAATCAAATGAAGGTTTTAGTTGATGAAGTTTCAACTAAGTTACATAACAAAACTGGGGCAGGAAATGATTTTTTAGGTTGGCTTGATTTACCAATCAACTATGATAAAGAAGAATTTTCAAGAATAAAAAAAGCCAGTGAAAAAATAAAAAATGATTCTGAAGTTTTAATTGTTATTGGTATTGGTGGCTCATATTTAGGAGCAAGAGCAGTTATAGAATGCTTAAGTCATAGTTTCTTTAATTCTTTAAGTAAAGAAAAGAGAAATGCTCCTGAAATATATTTTGCAGGACAAAATATATCAGGAAAATACTTAAAAGACTTAATAGAAATTATTGGAGATAGAGATTTTTCTGTAAATGTAATCTCTAAATCAGGGACAACAACTGAACCAGCAATAGCTTTTAGAGTATTTAAAGAACTTTTAGAAAATAAATATGGAGAAAAGGCAAAAGATAGAATCTATGTAACAACTGATAAAAATAAGGGAGCTTTAAAGAAACTTGCAGATGAAAAGGGCTATGAAGAATTTGTAATTCCTGATGATGTAGGTGGTAGATTTTCTGTTCTTACAGCAGTTGGTCTACTTCCAATAGCAGTTGCAGGGATAAATATAGATGATTTAATGAATGGAGCAAAAATAGCAAGAGAAGACTATTCAAAAGACCTTATAGAAAATGATTGTTACAAATATGCCGCTATAAGAAATATTCTATATAAGAAGGGCTACAATATTGAAATTTTAGCAAACTATGAGCCAAGATTCCATTATATCTCTGAATGGTGGAAACAACTATATGGTGAATCTGAAGGAAAAGATAAAAAAGGTATCTTCCCTACTTCTGTTGATTTAACTACTGATTTACATTCTATGGGACAATATATTCAAGATGGTAGAAGAAATCTATTTGAAACTATATTGAATGTTGAAAACTCTGATAAAGATATAATTATTAAAAAAGAACCTGAAGATTTAGATGGACTTAATTACTTAGAAGGAAAGGGCTTATCTTTTGTAAACAATAAAGCTTTTGAAGGGACTTTACTTGCCCATATAGATGGTGGTGTTCCTAATCTAGTTATAAATATTCCAGAAGTTACTGCCTTTAATATAGGATATTTAATTTATTTCTTTGAAAAGGCTTGTGCTATCAGTGGATATCTATTAGAAGTTAATCCTTTTGACCAACCTGGTGTGGAATCATACAAAAAGAATATGTTTGCTCTTTTAGGTAAAAAAGGTTATGAAGAACTTTCAAAAGAGTTAAATGAAAGATTAAAAAAATAATTTAAAAAAAAGCTGTTACAAACTAATGATAAATTCATCAATTTGTAACAGCATATTTTTTATAAAAGTTTAAAATTCTCTATAAGATTAGAATATAACTCTAAGTCCTACTCCACCTCTAACAGCACTTCCCTTTGTATCGTAACCAACATTTCCAACTACTCCAACTCTTTGGTTATCTAATCCAACATTCAAGTCAACTTTTACATTTCCTCTTCTATCTTCTTTTTCACCTCTTATGTTGAACCAATCTGCATTTGTACCTGCTACTCTACCTTTATTTTTTGAGTCTGCTATTCTTCCTAACTCATTTTCATAAGCTAGACCAAGTGATGTTTTTAATGTTTTAGTTCCAAAATAATGTCTATATGCTAATTCTGTTCCTAATTCAGGTTTTATAGAAATGTAGTCATTTTCTTTCACTTCTAATTTTACTTCACCTGTTTTTTCTTTTATCTTAGATATTCTTCCATATTCTAATTTTAATGATCCATAAGTTCTTACACTGAAGTCTTCACTTAATCTAAATTCCTTATTTAATTCATTTTTAATTCCAAATCCATAAATTTGGTATTTAGCCTTAGCATTAAATATTTCATTTACAACTAAGAATTTTCTGTGCATCTTATTGTATCCTGCAAAGATATCTCCAGATACTGTCCAATTCAAACTATTATTTTCATCAAATGGAACTGATTTAATCAATCCAACTTTAGTTTGTAATTGTTCTTCTTTTGAGTTTCCTATATCCTTAAATTTGAAAGTATTATGAACTATACCTGTATACCAACCTGTACCTCTTCCTAGTTTAATATCTTCATTTTCATGAACATAAGCTACACCATAAGCATTATATTTGTAATCTATAACTCCTGCTGTATCAGTGCTATATTCTCCCTTTGTTCCAAATGTTTTTATCTTATTAGAGTTCTTTGAAACATTTCCTTCAGCTTTTAAATTCTTAAATTCCTTATCTAATATAACACCTGTTGTATTTACTCTTTGTTGAACATTTGCATATTGGTGTCCCATCATTTCATCATAAGCTTGAACTAATATTGCTTGTTCATTCTTTCCAATACCATTTAATAGATTGAATAGATGTTTTTCTCTTGAGTCAAGAGCATTCTTATCATATCTTTGTTCTAAACCATCTGCAAAGTTCCAAGCATTTTCTGATTTATCAACAAAAGATGTATAAGGAAGTTTTGACATTGCAACACCCTTCATTTGACCATAATTATCTAAAACTGGTGTAGCTATCCAAGTTAAAGATCCCGCAAGAGATGTCAACTTAAAGTTTCTTCCTTGAATTTTATCTAAGAAAGGTCTTATAGCATTATCTGTTACATACCATTCTTTTTTATTAGTTAATGTAGAATACTCAGTTCCTATTATTAATTGGCTATTGATAGGAGGTACTGTACCATCTATATCTATTGGTTTAGTTCTTCCCAATGTATCCACATAGAATCCTATATCAGATAGACCTACATTTGAAGTTGCTTGACCTATAATTTCTGTAATTCTTTCTACTTCTGATTCTGAAACAGCTCTTCCACCTCTCGAGAATATAGGTTTTCCATCCTTAACAGTAATTGTAACTCCTTCATATGACTTACTTGTTCCTGCCACTCCACTTAATTCTTGACCTTGTGGATCTGATATTAATTTAGAGTTGACTAAAGCTTCTAGTTGACGAAGATCCTCAGGAGAGATATCTTTGTAACTAACACCTGTAGTTCCTTTTCCTCTAACTTTAATTTCACCATAGTTTTTAATTACAGCATATTTTACTACATTACCATTAGAGTCTACTTTTCCTCTAATTACAACTCCAGAACTACTTTCAGCATCTATATGTATTTTTCCATTGTTTATAAGAGTAGATCCATTCATTACTGCTACTCCAGTAAGACCTGTTACATTTTCATTTACCACATATTTTCCTGAAGCATTTTTACCGGCATAGGCATCTGCTGTTCTAATTAAACCATTATTAATAAATGTAGCTCCTTCATCAACATAAACTCCTGTCATATTTTGAATCTTATTAGTATCTGTTGCTCTACTTCCATCTAAGAATATTGTTCCATTATTTGTAACAGTAGTTCCAGCACCTTTACCATACATACCTATAGATTTTTCTTCATAAACTCTAATTACTCCACCTACATCATTTATGATATGTCCTCCACTGTCAGCAGCCATACCTATACCATAAGTTATCTTACTTGTATCAGTAAATGCTTTATTAGTTGCTGGATCTATATCATCAGTTTTTCCTACTAAAATTGTACCCTTATTTGTTGCCTTACCACCTGGAGCATAGATTCCCATACTTCCTTTTGAGTTAGAGAAATCTATAGTTGCATTGTTTGTAAAGTCACCTTTAGCTGTTGAATTTCCTTTAATATAGAAACCTATTAAACGCTCTGAAGCAGATGTAATATTTCTATTATTAGTTAAAACAGCTCTTCCATTAGAATATAAGAATACACTATCATCACCTAAAGTAACATTTCCTACTCCTGTACTTGTATATCCATTTGTTAAAGCAGAATCATTATCAAAGATAAATCCATAAGATTTAGCTCCAACATTAATGTTAGAAGCACTATCTGTTACATTAGCTCCGTTTATTGCATATACTCCAACAGGTTCACTATTTTTAGCTGTTGCTACATGAGGATCAATATCTATTTGTCCTTTAAGAAGTAATGTTCCATTTTCTTTATAGAAACCTATTGCTTCATCTTTTACATGAATCTTACCACCATTCATTTCAACACCTGAATTAGTAGTTGAGAAAATTCCTATTGATTTTTGACCAACTTCTATATTTCCAGAGTTATGTTTAATAGTAGATGTTCCATCTTTAGTGTAAATACCAATTGTCTTTTCATTTGGATTTGATGAAGTTGTATCTGCTATATTTATATCTGCTGTATTTACAAAAGTTTGAGCTCCCTTTAAGAATACTCCTAAAGTTTGTTTTCCAGCTATATCTAATTTTCCATTATTAGTAACAGTCTTTGTATTATTTGCATTAGAATATATTCCTATTGATTTATCTCCACTTAAAGTAATTTTACTGTCATTAATTAAATTAGAGTCTATTGCAAGTAATCCTTTAGCTCCTTCTTTTGTAGCTACTATATCTTCTGCACTAGAAGTAAAGATAGCATCTTTCATAAAGATACCATTAGAATTTTCACCAACTTCTATCTTTTTAACTCCATTTAATTCAGAAGTTCCTTCTACATACACTCCTGCAAAAATACCACTTGTTGCTGCCTTATCAGGAACAGTTATATCTATCTTAGTTCCTGCTCCGTCCATATAGGCTTTACTATTTTTAAGGAAAAGCATAGTATTTTGATGAGCAGTTAAATTTCCATAATGAGATGTAAATTCAGAGTCTTCTAAGTATGCTAAAGTTCCTTGATTAGTATAGTTTACTGTACCTTTAGCTGTTATCTCACTGTTCTTTCCATAGAAAGCTAAACCTTTATTACCAACTGTAATATTAGCTGTACCTGCATTTCCTTGAGTTAATTGAGTATTTTCAGCATAGATTCCAACTGCAGGATAATTTTCAGTCTTACTAACTGTTATTTTATCACCTACTGTGATATTTCCATCATTTTTAACAATATTTCTATCTGCTATTGCAGTTCCTTTTCCTCTAGTATAAATACCAACTGAAGCATTACCTAAAGTGATATTTGCTTTATTATCCATAGTTAGGATATTAAAGTTAGCAGTATTACCATTGTATGTATTAGCTTCGTTTATTTCATCAGTAGTTCCTGTAGTAGGAACGTCAATTTTTCCATTTATTGCATAGATACCAACATTTTTAGTTGCTCCTGTTGCTGACTCAATTTTTCCTCCAGCTGCATTAGTTAATTTTTGGGCATTAATTAGGTACATACCTGTTGAATTTTTACCTAAGCTTATATCAGAATTTGCAGTTGTTTCTATTTCTAATTTATTAACTGCAGCTGGTGCATATTTATCTGTACCATCTTTATATATTCCATAGATACCTGTTGAGCTTTCTCCAAGTTTTATAACACCATCATTTTTAGCTCTTGCTGATTCAGCAAAAATGGCAGTAGATTTCTTAGAATTACTAAAATTAATAGTTCCTGAATTTACTATTTCAAAGTCTACATCATTCCATCCTCCAGTAATTCCTGATGGAGCTGTTGGATTCTTAAGTCCTTCTGCCATAAGACCTATATTTTCCTCTTGTGGAACAGAAGGAGCTAAAGGATCGGCTACAGAGGTTACTGTTGTTCCAGCATTAATATAAGTTTCTCCATTTATAACATGAGTCAATACCATTCTAGGCTTCAAATTCTTTGGTGTTGTCACTTTAGCTTGACCTTCTTTAAGTCTAACTTCTTCAGCAGCATAACCATAATTATTAAATGTCCAACTTCCTACATCAACTTTAGCTCCCTTTTCTCCATAGACTCCAATGGCTTTTCCTGATAAATTAACAGTTGTTTGTCCAGCAACAAATTCAGAACCTTCTGTAACATAAGCTACAAGTCCACCTGCTAAATTAATAGTTGTTGTTGCAGCGGCTGTGTCTAACTCAGTCTTTCCATTTACATAGAAAGCTGTTGCTCCTTTTCCAAGAACCATTTGAGTTCCTAAATATTTTATATAACTCTTATTAGTTCCTGAATGAGAAAAAATTCCAACACTATTTTTGCCTGCAGCAATCTTTGCTTTAATTTCATAAGGAGTTGTTGAAGTACCTTGAGCTTCTACATAAATACCTGTTGCATTTATAGGGTTTGTTTCAGTACCAGCTCTATCTCCAACTGTTATTGTCTTAGTATATGCTGATATATCTGTGTCACCTTTT